>OLZF01000848.1_pt1 | contig 27538 bp, 17 predicted proteins | sample 1674391 | NCBI WGS metagenome assembly OLZF01 (sample SAMEA103958166, study PRJEB25191) | human gut metagenome | biome: human-associated habitat [ENVO:00009003]; feature: intestine environment [ENVO:2100002]; material: feces | place: Germany | collected 2013/2015
AGCATAGTCAGTGATATCTTTGAGAAAAATGTGTCAACTAATATTGACAATATCATGTAGATTGGAATGATCTCTTCGTGCCAATGAATGATTAAAGGAGGTACTGCCACACCAAAGAGCATGACAGCACCTCCTATTTGTCCTTTTCAAATACAGATACTCACTATATCTGTCTGACTTTAGGCAGAAACTGTAAGTATCTGTATTTTGTTTATGATCAATTCTTAAAACTATGAATCGGCGCCGGAATCCGTCCGGTACGGTTGATGAACTTCTCACAGGAATACGGATTCACCGGCATGATCGGCGCATACCCCAGAAGCCCGCCGAATTCCACGGTCTCTCCAACCCCTTTTCCGATTACCGGAATCAGGCGGACCGCTGTCGTCTTCTGATTGATCATCCCGATTGCCATTTCATCGGCCGTAATTCCGGCAATGGTAGCTGCGGAAGTATCTCCCGGAATAGCGATCATATCCAGACCTACGGAGCAGACACAAGTCATAGCCTCCAGCTTTTCCAACGTCAGAGCGCCTGCGTTGACTGCATCGATCATTCCCTGATCTTCACTGACCGGAATAAATGCACCGCTTAATCCGCCTACATAGGAGGATGCCATAACACCGCCCTTTTTCACCTGGTCATTCAATAATGCCAGAGCTGCAGTTGTTCCCGGAGCTCCTACGGACTCCAGACCAATTTCCTCCAGAATCTCAGCGACGGAATCGCCGATCGCAGGCGTCGGAGCCAGCGAAAGGTCTACGATACCGAACGGCACACCGAGACGTTTGGACGCCTCCTGAGCGACAAGCTGTCCCACACGTGTTACCTTAAATGCTGTCCTCTTGATCGTCTCGCAGAGCACCTCAAAATTCTTACCTCTTACTTTTTCCAGTGCGTGCTTTACAACACCAGGACCGGATACGCCCACATTGATGATGGCATCTGCCTCCGTCACGCCGTGGAATGCACCTGCCATAAATGGGTTGTCATCCGGAGCATTACAGAATACCACCAGCTTTGCACAGCCCATACAGCTATTATCTTTGGTTGCCTCTGCCGTTTCCTTGATGATTTCTCCCATCAGCTTTACCGCATCCATGTTGATTCCTGTCTTTGTAGAACCTACGTTTACGGAACTGCATACATTCCCTGTCTTTGCAAGAGCTTCCGGAATGGAACGGATCAGATATTCGTCTGCCTGCGTCATTCCCTTGGAAACCAGCGCCGAATAGCCGCCGATAAAATTAACGCCAACCTCATGCGCTGCTCTGTCCAGAGTCTCGGCAATGGTTACAAAGTCCTTCGGACCTTTACAGGCTGCCGCACCGATCAGCGCAACCGGAGTCACAGAAATTCGCTTATTCACTACCGGAACCCCATATTCTCCTGCAATCTCATCACCGGTTTTCACCAGATTTTTGGCATACTTTATAATCTTATTGTAAATCTTTTCGTTTACCTTCTCAAGATCAGAATCAATACAATCCATAAGACTGATACCCATCGTGATCGTTCTCACATCCAGATTCTCTTCTGCAATCATATGATTCGTCTCATTGACCTCAAACATATTAATCATGTGATCCTATCTCCTTTTCCTCTGTTCTCACAAAAAAGATGCATCTCTTTAAATCCGGTGCATCATATCAAAGATTTCCTCATGCTGGCACTGGATCGTAACACCAATCTCTTCGCCCAGCTGCTTCAAATCCTCAGACATCTCTGCAAAAGCTTTTGTACAATCGGATGCATCCACAATCATCATCATGTTGAAAAAGCCCTGCACGATTGTCTGCGAAATATCCTCAATATTAACGTTCACATCCGCCAGATAATTGCAGACCTTTGCAATGATACCTACCGTATCCTTCCCTACGACTGTAATAATGGTTCTCTTCATAATAGACTCTCCTTTATTCAAAAATTAATTTTTTTTGCTGTTTCGAAGCACCTTTTCTTTTTTTACACGATAACAAGATCCGATACTTCATTCCGTCTCGCCACGGCGATATGAAAATCTTTAGATGTATAAGGGGTATCTCCCATCGTAACCTCCGAACATACCGTTTCAAAAGCAAGCGCCTCATAATTATTTTCCTGGCTGAGATGCCCAAGCAAAATGTCCTTCATGCCGTCATGCAGCAGTTTACATAAAAGCTGTCCCGCCATACAATTGGACAAATGTCCCCGTTCACCTAAAATCCGCTGTTTCAGATAATAGGGATAGGCTCCCACCTGGAGCATATTCACGTCATGGTTCGCCTCAAGAAGCAATGCATCCAACCCCTGCAGATTCTTTACGATATAATCATCGTATTTACCCAGATCTGTGGCAATCCCCACCGAACGTTCTCCATGGCTGATCCGGTATCCCACAGGTTCCGCCGCATCGTGGGAAATTGTAAATGGATTAATCTCCAGATCTCCTATGGAAAATGCCTGATCTGCTGAAATCTCATGAAAAATTCCTTCCGGAAATTTGCCCAGACTGCTGCAGTTTTGGATCTCCCGTATCGTTCCCGGAGTGGCATATATGGGAATCTGATGTTTTCTTGAGAGGACACCTAACCCCTTAATGTGGTCAGAATGTTCATGCGTAATCAGTACTCCATCTAAATCTTTTCCGGTATGCCCAATCGTATTCAGTCCGTTCTCTACCCGCTTTCCGCTGATGCCCGCATCAACCAGAATACTGGTGGTGTCGCTGCCCGCAAAAATACAGTTGCCGCTGCTTCCGCTTGCAATACTACAAAGTTTCATATGTACTCATCCTTTGATCTATCTGTCTGATGGTGTCCTCCAGATCACCGCTGTTATCAATCTCAAAATCACAGTGGTCAGAAAATTCTTCCTCTGACAACTGACTTGCCATGATTTCATCAATTTTATGCTCGGTATATCCCCGATCCTGCTTCAGGCGCTCCCTGCGGACATGCTCATCTGCATAAATATACCACAGTTCGTCACAAATTTCATCATATTTATCTTCAATTAATAATGCTGCTTCCACAAAAAAGAAGAGTGTCCCCTGTTTTTCCTCCCGCTCAATCGCTTTTCGGATATATTTTTTCACACTGGGGTGTACGATTTCATTGACCTTCAGCCGCATCTTCTCATCCCTGAAAACAACAGAAGACATCTTTTTCCGGTCAAAGTTACCGGAAGCATCGGTAAACCCCGGACCGAGAAGCTCAAGCAGCGGCTTATAGCAAGCCTGTCCGGGCTGCATCAGCAGATGAGCCGCCTCATCTGCCTGCAATACCGTCGCATCAAAATTCTTCCCGATATAAGTCAAAACCTCACTCTTTCCCGAACCGACACCACCGGTTATTCCAATAATCTTCATCTTCTGTCTCCTCCATCAATCTTACGTCTATTCCACACTTTGCATATTCCTCTGTTCAGCCTTCGTCAATGCGCTTCATACCAGTTTTTTCCGGTATTCATATCTACTTCCAGAGATACTGCCAGGTCTGCGGCTCCCTTCATCTCCTGCCGAAGCAGTCTGCATACAGCTTCTACTTCCTCTTCCGGCGCCTCAATCAACAACTCATCATGAACCTGGAGCAGCAGTCTTGCCCGAAATCCTTCCATCTTCAATCTCTGGTTGACCCGCACCATGGCAATCTTAATGATATCCGCCGCCGTTCCCTGTATCGGTGCATTCATCGCTACGCGCTCGCCGAAAGAACGCTGCATAAAGTTACTTGATTTCAGCTCCGGCACCGGTCTGCGGCGTCCGAACATGGTAGTCACATACCCTTCCTCTTTTGCCTTTACAACCGTTCCATCCAGAAACTCTTTGATACCGGGATACGTCTCAAAATATTTTTCGATATAATCAGATGCTTCCTTTCGGGTAATACTCAGATCCTGACTCAGTCCAAACGAGCTGATGCCATACACAATTCCGAAATTCACCGCTTTTGCATTTCTCCTCTGAAGGGGAGTTACCTCATCAAAGGGAACGTGAAATACCTGTGAAGCTGTGATCCGGTGAATGTCCTGGGCTTCCCTGTATGCCTGAATCAAACGCTCATCCCCGGAAAGATGTGCCAGCACACGCAGCTCAATCTGGGAATAGTCTGCATCGATAAAGACACACCCTTCCTCCGGCACAAAAACCTTTCGGATCAGACGCCCCAGCTCCATGCGGATTGGGATATTCTGTAAATTCGGTTCCGTACTGCTGATTCTTCCGGTCGCTGTGATCGTCTGGTTAAAGGTAGAATGAATTCTGCCATCCGGTCCGATACAGACTGCCAGCCCATCCGCATACGTAGACTTTAACTTTGTCAGCTGACGATACTCCAGAATATCATTGACAATCGGTGCCTCCGGCGCCAGCTTTTCCAGCACATCCGCAGCGGTGGAGTATCCGGTCTTTGTCTTCTTACCGCCGGGCAATTGAAGCTTCTCAAACAAAATAACACCCAACTGCTTCGGTGAATTGATATTAAACGCTTCTCCCGCCTGCTGATAGATCTCTTTTTCCAATTCTGTAATCCGTACCTGCAGCTGCTCCCCATAGGTCTTTAATGCCTCTCCTTCCGCCCGGATTCCTGCTTTCTCCATATCATAAAGCGTAAATGCCAACGGAATCTCTACCTCGCGGTATAACTGATACATCCCAAGCTCCTTTAATCTCTGTGTCAGCGGCTCTTTCGAACAGTAAGCACTATAGGCCATATAGCCGCCATAGGAGGCAAGAATTCCCGGATCAACCTTACAGAACTTCGGCAGCTTACTGCTTCCGAATAAATCCTCCGCCGTGGTCAACATCTCACCCGCAAACTCTTTGGCAATATCATCATACGTATAATTCGATTTTAACGGATTCAGAAGGTAAGCGGCAATCTGACTGTCGAATACCTTTGTCTGCTCTGCTTCCTCCACATAAGACAGCATCCCCTTGATATCGGGAACGGACACCATCCCGCAGACTTGAAATAACCGATTTAAGTACTCTCGTACCTTTTCTTCGGTAAAGGTTTCTCCTGCCGGAAGGTAATACACATCCTCTCTTCCAAGGGCAATGCCGATTCCCCAAAGCTTTTCATCCTTTACAAGCGCTGCTCCTGCCGTCTTCGCTGCTCCTGCCTTTACCAGAATCTCCTGAACCTGCTCTTCCCTGTCAGGAACTTTCACTTCCAACGTTTCTTCCAGAACCGTATTTCCATCCTCAAAGCGAGTCAGCAGATTCTTAAAATCCAGCTTGCGGAACATCTCGTATGCCTCTGGAGTATAGAGATTCTCCAGGCGGGCCTTCTCCAGATGATAGTCGATGGGACTATCCGTACAAATCGTGGCCAGCGTCTTGGATAACTGTGCAAGATTATAATGTTCCCGCAGGGACTGCTGTGCTTTCTTCGGCTTAATCTCATCCACATGGGCGTAAGCATTTTCCACCGTCTGGTACTCCAGAAGAATCTTTGTCGCCGTCTTCTCTCCGACCCCCGGAATTCCCGGAATATTGTCGGAAGCATCTCCCATCAGCGCTTTCAAATCTATAATCTGCTTCGGCGCAAGCTGATATTTCTCCAGGACCTCCGCCGTATGATAATCTTCCATTGTCGTCTTCCCCATCCGGGTCTTTGGGATCCGGATCAGAATATGGTCTGTGGCAAGCTGCAGAAGGTCTCTGTCCCCGGATACAACCGTAACTTCCATCCCTGCCTTCTCACAATTCACCGCGATGGTCCCCAGAATATCATCCGCCTCGTATCCTTCCTTGGTCACGATAACCACGCCCATACTTTTCAGCACTTCCTGCATCAGCGGGACCTGTTCCTTAAGCTCCTCCGGCATTCCCTTTCTGGTTCCTTTGTATTCTGCATATTGCATATGACGGAATGTGGGTGCATGCACATCAAATGCCACCGTCAGGTACTGAGGTTTTTCCTCCTCCAGTATTTTAAATAAGATATTCAGAAATCCGTACACCGCATTGGTATGCCGGCCTTCCGAATTCGTCAGATCCGGTACCCCGTAAAATGCACGGTTCAAGATACTATGACCATCAATCAGTACTATTTTTTCACTCATATACTTGTTGCCTTTCTTTTATTCTCTGCCTGTTACCCATCGGATTCTCTGGAAGCCGCCATCTAAAAGAGATCCGGAAGCTGAAGGATATCCATGAACTGCAAGGTCAACAGAATATCTGCCGCAAGCAGAAGAACAATGGTCACTGCCAATATCCTTTTTTTGCGTTTTTTCCGCTTCAGCATAAGTTCCTTTTCCTGCAGCTCCTGTAAAAGCATCGCCTTAATGTCATAAGATACATCTGCCCCCTCCTCCAGAACCCGGGTGGCAAGACCGATAATAAAGTATGTCTCCAATTCCTCATAACAATCCGGACAGGAACGGACATGTTCTATAAAACCTTCCAGTTCTTTTGCTTTCAGACCATTCTTCAGATAATCCTGAATCATATTCTGGCATTCCTTACAAGTCATGGAAACTCCTCCTTAAGATCAGAAAAATGGAGTTTTTCCCGGACGCAAGGCCGGAAAAACCCCATCCCTTTGATAAATGATAGAATCATTTTATCACACTTTCCCCTTTGTTTCCACAAAAGATTTGGATATTCAGGCAAAGACAAACTGCACACATACACACCACTTACTGATTTATGGCTCCAGCAATCCGTATTTTTTCTTAATCCGATCCAGTTTCTTCATCATCGGCTCTCCAAGAACCCCAAGAAAAATCACGGTGGATCCCCCATGCACCAGATTCAGCGGAAATCCACTGGCATACACTGCAAGAAAACTGGCAAGTTCCAACTTCCCTGTTCCAAGCGAGACACTGGAAGTATCCATTAATATTCCATAAATCACCAGGACAGACAAACCGCCGTAAAGACACAGCCATACCTTAAAATGCTTCCATCTGCCCCGCTTTCTCCGAAAAATCAATCCTGCCAGGAATCCGATGATTCCAAAAGAAAACATCTGCCAGGGTGTCCATGGTCCCTGTCCAAAGAAAAAATTTGACACAAAACCTGCAAGCGCACCGGTCAGAAATCCCGCCTCTGCCCCCAGACTGATTCCTGCGATGATTACAATGGCTGCCGTGGGCTTAAAATGAGGAAGCATAAAAAATGCCGCCCGTCCTGCCGCGGCAAGGGCCGCCATCACTGCGATTACCACCACCTCCCGCGCCTGTGGTCTCCGGTTTTCAAACACCAGAAAAAATGGCAGCATGGAAAGTACAATGACACACAGCGAGATAAAATATTCGCTTCGGTTATTCAGAAAAAAGATTCCAAAAAAGATTACCGCAGGAATTGCCGCCAGAATCAATGCAGAAGCAAGTATCGTCCTTCGGCCGATTCCCTGATCCTCCTGCTCATATCTGGTGATATAATACTCTGCTCCATACTCTTTTCTGGTATCAAGAAGCGGGCGGAGCGCAAAAAGCATTACAATTCCCAGAAGGATCTGTACATACGCATATGCGGAAAGCTGCACATGACTGTTGATTGTCAGATTCCAGAAAGAATTACGTTTTCCCTCCAGCAGATCCAACATCATATTTGTATCCATAACCCAGGCGAAAACCACCAGTGAGAGAAACGCGTTATAAAGAAAAGTGATACGTCCAAGCCACACTGCTTTTACCCGAAAGCGGTACGCCGCCAGTATAAATATCACACACAAACTCACACCAATCCACATGGCAGCTTCCAGCCTCACCGCCATCCGGGTTCCAACCTGTACCACACGCTCCGGCACCGGATAGCCCCATGTCAATCCTTCGTAAAATCCGGAAAGTCTGCAAAGCGTACTGGTATCAGGATATGGAGAATACTTCAGTTCAGGCATAGAAACCCAGGGCAAAAAAAGCATGGAAACAATCTCAAAAAACGCCGCTGCCACAGGAATCATCGCCTGGGTGTCCATTCCCCTGGCAAACCGTCCATCTTCTGTCTCCCTTCTCATCATCTTTGACATTGTCTGATCACATCCTTTACTGTCACTGCTTCCGGATACCATTTTCTCGCCATCCGGTTCACAGCAGTTGTATAGAAGCTGTTCCCACAAAAAAACTGCCGGGAGGGTTTGCTGGTCACAACGCTGCCGTTAAAAAACAGGGCACAGATATCTGCATATTCCGCACAAAATTCAATATCGTGGGATACCATGATAATCGTCTTTCCCTCATTGAGAAGATTTCGGAAAATCTTCGCCAGTTTTCGCTTATAGAAGCTGTCCATACCTTTTGTCGGCTCATCAAGAAGCAAAACCTCCGGATTCAAAAGCAGGACTTTTGCAAGTGCCGCTCTCTGCTGTTCTCCGCCGGATAAATCATAAGGATGTGATTTCAGAAGATGGGGGATTTCCGTCTGTTCTGACACTCTTTGTATCGCTTCCGGATTTCCCCTCTTCCCAATGATTTCCCACAGATCCTCTTCCACCGTATCCTTTACAAACAAAGACTGGGGATTCTGCGGCAAGATTCCCAGAATCTTCCCATGAATTTCCTGTTCCTGGTATTTTCTGATATCCTTTCCTTTCAGGAAAATCTTTCCCCGATACGGCTTATACAGCCTTCCGAGCAGAGAAAGCGTTGTGGTCTTCCCGGTTCCGTTGCCGCCTAAAAGACAGTAAAGCTCTCCCGCATGAACCTGCATATTCAGATCCTGTACGACATCCGGTGTATTCTTCTCATAGCGAAACCAGACATCTTTCGTCTCCATGATAACAGCAGCATTTTTATTTTCGGATGCTTCCGATGTTCCGATGGCTGCTGCAGAAGCGCTTACTTTTGTTTTCTCAAACGCCTCTGCCGTTGACTTTGCAGCACTGTTTTGGTATTTTTCCAGCCATTCCCGCCCCTCCCGGACGGTCACCGGACATTTGCCCGTCCCGCCCAGTGCATGAAAGGTCCGCATCGGAACCGGCATAGCATAAAACATATCATTGTCTTTGAGTTTTGAAATCAGGTTTTCCGGTCTGTCAAGAACCAAGGTCTCTCCCTGCTCCAGCACCAGCACCCGGTCCGCATAGGCAAGAACCTCCTCCAGCCGATGCTCGATCAGGAGAATCGTCGTCCCCAGTTCTCTGTTGATTTTTTTGAGGGTTGCCAGAAAGTCCCCTGCCGCAAGGGGATCTAACTGGGAGGTCGGTTCGTCCAGTACCAGAAGATCCGGCTGCATCGCCATAACAGATGCCAGATTCAGCATCTGTTTCTGCCCGCCCGACAGCTCCTCCACATTTTTCATAAACCAGGTCTGTATCCCGAAAAAGCTTGCCATCTCGGCGACCCGAAGACGGATCACACCTGGTTCATATCCCAGATTCTCCATCCCGAAGGCCAGCTCATGCCATACCTTATCCGTCACGATCTGATTATCCGGACTTTGCAGGACATAGCCGATTCGCGATGCCTGCTCCCGAACCGACACTTCACGCAGAGGTATCCCATCCAACAGGATCTCTCCCGTCACAGTTCCATAAGGCGACATGGCCGTCTTAAAATGCCGGAGAAGAGTAGATTTCCCGCAACCAGATTTCCCGCATATCACCAGGAATTCCCCCTCCCGAATCGAAAGGCTGATATTTTTCAGCGCTGCTTTCGTCTGCCCCGGATAAGTAAATGTCAGATTTTTGATCTCAAATAACGCCACCGGACGGCCTCCTTTCCATTCAAAAGTACCGGCAGAAAACATAGGATTCCATATCCCAGATAGACAAGCACTGCCGCCGGAATATTCTCATTCATTTTAAATACCGGAAAATACAAGATGCTCACCCACTGTTTCGCTGCTGCATAGAAGAAAGCCAAAAAAAACATTCCTAAGAACAGAAGCATTCCTGCATCCCTTTTCGTAAACCGATAAATACTGTAATTTGTTCTTCCCCTCAGACCGTAGCCCCGGGATTTCATGGAATCTGCCGTCTCCACCGAGTTTTCAAGCGCCCATGTGGTAGTGATGGACAGAATCTTCATCCCATGCAAGGCCCGTTCACTCCATTTTCCGCTGGATACATCCCTCCCGATACACCGCTGTGACTGGGAAACCTTTCTCACCTGATTTGTAAAACGCGGGACAAACCGCAGAGTCATGGAAAACAGCAAAGAAAAGGCAGGGATCGTTTTTCCAAACAAATACATCACCTTATCCGAAGTCATAACAAGATGAAAACAGGAACACCATAAAAGTACCGCTGCCAGCATCAGACCCGATACAATCCCATACACGATAGATTCCAGAGTTACCGGATTTCCATCCTTCAGATAAAACAACATGGTTGCTCCCTCATGGCTGAATACAGGATTGATCACTGCCATCAGCAGCATCACCGGAAAAATTCCAAACAAAATTCTGCGAAAGGCTTTCTCTCTTTGCAGGCAGAAGCTGTACAGCATTGCCGCACAAAGAGAGAGCCCCAAAAATACCGGATGCATAAAAAACATGGAACTTCCGATAACCATCAAAAAGTACATAAAGTTCACCACCGGGTGATATGACGAAAAAGTATCCATACCTCCCCCTTACCGACCCAGATCCCTGCCCAGATCACAGGTATAATGCCATTCAATCACATCTCCGCTTTGAATCTGGTAACGGCTGCATCCATAGTTGGGATACCAGCCGTTTACACAGTACATCCATCCGGAATATCTTCCGCATTCCTTCTCATACAGATTGTTAATCCCTTCTACATAAGCACTGTTATAAGCCGGGGTAAAAGATGCTTCCATATGAATCCTGTTGTTCTGCATCTCCCTGACCAGAAGATCATACACGGATTCTCCCTGATAAAAAGTGACTGTCCGCCGGGAATAGATCACGCCGTCCGCCGGGACAAGTTCCTCTTTCCCTTCTGCCAGATCGTCCATGTTATTCAGAATCGTGGAGCATTCCACATACATGGTACAGGTCAGGCTGGTATTGGTATTAATCTCCTCATCCTGTGGTTCCACCGGCTGGGGCATCCCTTCCGGCACCGGATCCGTATAATAATTATCCGCACTGGCCTTGCTTTCGCCAGATCCATGATTCTGATTTCCGCTCCTTTGTTCTGCCCCGGAAGACTGCCCGGAGGATTTTGAGGAAGTCTCTGTTTCCGCAGAGGAAGCACTTGCTTTGGAGTTATATTTACTGAAATCTTCTTCCTCATCTTCATATTGGGCATCCACATAGGCTTCATCAATATATTCCGGCTTCTTCTCATTCTGCTCCTGACTGCTTCTGGTATCTTCTTCCCTACTGTCTTCCTCCAGCGATCTGTCTGCCTCTTCCTGACTTTCCCCGGATGTTTGCTCCTCCTTCAAAGAAGAAGTCTGGCATCCACTGAGGACCAAAATAGCCGTCAATAGAAAACAGAGCCAGAAACTTTTTCTCTTTTTCATTTCTTCTGCCCCCTTTTCTTTCTATATAAAATCACACCGTATACAGCTGCGGCCGCCGCAAGCACACCTGCCAGTACCCCATACTTCAAATTTGAGCGTTCTTCCTGTGTACCGGTTACAACGGTTTCTTCTGTCTCATCCCAGGGAGTGGGTGTGCCAAACTCATCCGTCTCCTCTTTAATCACTGCCTGCTCCCCTTTCGTATCCTCATCGTCCAGAGAACCCGCCAGGGCCCGTTTGGCAATAAAATAATCACCGCCCTTCTCCAGGGTAAACGCTGTCTTTCCATCTTTCACAGTGACCTTTTTCACATATTCTGCCTGCCTGTTTTCCGCATCATAACAAAAGAGCAGCAACGTATCATCCTTCAACTCCGTATTAAGAGAAATCAACAGCTTTCCGGGGAATATATCCATCTCTTCCATACAGAGAATCAGCGGGCTTACCGCGAGGGCACGAATGTCTTCTTCATGCTCACACGTTGTCTTGATATCGTATGAAAATGCTTCGGTACGCCTGACATCCTTTCCATGAATGGTAATCGTATAAGTAACGGTGTCGGAAAGCTTTCCTTCCGCCTGCAGATTGATCTCCTTATCTTTAATCTCCTTCAGCTCTTTCTCGGAAATGATACCGCTTTGTTCTGCTTTCACCAGACTTTGCTCCGAATGACCGGAAGAAGATGCAGATTCTGCTTTTTTGGAGTTTCCGCCCGCAATGCTGCTTCCGGTACTGCCTGCAGACGTTTTGGTACTGCCTGCGGATATTTTGCTGCTGCCGGAACGCTTACCTGTCTCTGTGCTTCCGCTCTCTGTAAAACCGGACACTGCTCCGGCAATACTGCCATCCCCATAAGTTCCGTCCAATCTTAACACCTCGCCAGACAGCCAGTAGCATCCGCCCATAGAAACCTTCATCTCAATCGTTCCGGAAGCTGCCGCTGCCGTTTTTGCACTCTGAATGGTCAGTCTGCCGGGATTCAGCCAATAGAGCTGATATCTGCCGTCGGATACACCGCTCTTTGCCCTTAATGTGACAGAGCCGTTCATACTTCCGTCCTGGGCAAACACAATCTGAGCTGCTGATCCTTTTACCGTCTGATCCCCCTCCTGCAAACGCACACCTGCCTTCACATCACGAACCGCCTGCACACTGCTTCCATCATAGGTCAGGGTATAACCAGAACCATTCGCCAGAACTCCCCGATAAGTAAAGGTTTCTTTCGTCGCCATCAGATTCTGGAATACCCTGGCCGGAATCACTTCATCCTCCAAAGCCCGCAAGACATCCGCTGCGTCCAACAGGCTCTGCCGGTTCGTAAGCAGCTCCTGTTCTTCTATCCGCAGTGTACTGTACCGTTCCATCAATTGCCGAACCGTCTTCTCATCATCCTGGCTGATTCTCAGAGGATCGATGCCGTCCCAGATATCCTGATCCAACGCATCCACCAACTGCTGTCTGGCTGCGATAGCCGTCAGATATCCTTCCAGCTTTTCTTTCAGGTTTTCCTTTACCGGCCACTCTCCCAGACGTTCCAGTTCTAACAGATATTGATTCACCAGAATTTTGTCAGAAATTTTAACGGGTGTGGAAATAGCTTCAATCTTTTCCGCCAGTTCCTTTCGTGCTTCTTCCTTTTGCTTTTCTGCCTCAGCCTCCAGTTTCTCCACTCTGGCAAGAAGTTCTGTAAGCTTCGCAGCATTCGTTACCAGCCCCTGCTCGCCCAAAGACAGCTTTTCGAAGGCTTCTTTTGCGGCTGCTACCGCATCTTTTTGCTCCAGGGTCAGATCTGCCGCATCCGGCAGTCCGTCAATCTGCCGGATAAGCGCCTTGACTTCTGCTTTGGCATCTGTGTGCACCGTCAGTGTCCATTCTTCCGAAGTTCCGTCCTGATGTTTCACAGTGATACCAAGCACCGTTCCTTCTTCTACAGGGATGTTCCCCTCTACAGGCGTGCTTCCGTCTGACCTGCGGTAAGAAGAAACATATGTCTTTCCATCCGCAGTCACCTCTGCTGCATCATAATTTCCCACAGGTACATTCTCAAACGTAATCGTATTCGCTCCTTCTCCTACAAAAAGTGCTGCATCTGCACTGGCCGCAGCCGTATAGACTGCCCCGTCTGCCCGAGCCACATATTGAGCCGTATTTGCCGTGTCCCTGAAATCATACAGACTAAGGCCCTGCTGATAATACCGGTAAGCAGCAATCGCATACATCGCCTGCCCGGTGGCCAGTGCATTGGAAGTCCGGTTTGTACTTTTATGTAAAAAACCACCGGTGGAGGTATTGTAATATTTTGCTAACCCGTCCATCAGACTTCTCCCGCCGGATGAGGTAACGGAAGAAGGATCGATCCCCATAGCCGCAAAGGCTACAATCGCCTGAGCAGTAGACTCACAATTGTAATCTCCTCCGCTTTCCAGATCTCCGTCCGCCGAAATTCCATTTCTCAGAAACGTAAGTCCTTGATCCACTGCCGCTTTCACTGCTTCGTCTCCGGTATAATAAGGCGCCAGCGCCTGAATTGCCATCCCTGTAATATCTGCATCTGCAATATTGCCGCTTAATGTCCATCCGCCGGATTTCACCTGATTTTCCAAAATATACTGAATCAGGTCTTCTCTGCTGTACTTTGCACCTTCTGGTATCGGATATCCTTTGGTATCTACCGACAATAACGCCCAGATTGCACCGTTGATTCCCTGCTCCCAGGGTTCACCCGCCAGACAGTTATAGACGCCGTCCGCAATCAGGTTCTGTCCTCCCACAGCTGTGGGATCTCCTCCTGCTGCCAGCACCGCTGCTGTCAGACGGTGCCACTCCGTAGCCGTATTTGTACTCAGTCCGTTAGAAGGATCCTGGGTATATTTCTTCCTGACGTAGGAATCCGCCGCGGCCAGAAAGCCACTGTAATTGTCAGAAACCCCCAGACGTCCCAGACAAAATGCATACCAATCCGTAGACGTACTGCTGACTTTCTGCAAAAACGTACTGTTCATCACCTGCGCTCCGCTTCCACGCATCCAGTTCACAGTATTTTGAACCATCCCGTCCCAGTCATAGACAGAAGCCAGGCGCAGCCTCCCGTCTTCCTCCAGATCCAGATCTGACAGCCCGAATACCATGAGCTCCTCTTCACTGTTCCAGGAATCCAAATCTGCTGCTCCCACTTCTTCAGACTCTTCTGTTTCCTGCGATATTTCCATTTCCTGTACTGCCTTAAGTTTTTCGGTCTCTGCACGGACCGAAGCCGGGCAGAGGGAAAGAACGATTGCGGCCATCAAACATAGACTGCATAATTTTCGTTTCATGGGTTTTCTTCCTCCCATTTATTTATGTGCGTTTTTCTTCTTTTTGTAAACCACCAGACCTGTGCAGACACCCGCCGCTGCTATCAGAGCAATCACAAGGGGAAGTACCTCTGTACGATCTCCTGTTTTTACTTTACCGGTTCTGCTTGTGCCGCTTCCGCTGCCAGAACTGTCTCTGTTTTCAGAAGAAGTTCCGCTGCCGGGACTGTTCACGGTCACAGTCGATGCTTCCACTGCCACACCGAATTTTCCCAGAAGACGGGTCTCTACGGATACTACACCATCTGTTACTTTTCCGGTTAAAGTTTCGATCCTGCCATTCACTACATGCAGGATACGCAGGGTCTTGCCGTTATATTTCTCTCCCACCTGAATTCTCAGCGTCAGAGTTCCCTCCGGCAATACTTCCTGATTATCCTGAAACAGCCGGACATCGTACAGACGAATCAGCGCCTCCTTCGAAGTGATTTCCTTCTGCATCAGCTTTACATCACTGTCAGACGCTTTTAGTGCTTCCAGACGCAGTTCATAACCAGATAAATTTTTACCCGTTACAGATATCGGGTAATTCTGATACGTCAATGTTATATCCCCGTCCTCTTTCCCCGGTACAGGCGTCGGTGCCGGCTGATTTGGATTCTCCGGCGCAGGGGTTGGCGTTGATGTCGGCGTCGGTGTTGGGGTCGACGTTGGCGCTTGGGATGGCGTTGGGGGTGACGTCGGCGTTGGAGTCGGACCAGGAGTCGGTTCTTCCTGCCGCCGTAACTCTTCTATCCTGTCCTCAAGTGCAGTCAATGCATCTGAGAAATCTTTCGTAACGTATGCTTTCTGATCTTCTGTCAATGCTTCATAAGCATGCCTTGCTGCATCAACCGAAGGCTCATCCGTCAAAACAAGCGTTTCCAGAGGAGGCAATGCTGCAATCTGGTCCATAACCCCCTGTGCCGCTTCCTGATCTGCGGCCTCTTTTTTAAGTTCCTGCATTCTGTCCAAAGCTGCTGTCAGCTCATCCAGCAACTCCGGTGCAACCTCCTTTTTCTTATCTTCACTCAGTGCATCGTAATGAGCTTTGACACGCTCCACGGCTTCTACTTCACGCAAGGTCAGCTCCTCTGCTGGTGGAAGCGCCTGAATCTCCTGTTCCAACAGTTCCACTGCTGCCGCTTCCAGTAATTCTGCCATACGAGTCTCTGCCCTGTTCAAGCTTTCGTAAAGTTCCTCTGGTATTAACTTTTTCTGGTCGTCTGTCAGGAGCGTATATGCGTTTCTGACTTCCTCCACCATTTCCCGATCCTCAAGTGTCAGATTCTCTGCTGACGGCAGTTCCTTAATCTGACCTGCTACCGTCTCCGCTGCTTCCTGATCCCCTTTCTGCTTCTGCAGTTTCCCAAGCTGTGCTTCTGCTTCGGTAAGTGTCAGATAATTCGTCACATACCGCTTCTCTTCCCGGGTCAACGCATCATAAACCGCCCGCGCCGCTTCGATCACTTCCTGACTCTCCAGTGTCACCTCACCGATCGCGGCAATCTGCTGTTCTGCCTTCGCAGCATGTTCCTTTGCTCCCGGCGTTACATCTTCAGCCTCCAGCCATTTCTCCCAGGTAGAGGCATCCCCCCGGGAACCGCCGGACCAATCCGCTGCCTCATAGCGGTAATCCTCGATATAATGGAACACAATTTCATCACCGGTAGTGACATAGCAATCCTGCACCCCATCCCCCGGATGGAAACCATTTACCGTATACATCCAACCGGAATACAATCCATTCTCTTTCTCAGCAAGGCGATAATCTCCGCAGGCTGACGGAGCCGTGATGGAGCGAATATAATTCTCTTCCAAACCCTCATAGGTCAACCCCGCTTCCTCCAAAGCAGCTGCAAAAACTTCTGCCACAGTCACTTCTTCTTTATCAAAGGTATAGGTTTCCGTTGCAAGCCAGGTGGTATAGGCATGCTTCTCTGCGGCATCCCCATGCTTTACATCTCCGATCAGACGGAAGGTTACAGCAGTCGTATTCGGATCCGCAGAAGAATCCAGAACCTTCTCCACCGTGATCGTGCACAGATTGGCTGTCAGTATATTATTTCCGTTTTTGTCCCTCTTCACTGCCGTCAGACGGTGATTTCCCAAAGCAGAAATTTTGTCTGCTGAAACTAAAAATTCCCCATCACTGTCTGTCTGCCCAACCCATCTGCTTCCTTCATAAATATCTGCCTCCGCGATGGGCGACGCCGCCCTTCCGTCATTTTGAACCGGTGTACCGCTCAGCCGAAGGAGGACTTCTTCTCCTTTGTTGATCGCAGCAGTCTCCGGATTCATCCAGGTATGCAGCATGCCTTCATAATCGGCATTGTAATAATAGCAGATGACATCATCGTCTTTTGCTAATGTATTCGCCGGATCTTCACAGACAACCCCATTGATTTCACAAACCCATCCTGCATCTTCTCCATGTCCGGCAGTATCTGCTTCTTTTCCGGGAAGTAAACTTCCTTTGGAACAGGAAAAACTTATTCTGTTTTTACTGTTTTCCAACGCTTCGATCATTGCCTGCAAAATTGTATAACCGCCATAATTATACTCGACGTATTTTTGCGCCGCCAAATCTTTTGCATCTCCAATGGACACGGAAGCTGACTGGCAAATCACTGCATCATATCCTGCAATTGAAACGTTCACACTGCCGCTCTGCTTTGGAATCTTTTTCAGTGCAGGAATCGAAACTACCTGTTCTGCTTCATTTCCTACCCTGAAGGATACCGTCTCTGCCAAATATCCGGATTTGTATGCCACCGCCGTATATTCACCCGGATCTAACAGATAACAGCCTTCCTCTTCCGCCGTCATTTTTTTGCCAGATTCATTTTTCACCAACAGTGCTGCGTCCTCGTCCACATGGAAGCTTACCTTTTTCGGAGCCTCGCTTCTCTTCACTTTTACCGTATAAGTCTTCGTATCCAGTATTCCTTCACTGTCACTGACTGTTACGGTCACCGGAATTTTTGTAATTCCGTCCTGGAGGGCAATCACCTGAGAAGCCTTCTGGTTCGTAACGCTTTTCCCATCCACCGTAATTTCCACGGTATTTTTTTCCTCAAGCGCTGTCGGCGTCAATGTTATCTCGCTCGTGGTGTATGGTACTGTCACCGTATATTCTGTCTCTGTTCCGATAAAGCCATAACCGAAATCAATGCCGTCCTGATCCTCCGCATGAAGCAGTCCATCCAATACAGACATCTCTTCCTGTCCATCCAGTGCATGGAATTCAAGCCCATACAGATAAGCCAGCTTGCCATAGTGATCCCCGGCTTTTGCATTGGCCATCATCGCATAAGTCTTCGGATAGGCTTCCACCCCCTGATTCGGCGTAAGAATAATCTCAAAATACGCCGTATCACTGCTGCCTGCAAAAGCCTCTGTCTGAGTTTGCACATTATAATCCAACGGGAGTGTCTGAGGTGTCGTATGACCCTCCATCGTACTCCAGTAGCGCAGTGTCATGCTGACATCCTGTACCGTTGGTCTGACACGTACATATACCGGTGAAGCAGTCTTATTCAAAAGCTGATTTGTCGCAGGAGCCCAGAATACCACATTCTGGGGCAGCAGCTCATCACTTTTCACAAGGGTTGGTGTATTCGCAGCATTCCCCACCCCCTGATTTGCCATCGTGGTGAAAATACTCTGGTTTGCTGCCCTGCCGAACACAGGGTTTCCTGACCTGGCTGCCGTCATCGATGTTGGTAAGGTTTTTGCCATGATTCCGATATAATTTAACTTTTCAAATTCCGATGCTTCTTTGGCATCCTCAACCTTGATCTCTACATCCGGCAATTTACAGAAGCATCCATTTACGCTCTCATCTGAATTCCCTCCGGAATAACTGCTGATTGTGCTTTCCTTCGTCAACTTTTGATGCGTGGTCGGCACGCTTCCTATAGAAGTTGTATGGATCGTTCCGTTTTTCAGCTGAATTACGCCTTCTTCTTCCAGTTTTATTTCTATGGAATTTGCATCCCGTATGTTCCACTGACAATGGCCCCCTTCTGTCGTCACCCCATCTACTTCGTATTGAAGATATGTTTCGGAAGGATATCCGGGATTATATACTGCGCCAAGCTTTGGAAGCGGAAGCACCAATCCTTCAAAGGACACAACTGCTGTGTCTCCAACGGTCAGATCGTCACGATCTGTGATGCCCTTATTCCTTATGCTGATTTCCAGTCCATTGGCATGGATCACATGATACTTAACAGAATTGCCTGCCCTGACCTCCACGATATTGGGGCCATCATATAATTTGATCTGGTATGTTCCGTCTCCATCCGGCTGATACGTTTCCCAACCGTCTTCCCAGTTGGTCTGCAGAGGCTTCTGAACACGTACACCGGTAATTTTCCGGTCAGCTGCAGGAGCAAACGAATACGTTGCATAACGATCTCCCTGCTCTCCATTGACTGTCCTTGCATAATATATGGTGTCATACTCCGTCAACCCAATATTCATGCTGATATTGGCTTCGTTTGTATCCCCGACATTAAAAATCAGAACCCCTGTGCGTTCCGGCCAAATGGCACTGTATACCTTTCCCTGAAAGTCCAATGCGTCATATGTAATCTGCACCACACTGACTCCGGGTTTTACTCCAGTCACCCTTCCGTCCTTCCGAAGATGAATACTGTCGCCAGATACAAGGGTATAATGAAAATCCGGATCAACATAATAGTTGATCGACGTATCCGTCACTGCCTGCCATGCGCGCGATGCCCAGATATCGAAGGATTCCCCCTGCTGCAAGGTGACCATCTTACCAGTTGGACCATTGACCAGAATCGAGGCTTCATAAAAGCTCTGGGAATCATCTCTTAATTGCGTCTTGGGATCGTCTTTCAGTGCGGGTACTTTCAATACCTGCTTCTTATCTGCATACTCCGAAACGCTGAACTGCTTTGCCTGGGTGATTTTTCCTTCTTTTCGCACTTCATAATGCAGATGTCCGTTTCCGGTCCTTTTGTTCGGAACCACGAATTCCCATGTATCGATTCCGTCTTCAGAAGCCACCTTTTTCCCTTCCATATATTCCAAGGGACGATAAAAACGTACCATATGGCAGATCTGCACCTCTGCCCCACTTTCCACCTGAAGCTGTATGGTCGTTTTCGGTGCAATGAGAAACCCTTCCTGCTGGGCATCTGATGCATTCAGCCCGGCAAATCCATCCGTCTGATTCCGGGCATAAACCCACAGTTTTCCTGAGCTTCCCCAATAGGAACGATCTTCCGGAATAAAAGCATACGTATAGGCATCATCCTCCTCACCGTCCCTGACCGGAAGCACCGCTGTTAATCCACTGTCTCCCACCGGAAAATCCGTTTTTCCATCCGGTCCTGTAATCTTCAGAGAATACGCAACCTGATCATAATTGTTCAGGTTTTTTGAAGATCCCATGCCCTCAAAATCATAAAGAGACAAAAAAACTTCCTGCTTAACCGTACCATTTTTCACATGAAAAGAACCGCTTCCGAGCTTTACTTTCGTAAAGGGTTCAAAAGCGGTATATTGATAGGTACCTCCAGAAACTTTTACCTGATATGTTCCACAGGCGCTTCCGTCATAATAATTTGTGCTGTTTATCTCTGGTGAAACATCTGTCAGATGAATTGCTGCCTGCCTTTCGTCTGTAAGCTGAATCTCTATAGGACGAAAATTATTTTTACTGTCCGCAACAACCGTTGTCTCTATGGTAAGTAATGTTTTTTCATCAAGGGATTGCGCAGAAACTGCTTTCGGAAACAGGACTGCACCGAAAAGAAGAAGCACAGTTAAAAAAACTCCCCTGAAAAATACGGATAATTTCTTCATAAGCTACCTCCACCTACTATGAATTACGGGGATGCCGTATTTACAACCAAATATAAATTCAGCACCCCCGGATTATACCGTTTCTATTTTGACCCTGGTATCATTAAAATTATGCATATAAGTCAGAGAGCTTATCAGCAAAAAATTCCTTTGCGGCATCCGCCGTTCCCCACATCCAAACAATGGTATCATCATTCTTCAGCTGAAATGCATTTGCGGCAATCACTGAAGAATCAGCTACCAGATAAGAGTCATTGCCATTTTTACGGTACACACGATAGTTCCATCCATAATATATATACTTGCCCGTATCCGGATCTACCTCTGTGTACTCCGATAACTTATCACCTTTATATGTAATACTTGAAATATAACTGTCAGAACCTTCATAGCTAAAATCAGAAGCCGCATCCGCTTTCAGCTGCTTAAGTGCATCCATTGGAGTTGCAAAATTTGTTGTCGTATGATACACGGTTCCTGCATCTAAAGTCGCACTATAGTCAGGTAAATAAACGCTGACATTCTCAGCATTTGCAGTTGCTGCTGATTTCACAAGAATGGTAAAGTTTACGGAACTTCCTGTCACTGCATTCTTTGCTTCGATGGAACAGGAACCAATCTCCGCAGACGCCGGAACTTTAACAATAGCCTTTGTACACCAGATTCCGCTCAGGCCGGATATATTCGACGGCGCAGTTTCAAATCCAACAGAACTCTGATCTACAGATGCAATCGCGTCATTACTGGAACTCCACGCCACATCCGCTGTTGTTGCATCTGTATTGAAGCCCGTTGGCGTATAACTTGCATTCGCCGGGCTTGCATACAAGGTTACGGAATCCCCCGGAGCAACTTCCAGTGTCCACTGCGAATAGGAATTTGTCATATTCGCATCTGATGTTGCTGCAAAAGCAGGGATACTCATCGCTAATACCATAACCAGAGCAACCACAAGTGACAAAACTCTTTTGATTGAAATACTTGATGTCTTTTTCTTCATATTGGACATCCTCCTTTTCCTTATTTTTTTCCTAAACTGTATATACAATGATGTTGGGGGCAAAAGGTATTTTGACCCCTATGATACACGGATTACTCCGCATTTCATGACCCTGGTATCATATACAATTTGGAAATAATTTATTATTAAGGTTTGCACCATAATAATCGCACATCGGAAAAGCCTGATCTTTATCTCCTCTTGCTAAAAGGGTATAAAAAATAGTGCTCCGCTTTATGCCTCCGGATCATACATTCATCCAATTTCCAGATACCTGTCTCCTGACTCGATCTTCAAACCTTATTGCTGCCCTTCTCAGCTTCCGCCAATGGCTATGCAGCCTTCGTAGATCATTACAGTAGGGATAAAACTGTGTCGGAATCTCACCGAACTTCCACTGGAATCCTATAATTCCAATGTATCTGTCAAACAATTGGTATACTTCTTTAAGTTTCAGGTAATATTCTACTTCTCTTCTTACTATATTCCATTCTCTAAGATTAAACTTATTTCTTTATGGTATTATAATACTCTTCTGACACAGGTATGTCAATAGAATTTTTAAAAATACCTGAATCCGTGAAGTTCACAACTTCACATTGGTCGCAACCCCAGTAAAATCAATGTTGTATTGTACTTTTTTTGAAATTTTTCATTTCACCTGTTGGATGATGGCTGTTTTCTGGTATATTTAGTATATTACAACTGATGTCAGGAGCGAAAATACTATGAAAAATATTAAAATCGAATTCTCTAACGAACGTATCATCCCTGCCAGCGGCCTGGCTACTGTCGGTGCTATTCTTGGCAAGAGTGATTTTGTAAAGCAGTCTAACCGTATGGATGTGACAACCAACCGCTCACAGCACCAGATCAGGAACGGAGATGTTTTTCTTACCTATATTGGAATGCTCTGTATGGGCAAACCGGCATTCGAAGCTGTCCATGAATTTGATGATGACAAGAAGTTCTATCAATACGCTCTTGGCATAACAAGAAGCATCCCTTCTGAAGAAACCCTCCGCCAGCGGATGGATGATATCGGGGATTCCCGCCGCAAGTAGATATTAGCAGCAAACATTGACCTTCTGCGTATGAATGGCATTGTTCCGGTAGATATGGTTACACCGTTTGACAACTCCCATAAGGAAGGGGTTTCCAGAACCTATAAAGGCTATGCCCCGATCATGGCTTATATAGGGAAGGAAGGCTATCTGATCAATGCCGAACTCCGTGAAGGAAAACAGCACTGTCAGTGCAACACACCGGGATTCCTCCTGGAAACCATTGAACTTTGCCGGCAGATCACAAATGATCCTCTTCTGTTCCGGCTGGATTCCGGAAATGATGCAGCGGAGAACATCAGCATCCTCATGGAATCAGGATGCCGGTTCATCATCAAACGGAACCTGCTTTGGAAAGCAAGGAAGACTAGCTTTCCAAAGCAAAAGAGTACAGTGTGAATGTCACCACTCCCCGTGAAGGGAAAACAGTTTATGTGGGCAGCGACTGGAAAACAGTTACCTGGAAAGGGGCAGACGGCACAGACCAGAGCACAACGATCCGTACGGGTTATGAAATCATAGAGCGTACAGTTGACAAACATGGGCAGTTTCTGTTCCCGGCGGACATTGAAGTAAATACCTAGTGGACAAACACCGACATGTCGGATACGGAACTGATCAGGCAATACCATGCTCACGGAGATTGTGAGCAGTTTCACAGCGAGATCAAGACAGACATGGATGTGGAACGTCTTCCATCAGGAAAGTTTCCCTCATGTTGATACCATTCATCTCCAAACGATATGTATGGTGCTTATCGGTGATTCTGGTAAGGCAGGCATCTGCATACGTGTTGTCTGAAAACATATCAAACCAGGAGCTGACCGGAAACTGCGAGATGACCACTGTTGATCTATGGCCATCCCTGCTATCCAGAACCTCGAAGAGATCACGGCATTTGTCCAGATCAAGATCCATAAGACCGAAGTCATCTATTACGAGAAGATCCAGCCGGGTAAGTTTGTTCAGATAATCCAGGTTCGCAGATTTGATCCTGGCCTGTTCCATTTCACTCATAAGAGTATTAGCCTTGATATATCTGACATGCTTGGACTGACGCATGGCAGTTATACAAAGGGCGTTGATCAGGTAAGTTTTTCCACTCGCCGATGAACCGGTTACGATAAGATTTTTACCTTCATCAATCCAGTGGCAGGTACTTAAGCGTTCTATTGTTTGAGTATCCAACTGACGCTCCGGACGATAGATTGTTTCATACAGATCAGCTGTAGGATACCAGAGATGCACTTCTTTCATCAGACGATTGAACCGTTTGTCAGCTCTTGCCTGCCACTCAGAATCAATAAGGGCTGTTATTCGTTCCATAAATGTGTTTAGATCCGCATTAGGATCCTTTAATTGTGCTTCAAGTGTTTTGGCCATTTCCGGAACACGAAAACTCTTCAGAAGGGTTAATAAAATCTGTTCTTCGACTGATAGTAAAATTTCATCTTTGGTGATCATTTATAGGCCTCCTTTCCACGAATGTTCGTATGGGAAGGGAGCCTACCAGATGATACGCATGTACCATATGCATGCTCTTTCTTCATCATGCCAGGGACCTTCTTAAAATAGGAATACTTGCATGCATTAGCAGCGACACATTTGTCAGCAGCTTCCTGAACCAGACTGTGGGGGACATCCTTGCAGGAATGCAGTACGCCTGCACAGCTGTTATAAGCCTGTTCTTCATGTTTCGGACTGCGGAGAATCCGGTGGATCAACGTAACCATAGAATCGCCGTATACAGAGGCCCAGCGGCGATAATAAGCCCCATCGTGAGCATTGACCTCTTTGTAATACAGATGTTCCTGAGGCATATGGCTATCCTCAGTAACATAAAGAGGAAAATCGTTATAAGATCTTGGATGCTTGCAGATTAAGCGGTTGTATTCATCGCAAATACGGATCTCTGTCATAGTTGCTTTGAGAATTGCGGGTTTTCCCAGGTAGGTATACAATACTGAGTAGTAGTGGGCATCATACTCAAGATGATAATTCTCAGGAACTTTAAGGAAGTACTTGTAATCGCAAAGCGTGTAGTTCTCGCCGGGAAGCCTGTTCATACGCGGTTTGTCATACTTTGTAAATCCTTTGAACCGTGATTCACGGATATCGGATTTTTTCTGAAACGATCGCTGGTTGATGTCCGCTACTATTCTTTTAACAGCGGCATTTAAGGCTTCAAGAGAAATGTAGGTGCCCTTCTTGAGTTCTTCAACCAGATGGATTTCCAGAAAACGGACGTGGTTTTCAACAGTTGGCTTCCCTTTCGGTTTTCTGGGTGGTGGAGGAAGTATGATTGTATCGTAGAACGACTCCAGGTCTGAAAACGCAGACTGAAGTATAAGTTCATCTTTCGTATGTTTTGTAACAGCGGTTCTTAAATTGTCCGGGACAAGATATTTAGGGACGGCACCGTAGAATGACAGTGCATGTACAGTCCCGGCAATAAACTGAGGGAGCTTTTCATCCATAAAAATCTCGGCATAGATGAGGCTGCTGAACCTAAGCGTTGTTGTGAAAATATGAACCTTCTGTAATTCACCAGTAGATGTATCCAACAAAAGTGCGGGTTGATCGCCAACCCAATCGATATACATTTTTTCGCCGGGGATTCGTTCCACTGGCATAGCAGCCCGATTAGTGCCATAAGTATTTTTTACATAGTCACCATACAATTTATAAAACTGGGACAACTGGTAACCATCTGGATTTTCTTTTTTATATTCTATCCAGAGATAACTTAAATCCGCATGCTTTCCCATCTGCAGCATCTGCCCATGAATCTTTTCAAAATCCGGCAGGGGGATATTTTTATGGCGAAGATTATTTTGCGGATAAATCAGATCAACAACCTTCGCGGGAGGCATTTGTTTCAAATCATCCAAAGATAAACCAGAATCCTTGAAGCGGTTCATGATAAGCGTGATTCCGCTTCTTCCGATGCGGTAACGCTTTTGTACGGTATCGTAGCTTTCCTGATCGAGTCTCAACTCTATAACACCGATAATGGTAGTGTAATTGTGCATAATAAGCTCCTTTCTTTACACTGTGATGAAAATAGGTTACATCACAATAATAAAGGAAAGAACATACCGCTGGAGCGGAAAATGCGTACCGCTAAACTGGAATGTCTATACCGCTAATTTCGGAATGGACGTACCGATCGACCGGAATTTGCAGTCAGTATAAATTTTCCGTGAGTTTCACGGATTCAGGGATTTATTAAAGAACTCTTTATTATGATTTGGGATATTGTAAAATTAAATCTTCATATCTAATTATCGCTCAAGCACTACTTTTTTCCCTTCCACCTTCAATACATGATCTGCAATTTGTTCAACATTTTTATGATGCGAAATAATAATAATGACCTTGTTGCACAACGTTTTAATCGCATCGTAAACAACTTGTTCTGTATTTGGATCAAGTGCAGAAGTAGGTTCATCAAAAATAATAATAGGAGCATCTTTTATCAATGCTCTGGCAATTGCCAACCGCTGACGCTGTCCACCGGATAAGGTTATTCCCCTATCACCAATTACACTATAAACTCCATCTGGCATTCCCATAACCTCATTGTATAGACCTACCTTTTTTAAAACACTAATCGCACTACCTTCTGAACATTTTCTGTCAACAGATAAATTCTCTAAAATGGTATCATGTAAAAAAAACGTATCCTGAGATACAATAGAAATGCATTCTCTAACTTGATCTTTTTCAATCTCATTTATATTATATTCACCAATCAATATCTCTCCAGTTTGGGGTTTCCATAAGTTTAATAGCAAACTAACAATTGTGCTTTTTCCTTCACCACTTTTTCCAACAATAGCATATGTAGTTCCTAATTGAAATTCGAAATTGACATTATTTAGAATCATCTTACCATTTGGATAAGAAAAAGAGACATTTTTAAATCTAATATTATATGTCTCTATTTTTGCCATAGGCTTTCGCACATAGTTGTCACCATTCCAAATATTTTCAATCCTTATAAGAGATGGATTAAGACGAAATGCCATTGTTTTTAAAGCCGCAAGCGATAATAGTGGAGAAATAAATGAATCAACATATTCCATAAACACAACTAAAATCCCAATTGTCATTTTCCCCTTAAATACCATAAATCCTCCATATATCATGGAGATCATTGAAGCAAAATTCATTGAAACATCTGTGCAACGACTCGCTATCTGATTAAAAAACGACAACTTTTTATAACTTCTATTATATTTCCTTTGAGATATTACAAACTTGTTCATAAAAGCTTTCCTAATTCCAAACATAATCATTGGTACTGAATTTGAAATAAATTCTTCTATAAGAGCTCCTTGTTCTCCATATTCATCACGACAATTTTTAGCTAGTTTACTTACTCGTTTGTTGCAAACATAATTGATATAAAATGATGTTGGTATAAAAGCCAACATCATTAAAAGTAATTCCCACCTCAACCAAAATAATACTGCCGCCATCGTGATAGCTGTACATAGTTCCATAAAAATATGTAATGTCCTATACACAAAAGAAACAATCATGGCAATATCTTGATCTAATGTCGCAAATAAATCTCCCCCTTTGCTCCCCGAATAAAATTCCCCATCCTTATGAAATAGCTTTTCTATTAATTCTCTTCTCATATTTTGACTCATTTCAAACTCTTTCACATCGCAAAAAAAATCCACTAAACCAGTCATGAAAATTTCTATTATTTTCGACAAAAAATAAAACATCATGATTTTTATAAATCTGTTTATTGATGTTGTTTGAATTAAGGCATTTATAAATTCCATTGTAAGTAATGGCAATATTACAGAAAGCGTTACATTAATCAGCATTAAAAACAAAAAAACGCCCATATCTTTAAACTTTAAAGCTACAAGATGATTACATCTTTTTATTGTTTTATAAATATTGTTTTT
>OLZF01000855.1_pt1 | contig 27396 bp, 24 predicted proteins | sample 1674391 | NCBI WGS metagenome assembly OLZF01 (sample SAMEA103958166, study PRJEB25191) | human gut metagenome | biome: human-associated habitat [ENVO:00009003]; feature: intestine environment [ENVO:2100002]; material: feces | place: Germany | collected 2013/2015
CTCCATTTGTCAATTTTACATTTATTCTAAATTCATTTTCATTAATTCCTTTTTTAGTAAAAGAATTATTATTTTTTCTATATCTAAATCCATTCAGTTCTAAAATAGGGCTTATTTTTGAATTGATTATTATTTTTATTTCTTCTATTGTATTTGCCATGGTTTTATATTTTTTACAATTGTTATTACATCTTTTGTTTCCATTCCTGCTAATCCGCCAGGAGCACTGGCTCCAAATTTCCCTCTACCTGAACTGATGTGTAAATCTTTAATTATTTGAGAGCGATTTCTACGTGCCTTACCTGATTTTATTTCAATAGCTATGAGTTTATGTGATTTTTTATTTTTAATAAGGATATCAACATATCTAATGCCATCAGGTGTATGAACAGTAATCTGTGTACCAATGATTTCAATTTTAGGGTTATTTCGAAGTTTATTTTCAATAAACGTCTCATAATCTTTTCCTGGCATTGTGTCATCAACATTTTTGGATAAAAATCTTCCTCTTTTGTCTCTTGGTTGACATTCCAAGCCCCAAAAATCAATCCAAAAATTTGTATCAAACACATACCCATATATAGTTGGATTGTTTCCTGCTAAGCCAATAGGGTCCTGAGAAATATATCCTCCTAAATTAGCATCATAGTAGCGGAATCTGTTATAATAGAGTCCTGTTTCTGCGTCTTCATACTGTCCCTGGAATCTGAAGGGGCAGTCGTACAGTGATTCTCCCCTGAAGTCCGCCACCTTTCCGTAAATGTCCAGTGTACAATCCCAGGTCTTGTTCCCTTGCCCGTCATACATTTGGATGGGGATACCCATATAGTCGGACACGATGGAGCATTGCCTGTTGCCCTGTATCTTTGCGGCAGGTACAAACGTCCCTTCCTCGAAGACCCATGTCGTTAGGCTGTTCCCGTCAGGCCAGGAGACTTCCTCTTGTACGTCATTTTCTGTAGCGGTGGCAACCCATTCGTGCAGCGGTGTATTGCCGTCCCATACCCAGTGTGTGACCTTCCCGAAATACCGCTTGGCTGTACGCCGCCCCAATGCATCGTAGCGGAATTCTACAGGCCTGCCGTCCGGACGCACGACCCGCTTGAGCATGCCATTAGACGCCCATTCGTAGAGCCATCCCATGCCCGTAGCCAGACAGCTGATGCTGCGTTCCTTCTCCATCTGCTTGCGGTTATGGACTATGCTGTTATCCTGCAACTCCTTGAACTCACGGAAAATGAGGTTTCCCTCGTCGTCGTAGTGGTAGAAGCATGACGGGTCTTCCAACAATCGCCCTCCCGCACCGTATTTGCGGTCTTTCTTCTCCGGTGTCTCAAAAAGATTTCCCACGAAATCCGGTACACGGTAAATCACGTCTGTTTCGGAACCGTTTGTCATTTCCTGACGGATGAGAAAGTCGAAACGGTCATAATCGTAGCGCATAATTGTTCCTGTCAGCTCGTTTTCTTTTGAAAGCAATCGGTTAGTGATGCCCCACTCATAACGGTATGATCCACGCTCGATGTTGCCTGCGCGCACTGATTTATGTATCTCGCGTCCAAAACGGTCACGTTCTGTTTTGACAATGACATTACTAGAATAAGTGCGTTGGACTTCCAGTCCCGTATTATCACGTATCCATGACGCTTGCCAGTTTTCGCCTGCTTGCATACTTTGGAGATTACCTTCTTGGTCGTAGGTATGCCGTATGTCTGCTCCTAGATTGCTGGTAATGCGGGTACAGTTGCCTTCGTTATCATAAGTACGATTTACAGTATATTCTCCCTGCTTTTCTTCGATAACCAATCCTGTTTTTTTGTCACGTGTAAACCTCAGCTTGTTTTCGCTGTTTTCAGCTTTGATAAGCAATCCATCCTTGTCGTATGCATATAATGCTGTTTCTCCATCATATTGTTCTTCCTTTAGGATGTTGTCCAGTCCATCATACAAGTATTCCGTCCATTTGCCTCCGGGACGGTTCACACGCGTAATGCGACCGGAACCATCACGTTCATATTCGCGCCTCAAGCCGTCAAAGCCTATCTCGGTAATGACTTGACCCAGTCCGTCCAGTTCTAAGAAATAATTTTCACCAGCCTCGTTCCCAATACGGCGGAGCTGCAATTCGCTGTTGTAACCGAAGGTGATGCGGTGGCGTTCCTGCTCCCGGCTTTTCAATATGCCTAAAGCTCCGTAAGTAAATTTGACTTCACGGATGTTGTCCTTGGCATGAATCATGTTGCCCATAGCATCGTACTCAAAATGGTGTACGTTGCCATCAGGTTCCTCTAAACGTATCAGGTTGTCTGCACGGTCGTATGCGTAACGTGTGATATTCCCTTTTATATCTGTTGCTTCTATAAGACGTCCGCGGTTATCATAAAACCAGTGGCGAGAAAGTCCATTTGGAAAAACAAGTGATTCAAGTTCATAATGAGAACTGAATAATAATGTATATACACGTCCTTGCCCGTCTGTAATGGTATGAAGTAAACCATCTTTATAAGAATATCTGATGGTTTGACCATTCATGGTAGTACGACCTACAAGTCTGTCCTGTTCGTCATACTTCCATGTGAGTTGTCTTCCTTCCGGTGTACGCAAAGAAGTCAGATTGTGGTTGTTGTCGTATTGCAACCAGGTATCTTCACCGTTTTCATCTGTAATACGAACAGGGAATCCGAAATCATCACAAACAGTTTTTCTTGTATAGCCTTCGGGATTGATAGTTACCTCCAGCTCTTCAAAAACATTGTAACGGTAGCGAGTTATTCCGCCATTGGCATCGATAATTTTATAGATAAGTTTGTCTGAACCATAGAAATATTCAGTGACAGCATTTTCTCCATTACGGGCATGTGTGTACCCTTTTCCATATTTGAAAAAGTACTCCATGACTCCTCCATCTCCCCATGTATGTATGCAACGTGCATTTTCATCATGTCCTTCATATTCCCAATGGAAAGACATTCCACCTTGGTTGGTAAGACGTGTCAGTAGATGGTGATCTTCATAGAAGAAATACTTGCTTATATCAAGGGGATCAATGGTTTCAACCATATTACCTTGATTGTCATATTTATAACGCACAAGTTTAATATCTTCATTATTCGGCTGTCTTAAAGAAACGCATAGAACGTGTCCTTGTTCATCTGTATCTATACTGAGGCGTTCTCCACGAGAAGAAATGATCTCAGCTAAATATCCTTTTGCCGTATAGCTGAAATGAATAGAAAAACCGTCACGGGTAGAAATGGATGATACCATATAATATCCATGAACGTTTTGAGGACCATTAAAACGATATTGGAAACCTTTGGCATCTGTTAACAGATATCCATCAGCATCATGTTTCCAATGTAGTTGTTCTTTACGGTCAAACCATTCACCATCCGGTAAAAGAACAGGAAGTCCTGATTCTCTGCCGTCAGCATGTCGAAGCAGAAAAGCTTCGTTGCCGAGTGGAAGAATTCCTATATTGTAACTATGATGCCAACCAAAGCCAAGTGGACCATCTACCCAAGCATCGCTGTAATAAGTACGTTCCCAAACAAGGGGGATAGGGCCAGGTAACTCGAAGTCCACATTGGTGTGATATACACGACCTGTGGCTGCATCAACAGGTTCGCCAAGCACGAAACAGGCTGTTTTTTTCAGGATTTTTGTCAGATTTGGGTTTAATCCAAGACTTTCAATGTATTGATGAACCTTATGAGTGAATTTCTTTGTGAAATTACGGAAACTCTTAAATCTTTTGCACAACCCTTTCAGCCCCAATTTCATGGTTAGGGCAAACAAATCAATGGTAGGAGGGCCGCCTACAAGCACAGGCTTTCCTACAGAAGTTATGGTTGAAAGCATGGAAGTCGGTGCCATCAGAGCCTTGCTTACCTTTTTAGGCTTCCCTTTACGTGGAATGGTAGGGATACCGACCAGATTACAGGAAAGCGAAGGATGGGTAAGTGTGGAACAGGGAGCACCGTCTGCCAAGACTGTAGAACTTCCCATCCACATTTCAGATTCCGACATACCACTTACCAAAGGTGCCGGATGAAGTACAAAAGCCGGAAGATGTAAAATACTGATTCCTGCCTGCGCAATCCACTGATTATGTACCTTTACGGAAGGAGCCATTCCCTTCAATACATTGCATGCTACGCCTGCTATACCAGAGGTTGCAGGTGGTATGGCAGCGGCAATTCCCGCCATAATATCCGCCATAAGGTCATAGATTTTCCCGACATGCGGAACCGGCATAACAGGAGAAGGCGGCGTAACAGTGGGATGCATATCAATACCTATGGAAAGGTCGCCAAATTTGGCAACAGGCATCCCGGGCATGGAAGGGAGCATTCCGCCCAACCCTGCCTGAATATTATCCAAAGCTGCTTTGGAGTCTGCGAAAAGGTCGGCAAATCCACGCTTGGCACTGCTGCTTTGAGCTAAATCATTGAATGGCATACAGGTAAGTTTTGAAGTGAAAAGGCAACCGGAAGTCAGAAAAGAAATCCCAGTTGCCTTCAGAAAAAGTTATTAAATTCAAGCATCCTGAGCATAGTCGCTGTTCCAGTCATTTTCATCATCACCCTTGGTTCCCTCAAGTTTGATTACAAAACTCTTTGCAGGGAAGTACGGAGTGAGGTGAATATCCAGGAAGATGCGGTCTTTCTGTTTCGGATCACGTTCAAAACGGAGAATCTTGAACTTTTCGATAAGACGGCCAGGACCTTGGATGCTATCAAGGAACTTGCTGATTTGACTGCGTAAATCTCTTTCGGCTTTACTGTTCCAGTTTTCAAATGCACGGCGGTTGAGGAAGTCCATTAATACTTTTGTAACCCAGTCGAATACGCGGACTACCGAATAAGTTTGTAAACCTAAGTTGTCACCATTGAAAAGTGTTTTGGCTGAGAATGCCATTACTTTACCGTATTCCTTAACCATCGGAATCAAACCAATCTTCTCGATTTCTGAAATTTCACTTTTCTTCAGATTGAAAGCAACTCCGTCAACTTCACTCATTGAACCATATTTCTTACCGGCTGTTACTTGTGCCATTACTGTCTTATAGACACTGCCTGCCAGTGCAGCAGAAGGAGGTACAAGCAGATCTTCGGTTTCACCCAATTCTGCATAGCGTCCTCTGCCCACTAAATAGTTACAAGTCATACATACATTTGATTTATAGATGTCACCTCCGGATAAATTAGAGTCAAAGAACATTTCAATAACATCATCCGGTTTTTCAAGGTCAGCAAAGTCTGTGTAAATCATTACTTTGTTATCGTGTGCAATCTTTGCCCATTTCTCAACAACCTTGTTTGAACCCAGAAAACCAGGAATTACCAATAATGAGTAGTTTGTTCTTAAGTCAAGGCGGTCATAGTTGGCGCGAAGTTCATTGGCAATCGCGTCAATGAAGAATGAGTTGTCAAGATCTGTAAGCTGAGCCATAGATGCATTGACAATGGAAACATTCTTAATCTTGTCCGAGTCAGTGTTCTTGTAGAAGAGCATGACTGTACGGTACGATTTTTCCAACTGTTTGACTTCCTCTACCGCTTTGAGCTGGTTTTGTGAAAGTAAATCTGATACAGCTGCTGACTTTTTCTGACAAGCATCAATCATTTCTGTGATAGATTTGCCGCTTTTCAGCATTTCGACCCACATTTCAATACTCTTTGCAAGTTCTTTACGTTCAGCCGCTTTTTCATTACTGGTCAAATAGATATTGCGTCTTGCCTTACGCTCTGGATTGAGGTTCTGTATTCCATCTACAGAAGATTCCAATACATTGAAACCACCAAATTTGGCAAGAGCCTGTAACTCAGTATTTAAGTTTCTGGTTTGTACGGCAGCAACTTGTTGTTCCGCAGCTTCTATTTTAGGATTCTGTTCACTCATAACTATCATTCATTTACAGAGTTAGACTTTTCATTGTTTTTCAGTTCGTCCAGCATGACTGAAAGTGCATTGACAAAGGCGTCACGTGTAGTGGGATTCTCCAGAACCCGTTGCAGAACCTTGTTCGAACGCAAAGACTTTTCCATTTTGTCTGCAAATTGTTTTTCAGCATTCAGACTGGATAGAAAAGGACTATGTTCTGTCATCTTGGCAACAGAAAAGTCACCAACATTGTTAAAACGGAAGTTCTCCTCGACTGGTGCTCCGTCCGCATCAGAGAACTCAATATCTATTTCCGGCTGGAAATGTGCAAAGACTTCGTCAATGTTGGTAAGACCTGTTACAACTTCAGGTGCTACTGGTTCGTCCTTTGTCAATTGCTCAACCATTAAAGTTCGGTTTTGTGGAATATCCGCAATACCTTCGGATGCTTCGAGTTTTACCTCGTTTCCGCCGATTCCATAATTTCCAAGTTCCATACTATTCTAATTTTAAATTAAAAATATGTTAACTATTTCTCTTGATTTTAACTGAATATGTTCTTCTTTCTTCTGGCCTTGGCTTGTTGCATGGATGGGTTATCAACAAGTTCCCTCCAATCTTTGCCAAGCCATTCCTGTAATTGTTTTTCGAGTATTTCTATGTCTGAAGGAGCCCTTACTTGTTTACCTGTATGCAAAGCGAGATAAGCGGCATAGGTAAATGTCGAGTTTCTTCTAATGTTTTCAGGAAGATAACTTCCGCCTGCCAGTGATAGTAAAAAGAACTCGAAAGCACTTTCCATCTTGCCCTCTTCATAACGCAGGAATCCACACATACGGTAACCTTCCATCACATAGTAGGCATCTTTTTGCTCAACAGCTTTCAAGGCTATCTCCTTATATAGTGAAATCGCTTCGTCACGTTTCTTTTCTGCGGTAAGTATGGCAGCCTTCATGGAAGCCGCCATTTTCCAGTAGCTATATCCCGTTGTATCACCGCCCATCATAGCCTTTTGGGCTTCATTAAGAGTAATTTCACTGTACTTCATGCTGTCCTTATATTCTCTGATGGCATAGAATGCTTCAGATGCAATAAACAGTGAAGATATATAGATACCATTGTCTTTTAGTTCTTTGGCTATGTCCAAAAGTTTGTTGATTTCCCTTCCTAACAGTTTTTTATCCTGTTTTTGGGTACAGTCCATTACAACGGTAACCTGTTGTTTAAACTTGTTTTCGGGAGCTGTAAGGTCTCCTCCGGCATCTCCTTGTGCCATACGGTTGCGCAAAGCCTGAACCAGATTGAATTTGGGATAAATACAAGCTACCATCCGTGAATTGTCAAGTCGTATGCTACGGTTCCCAGCTATATCAATAGTGGCTAACCGAATTCCTTGCGGTACACCTTCTGATAAGACTTTTGAGAACCATTCTGCACGTTGAGGACCTTTCAATTGACCGGGAGGGAAATAGATGCAAAAGCTGGTGTCTTCCAGTCCGGAAATACAGGATTTTAGCCGTAGCATCTCCTGCCATAAAGCAACAGTAGTGTGAGGAATGTCTGTTTGGGGAAAATACTCTCCGGTTAATAGTCCGTCCTGTTTCAATGCCTTGAGAACATCATACTTTTCGTCAATTTCTTCTGTAAACCAGCTGACATATTCTTTCCAAAGTTGCTCTGTGAATTTTTCATCATCGCCCTCATATATCGAGTCAAAGCGGAAAAAAATGTCATCAAACTGTCCTACCGGGGAACGCTCTATTTCAAAAAAGCGATCAATCAAATCTACGTCTGTAGCTTCGACAACCCATATTGCCAGCTTCCAGTCTTTACGGACTTCTATTTCAGCCCAGTAATCAACCGCTTTATAGTATTCTTGTATAACAGATGCTGATGCTCCCATATTAGTTTGTTTAAGAGTTTATTTTTACGATGCCTCCTGTTACGGTAACATCGGCTGTACCTTCTATGGACATGTTGTTGGCTGTAACTGTACCTGCTTTGCTGGTTTGCTCATATTGACTTTGTGCTTCAACCTTTATATTTGTCCCGGTTGTAGCTATGGCTGTCTTTTCTTTACTGATAATCAGATTTTCGTCACCAGAAACAAATGCAATGTTCTTTTCAGCTTCGAGACAGATTGTTTCGGCCTTCATGCCAATGGATTTATCCTCCATTGCAATTATTGATTCCGATTCGTTTGTGATAATCACACTCTTTTTCGCCATAATGGTAATGCTGTCCTTTCCATCAAGAAGAATCAGTTGTTTTCCTGTCTGGTCTGTTATGGTAATACTTCCCGCTTCATCATTGAAGATGATAGCATTACCACTACGGGTAATGATTGTTTTAAGCTGATTGTTATCACCTCCTCCTTGTCCCGATTCGGAGTGGAACATGGCTCCGGAAACATAGGGGCGGTCCGGGTTTCCATGTTCATAGCCAATCATGACCTGGTCACCAACCTCCGGTACGAATACAAGTCCGCGGTTTTTGCTTACGGCATCACTGGTTCCGGCATTAGGACTTTGTACTCTGATCCAATTTGTAGTTTTGCTGCCTTTTTGCCATTGAAAGTGCACCTTAACTCTTCCTTGCCCTTTTTCATCTTTATTTTCCTGAACTGTAGCCAGCTCCGGCATTGCTGTAGGAAACCTGACATCAGATACGGGCAGATTTGTTGTATCGCTTGGAATTCCGAAAAATGTATTGGAGTAATGACCGTCCCGGTGTACTTCGTGAATAATTTCCGTTACAAGATATTTTCCGAGCGGAGAAAGTTTCATCTTGTCGGGGAACGAAACATCAATTATTTCGCCGATTCTGATACGGCAAGTCTTTCCTGTACCACTTATATTGAGCAGTCTTGCTCCAGAAGCATTTCGTACTCTTTTCATCTGGTCGTCAAGTTCTGCCTTATCCTTGATATGTGGATTGGCTGGGGATATGACTTTCACTGGATATGCCTTTTCTGAACGTGCATGTGCAATAGATTGAAGATCGCTCATCCTTTCCGGCTTGGCTGGTGTATCCGCATTATGTTCTTTGTTCTCCTGCGCTACATAATCGTATCTTGCAGATTTTCCAGGAACCATATTGGCTATCAAGCGAACTTCCTCAAGATCTACGTCATATTGAAGCTTTGCCGTATTAATATTTTCCGGTTTACCGAAGTAAATTTTATTGCCGTCATAATAGAACCACTCGCCATATAACAAAGAAAGGCGGTTCATGAATGCAAATGCGCTTTCGTTGTATTGTGCCAGATATGAAATCGGGTTCGTATATTTAGGTGCAATAACTATTTTCTCGTTGCCATATTCTTGTGTCGCTTCATTAATGATTGCAGATAATGATTGTTCAGTCCATGAATCTAGTGTGCAGTTACTGTCGAACAGAATTGTGGGGCTTTCTCCATGAATCGCTATACCACCTGCCTCGCCTTCACTTCCAATCATTTCAACCTTAGTTACCACTCCTTCAAATACATAACTGTCACTTGTCTGCCGATGGGTAAACGAAATCGTGATAGTCTCTCCAATGAAATTGATGAATTTCTCCGGAGTCTGCTGGAAGGTATTGTTTGGTGAAAGATAGTTGACAATCACTGTAAAATCGTGATGTTTGTTGAAAGACTGATGGAGACGAAGGGAAACGAACTTCTGTTCCTCTCCTTTTATCGTCACCTTTGTAGCCACCAGATTCAGAAAACTTGCTCCCATATTATTAATTTCTATAAGGTTATTACATAAATAAACCGACTGGTCGGTATGTTTTGAGGTGCCAAAATAACCGGAATTGGTATATCCCGGCACCTCAAAACTTTAACCCAAAACTAACCATTAGTTATTTTCCGGCCAGTCTTGTGTAAATGTAACTTCGTTCATCTTTACTGTCTGAGCAGAAATAGTGAACTTGATTGTCATAGGATAATCATTAGCTACACTTAGTGCCTCTTCGTACTTAATGACATAACCGTTTTCAAATACCAGTTCTTTCATTTTAGCATCTTCATCAGCTTTCTTGAAGACGATGTTTCCGTTTACTGGCTGGTACTGTTTGAACATCTTGTCCAATACAATTGTGTCAGGAGTAGATTCGACTTCCACGTTAATGGTACCTCCATAAATGTCAGATGCCGGACGTCCTTTAGGATCTACATCACGGTTAAACTTGACATCCCATCTCAATACATCAAACTCTCTAGAGTCTGAAAACTTAAATGACGCTTTAAATGCCATGTTATTAAAGTTTTAAGTTAATAAATTGGTTCACTTTGAAATCCTCAAGGTAATCAGAATCCTGTTGCCATTTTCCTTTTCCTTTGAGATTTCTGGCGCAATGTATGCTTTTTTTCGAATATTGCAAAGAAAATCGGATGTTTTTTTCGTACAATATGCTCATGAGCATAAAAAAAATGTCGGATAATGCATTGAATTTAATTTTTTACTTTTATATTTGCATTGTTCTCCTGCGCAATTTTTAAATCTTTATTGATTATGGATACAGGAGTTAGTTTCATTAATCTTGATGATTCTGTAAAAATTGCGCTTAACATAGCACAGGCAGTGGCTCGTGAGAATGCGAATGAGTATTATATGCCCTCGCATTTATTGAAGGCTCTACTCCATAAGGAAGTGGGGCTAAGAGATTTTATTGTTAGTATTGGAAAGGATTTGGGCTATCTGGAAGAGTGGGCTGATGTATATATTGAACAATGTCCCAAGTCTACCCAACTTTCCGAGATTAAACCTTCAGAAAAAATTGATTTTATATTTCGGGCTGCGGATGATGCCCGTATTCGTCTTGGATTATTTGATATAAATCCAATTTGTGTTCTTATAGCCTTGGTAAAACCAGGAGTCGCTTTTTCAAGTGACCAGTTGAGGTCTTTTCCGATTCAGGAAAGAGACATATTATCCCTATATGTTAATAACACAGAAAATCCTTCTGTGGAAAATCATCATGCAGCTTCGGTATCAGACAACTATGGTCCCGGAACAGGAATAGGAAGTTCGTCATATCTTTCCAAATATTGTATTGATCTGATGGCTGCCGCTCCTGAAAGATTATTGCCGGTTATCAATAGAGACCGTGAGACCCGTATGGTCATGGAAGTGCTGGGTAGCCGAAGTAAATCAAACGTTTTGATTGTAGGTGATGCTGGAGTTGGAAAAACAGCTTTGGTTTATGGTCTGGCATGGGATATTGTTAATAAGAAGGTTCCTTCTTTTCTGGAAGGAGCCCGTATCTTCGAGTTGGACAATGCTTCGCTTATTGCCGGAGCTACCTATAAAGGAGAAATCGAAGACCGTTTGAAGAATGTATTGAAGGAACTTCGCCATATAGAAAATTCCATCCTGTTTATAGATGAAATACATGTTCTACTGGATAGCAGACAGGGTAATTCCGGAGCGGGTAATATCCTGAAGCCGGAGCTGTCACGTGGAGATTTGACCGTAATTGGTGCTACGACAATAGACGAGTATAGGAAGATTATCGAACCTGATCATGCGTTCAGTCGTAGATTTGAGGTCGTTCAGGTAAATGAGCCTGATTTAAAGTCTGCCATCCAGATGCTTCATAGTGTAAAGAAACAGTATACAGATTATCATCATGTCGGTATCAGCGATACTGCCGCGGCTGAATGTGTGCGTTTGGCCAAGCGTTATGTAAAGGAACGTCGGTTGCCTGACTCAGCCATTGGACTTTTGGATATGACCTTGTCTGCCATAAAGATGGTAAATGAAACAGGACAGCAGGACGTAAAAGAATTGCTTGATGAATTGGACACTATTGAAAAAGCCGAAACGGAAGAAAGTGAAAAAGTTGAGGACTTAAAGACTTTATTGTTTGTTATGCGCAATAGGCTAAGCCCTATCTTGCAAGGAGTGATAACCGATGAAACGGATGTGAATGAACTTCAGGATTATACTGAATTGAAGAGTTATCTGCTGAATGCGTTGAACTTGATGCGCGAATTTGCCGAAAAGAAAATCGAAGAGGTAGAAATATATGAAGTCGCTGCGGTGGTAGCAAGCAGAACCGGCATTCCAATAGGAAAAGTACAGTCACAGGAGAAGGAACGTCTGTTGAATATGGAGGACTATTTGCGTAGAAGAGTTGTCGGGCAGGATCAGGCCTTGAAAACACTTACGGATGCAATCCTTGAATCGCGTAGCGGAATGAATAAGCCGGGACAGCCAATCGGCTCCTTCTTCCTTTTAGGACCTACCGGTACCGGAAAAACAGAGTTGGCAAAGGCTTTGGCTGAGACATTATTCAATGATGAAAAATCCATGATACGCTTTGATATGTCGGAATTCAAGGAAGAACACTCTGCGGCCCTTCTGTATGGTGCTCCTCCGGGATATGTAGGATATGAAGAAGGCGGTATGCTGGTAAACAAGATAAGACAGCAGCCTTATGCAGTGGTTCTTTTTGATGAAATAGAGAAAGCCCATCCATCGGTATATGATATATTCCTCCAAATAATGGATGAGGGCAAACTTCATGACCGTTTAGGCAAAGAAGGTGATTTTTCCAATTCCATTATTCTGTTTACATCCAATGTGGGCAGCGAGTGGCTGACTAAACAGTTGGAATCGGGAAGCGTACCTTCTACTACACAGATAATGGAAGTGATGGGAAGACATTTCCGTCCGGAGTTCCTGGCCAGATTATCTGAAATTGTTCCATTCTCTCCTATCAGCGAGGATATTTTGCTGATGATATTCGACATACAGTTTAATGGCCTTAGAAAACTGCTTGACCGTCAAGGTATAGCAATTGAAATAAGTGATGATGCCCGTAAACTGCTTGCACATAAAGGATTTACCCCTAAATATGGAGCAAGGCAGGTTGCCGGTGTGATTCGTAATTATTTACGTAGGCCTATTTCCCGTCTTATAATAAAGGAAGAGTTGTCGAAAGGTAAGACCTTGAAGGTAGGATTGGATGAAGCGAATGAATTAACTTGGGATATTCACTGAAAATCAAGATTCTTATGTTTGGATATACAGTATTTTTAAAAATCGGCAATCTGGCAGCTACATCGCTGACGGATATGTATAAGGACAGCTATCAATTGATAGGGTGTGAATTTGGCTTCGCCCAAGGTATTGATTTTAAAGGTCAGGTACAAACAGAAGTTAAGGGAGGTACTTTCTATGTAACTTACCCTCATCTGCCTAACCGGGATATGATTCAGTGGATGTTGGATGCCCGCAAATATCAGAGTGGAGCTATTGTAGTTCATGATAACCAAGGTTCCGCTCTTGAAAAGATACTCTTTGAGAAAGCTACCTGTGTGGATATGGAAATCAGCTATATCCGACAGGGCAAGAGCTATATCGCGACTAAACTTACCGTACAAGCACAGAAGTTAATGTTCGGTACAGAAGAATTTGAAAATCAGTGGGCACTCTAAAAAGAAAATGTTATGGGACTTTTTAATTTTCCGCAAGTGGACAGCAACGTGAATGTAATATTCTGCGTTGATGGTGACGAGTATGAAGTCGAACAGTTCAAAATCGGCTTTCACCAGCCTGTTGATGGTAATAAGAATCAGCCGGAAGGTGAAGTTCGTGGAGGACGTATTATGATAACATTGTCACAAACCGTTAAAAATAACATCTACGGATGGGCTATCAAGCCTTGGGTAAAAAAGAACGGAGCTATACTGTTTAAGACTGGTACGTCTGGAGTCGTGTTTGAGGTGGCATTTATCAATGCATACTGTGTTAATTTCAAACGAGTTGTTAACGCTCTGGGGCAAGGATTATCTACCACTTTGATTCTATCCCCTGAGAGTGTAAATGTGAATGGTATTGATTTTGATAATCGTTGGGTAAAATAGCAATAATATGCCTAATTATAAAAAAGAGTATATATCCATTGAAGAGTTTTTTGTTTTACAACAATGGAGAGAGCCTTATACTGGCTTTATTAAAGGAATTGGATATACCTATCCACAGTATTATGCAGTTGAATATCCTTTAGATTGGTCCAGTTATAATTCGCAGATAGGAAATTGTTTTTCACATCCATTAGCAATTCAAATAATTGATACATCGTCAGAAGCTGTTTTTCAAAGTATGAATTATTCTGATCAAGATATTCTAGATTGTTTTAAAAGAGATAATGGAGGTAAAACTATTACGTTTACTATTGATAATGAATCTATAACAGTTCCTTCTGATAATTATCAAACCCGTATAAAACTAGATGATTTTGATTGTAGTGTAAAAATTGGTATTAAGGATAATGTGACAGGTAAGTTTATGTTAAAAAGCGTTCCTTTCAATAGCCTTAATAAGATATTACAAAAACAATCGAACCAAAATCATAAAGATTTTAGTGATAGAATAACAAAGGACTTTATTCTAGAGACATTTGTAAGTTGTATAGATGTAAGTGCTGATGGAGCATATAATATTATGCTGGATAGAGGAAAATATTTGCCATATAATAGTCGTACTATTACAGGGAAGTGGGTACGCCTAAAGAAAACAGGAGATATTGTTATTAGATCAAAATGGTGGAATTTTACTACAGATGCAAAATATTTAAATTATTTTAGAATAGGTGGTAAATTTGTAGGTTTAGCTGGAGCTCTAACTACTATAGTTAAAGGTATTAAAGATGTGAATCAAAATCCCAATACAAAAACAGTAACAAGTCTTATTACAAAAAGTGTAATAATTGGTTTGGGATTCATTCCTGTCTATGGATGGGCTATTGGTCTTACAGCAGGTATAGTTGATGGTCTTTATGGAGATGTTTTTTATGATTATGTAGATGATTTAGTAAATGAATAGATAAAATGAAAATTATAGATTATTTATTTTTTAAGTTTTATAAATTATGGCAGTATAGTTCTATTTCAGAATTAGCAATTTTAGCTGCTATTTCATTTCTTGCTGTATTTATTAATTGTAATATTCATACGATATGGGGAATATTAGAACTATATAAATTAGCAATACATCCAACAGAGTTTATGTATTATGTTTCTTTATGTGTAATTTTTTTGTTCTTGTGTTTTTATTTAGGATTGCGCAAAAGATATAAGCATATAATTGAAGAGTATGAAAATCGTCCACATAGTGGAAACATAATAGTTATTTTAATTTACATATTCTTGTCTTTGCTTTTGTATGTTTTACAATCTTTCTGGAATAAAGGTGCAATTTAATGACAATGGAACAATATAAAACAATAATTATCTATTCAGTTTCAAATGTTCAATCAAAGAAGTCATTTGAAGATGAACTAGAGAAATATGGATTGAAACGGGTAGAAACGCAAGACATCTTCGCCCTCCCCTTAGAGGAGTATCGTACTAAGGTACAGGCATTCAAAGCCTATCTAAGGGCTTATTCCCGTAAGCATTTGGACAGCCAGGACACAGTCTTGTTTGTGGAATCACGTATGAATGAAGATCGTACACTGACCACTATGCTTCAAACAGATTTAATGAAAGATAATGAGTAAATAATATAGTATGAGTGCACAATCATATATCAAATTATGGACTGCTGAGCCATCGGAACATGAAGATGTTCAGGCTTATGATTTATTGGAATATGAATATGATTTCAGTCAGGATGCTGATAAAACAGGACGGGTAATCGGCAATAAGCAAGGTGGAAAGATAGGTATTATAATATCAGGCTTTCCGACTGATGACTTATTGGCGTGGATGCTTAGTTCGCAAATCCATAAAAATGGAGAATTAATGAATTCTTCAGGTATTCTTGGAAGTCAGAAAGAAGTTATACGCTTCAGGGGTGCACAGTGTCTTGAAATGAATGTCCACTCTACAACCAAAGAATGTCGGACTAAACTTCTGATTCATTTTAAGGAAATGGAAACTGGAGATTCGTGCTGCTTAAATATGTGAATGTTATGAGCTGGTTCAATACCCTATTCAAAAAGAAAAATGTAATGGGAAATGATGACCATTACATAATGAAATTGTGCGTGGGTGAAGAAATATATGATATTGAAGACTTCAACCTGCAATTTAAGCGTGATACTAATCGTATCGGTTTTCCGGAAGGTGAAACATACGGTGGTATCATTATGTGTATGTTACAGGGAATGCCTGGTGATACCCTGTTACGATGGGGAACTTTCACCCAAACATATGTGAATGGGGAGATACGGGTATATCAGAAAGACCAGCCCAATCAGCAGGCTGCATTTGTAGCTCACTTTACGGATGGTAATTGCATTCAGTTCCAACGAAAGGTTGACAATGTCAATCATAAGCAATATATGCTTATAAGATTTGCTTCACGATTGTTGGAGTTTATCAATGATAAGTTTGAAAATCAATGGCATTAGTAAATATGGAAACAAAATTCTGCAAATTACCTTTAGACTTTGGAGCATTGTTGAGCGAAGATGTCGAGAATAGCCGTTTGGAGTCCTGCTCGGAAATAGAGTCCATTGATCAGTTTATTGAGCTGTTGATTAGTACAGCTCCGGGTGAGCATACTTTTGACAAGAAGTTTGGCTGTAAGATTTTTTATCTTGACTTCGAAAGTATTGTGTCACATACACGTTGGGAAGGACAGTTCTCCGAATATATCACTACAGCTGTTTCCACATATGAAAAGAGACTGACCAATGTCAGCGTACGTGTAATTATAGACGACACAATGTTGCAAGATAGTATGTATGAAACATCAAGTATAAAGAAGAGAGTGCAGGTTTATGTATCTGGGAATCTGGTTCGTACAGGAGAAAGAAGGACATTTTATTATGTGATTTACTTAGGACCTATTTCAACACGATAACAGTATGAGTGAAGAAAAATACAATAAAGAGCAAATCAGGAACCGGATGCTGAAGTATGCAGCAGCATTTTGGGGTATAAAGAAGGTGGAAAATTTCGATCCGGTGGTCAAACTTATGTTGGAGGCTTTGGCGAATGAGGTTTATACACTCGGAGAGGATTTTACAGCAATTGAAACCAGACTGTTGGAAAAGACAGCCCACATACTTACACCAGGTATGCTGGCATCACCATTCCCTGCGCATGGTATTGTACATGCTTCCCCTATTGATCCTGAATACATGATAACACGTGAATCTGGTATGTATTATGAAAGTGATGTGTTGAACAGAAAACTTTCCACAGGCACGCTTTCATTTTATCCGGCCTGTGATACGATGTTGCGCAAGGTTGAAGTCAAGTATATAATATCCGATGACCTGCTTTATGAAGTCAGTCATACTTTGGAGAAAACAATGGTAGCCCGTAGCGAGGTTAAAATGCCGTCAGACTTCGTGTGGATTGGGTTGACTGTTGATGAAGCTATCAACGGACTGGAAAATCTGTCATTTTATCTTGACTTCCCGAATTTAACGGACAGCTATGAATATCTGTTCCTGCTACCTTGTACAGAATGGTATATAGATGGAAAAAGAATTGATATGCAGAAAGGCATTTATCAGAAAATGATACCATCCAGACACTTTGCTTATAGTTTTTTCCAGAACTATGATATAATGGTTATGATAGATAAGGAAGTGATGGATATATACAACAAGCATTATCTTACCATTTCCCAGCAGCTTGTTATAGATGATAAGGATAAGGTCTCATTTCCTGAAGAGCTCACAGATTATTTCAAGGAGTCTGTCGTGGATAATATGAAAGACAGGCTGATATGGGTAAAGGTGAGTTTCCCAGCACATTTCACACCAGATATATTAGAAGATCTGCATGTCGGAGTAAATGTTGTACCTGTAGAAAACAAGTTACTCCATGAACAAAATACGAATATAGAAGATACATTTAGGGTAATTCCATTGCGTACAGGAAAAAGTGAGTCTTTACTGGCGGTGCATAGCGTGAAGGACTCTAATGGCAAAAACTATTACGAGCTGATGTTTCAACAGGAAAGCAGTATGGAGGATTGTGGAACTTATTCTTTGAGAAAGGGTGGCTGTGAACGTTTTGACTCCCGTTCGGCAAAGGAACTTCTTGTATATCTGCTTGACTTGCTTGATGACGAATCACATGCTTTTTCTGCCGTTTCCAGTGCAAAACTACAAGCATTGGTTTCTCAGATGGAGCAATTGATGGAACAAATGAAGCAGATAACAGAGCAAATGAATGAAACAAGGGAAACACCTTATTATTTAATGATAGACCGTATGAACGGGAACGGACAGATAACTGTGAAATACTGGACTACGAATTGCGAGATTGGCAACCAGATACAAGCCGGAGTCGAGTTGTCCCCGAATACCAATACCTATGTGAATCCAAAAACATTGGCACTTGTCAGTACGACTTATGGAGGCAAGCACTCTCCTAAAAACAGGGAACAAATAGAACATTACAAATATGGTTTTCTTTCTCACGGACGTGTTCTTACTCAGAATGATATAGCCAGTTTCTGTAAGAAAGAACTGGGAGAACTATTATTACGTACTGATATTCGTAATGGGGTGGCAATCAGTTCGATGCCTCATGAGGGGTTGATACGTACAAAGGATGTTCATCTGATTTTGGGAACAAGATTGGATGAACCATTACAGGAAAAACGGATGAAAGACAATCTGCTTACCAAATTGGCAGCCTGCTCTCCGGATACTTTTAACTATAGGATATTTATTGAATATAATAACGCATAAACAGATTTTATATGAATCCAGTTGCACTACATTTTGTATCATCGTATTTGCTCATGCCTCTCCTTACCATAATATTTGGAGTTATGGCATATTTTATTGCTAGGAAAAACAAACTGCTTAATAATAAGAGGCTTATTGTATATTTGCTTCTGAGTGGTATTGTACTAGCGTTACCGGGACTGGCAGGTTTCATGAACTATAACTTTATGCCATATATGTATATTTTATTGGTTATAGTTTATTGGATTGCAGGATATTACAACAGGATGGTATTGAGAAAAGTCTTTTCATCTTCCAGCAATGAGCAACCTTCATTTGGAATCCAATTTCTGATTACAGTATCGGTTATGTTGTTCGGAGCCGGTCTTTTTTCATTGGTTTTCAATCTTTGCAATGAACTGCAATATGGAATATGGGCATCCACCTGCCTGCTTCCTTTTTCATTTCCTTTATTATATGCACAGACTGTTGACTGCTATTTTGCAATTCCTTTGGAAATCTATAAAGTCTGGAAGTATTCAGAGGAGTATGATTCGGATACTTTGTATATCAATCGTGATAAGAGTATTGTGATTGATGTGGAGGTCTTTAAAAGTGTAAATGATCCGGTTGCTGAACGAATTACCGGAAAAGCCTCGGAGGATGTCATATTTGGACAGTGGTTTCAGCGTATGATAAATGACTGTAACCTGAAGTCTCCGTCAGCTCCAATTGAATATCGTAATGAAGGTGGAACTTATTACGAATGGGTATTTTATACTAAACCGTCTTTCTTCAGAAGGAGATTCTATATAGATCCGGAAGTAACACTTGCAGAAAATAAGCTGAAAAGACATGATGTAATTATTGCCAAGCGTGTAGCAAACGAATTGGTAAAATATAGAGAATATTAATATTGTGGATTATGGCAACGAAACAGAATAAAAGGAAATCATATCCTCTGGTAAATTGGACAGACGGATTGCTTGTAAGGAAAAATCATTTGATGCAACTGGAAGATCATTTCATCAATCAGTTGTGTGAATATCAGTCGTATCATCTCAACAGAACAAACTATGGCTTTTTACCTTTTAGAAAAGGAGAACCTGTTTCCGGTGATTTCAGCATTACAGAGCTTGTTACAGGTACTCTCGAAGTCAGGTTGAAACGTTGCCATGCTGTTACTGCTGGGGGCTATCTTATAGATTATGATGCTGATGAAAATGAAGAACTGACAGCCAGCTTCCACATTTCTGTTGAAGATAGTGATGATAGAGAACAGAAATGGGATGTGATATTGATGGCAGATCCGTTTGAAAGACAGCCTTCCGGCACTCCGGATGAAACAGAAAGTGTACCCAGACAACCGGACGCATTGCCTAAATATCGCTTGAATGTATTGCCGGCAGGACAGGTTGATGGAGGGGAATTGGGAAGATATTATCTTGTAATCGGCCGATTGCGTAGGAATGGAAACCGTTGTGAAGTGGATGGAAATTTTATACCTCCATGCTTCAGTATGTCCAGTCATCCGGACCTGAAAGGTTATTATGCGAAATTCGGTCAACTTATAGATTCGATAGAAAAAGCTTCTATTGATATTCTGGCAAAAGTAGAGAACGCAGAGAAACAGACTGAATTAGCAGCAAATATAGGAATGTTATGCCGTCATGTTATGTTATATATATCTGATATATACTTTTCATTCCGTAATGAAGGACAGTATTATTCGCCTATACGTTTCTTAAATGTATTTTCGACACTTGCGCACCGTTTATATATTTGTCTGGGCTTTATGGGTAAAGAAGAGAAAGAAGATTTGTTGAAGTATTTTTATGAATGGAATGGTGTCAAACCCGGTGCTTACGAAGGCGTGCTCCGTGAAAATTGTGGAATGCGTTATGACCACCATGATATTCGTTTACTGATGGTAACGACAGAGCGCTTTCTTTACCTCTTTAATGATTTGTGGACTACGTTGAGCCGTCTTGAGTATATCGGTAAACATAAGGAAAATATTGTTGTGGCTGAGCGTTCACGTCAATCTAAGGAAACCACAGAAACACGCTGGAATATTCTGGATTAGTCTGTACTTAAACAGTTTTTTGTATGGTAAAGGAAATAGATAACATAGTGAATTTTGATGAGAGTGTGCATGCATTCAATCAACCTGATACTGATTTCAAGGCTGAAGTTGTTGCCAGTGGATTGAAAGAACAGGGGTATGATGCAGAACGGACGCTTATTTTAAGGCGTGGGGATATAAGACGCGGTTATTCAAAAGATATTCATGATATACATTCAGAATATTCACACTATGACTTGACCGATTATCTTTATCTGTATGTAAATAGGCGCAGTCTTTATGACATGTTACCTGAGTCTATATTTCATCGTAACCTTTATCAGACAGGAAAAATTTCAAAAGAGCAGGTCCTGGAGGAGATTCGTATCCATCGTGATGAAGAGTTCTTTGCAAGAAGATTTTTCAAGCCTTTCGAGATTTCCTTGGATTATATGCTGGTTGCTTTTCAAAACAAGGAACGGCGTATTGATGAAATGAATGTTCATCGGGATTTTATAAATATATTCTCCCGGCAATGGCCAGTCCTTGATTTGCTTCCCGTCCATTTAGCTGTAATGCTGATACACATGCTGACCTATCTGGAACAGATAACAGTAAGTACGGAGAATATAGGTAAATGTATGAGTATACTGATGGAAGTACCTGTATCCCTGAAAAAGGGTGGAAAATGCGTTACGGAAGTTGATCCGGACATTGTCCCGAAATTAGGTGAGTGTATTTTGGGAGACAATATGGTAATTGGCAATAGTTTTGATGACGGGACTTATGAAATGGAACTTGAAATCGGTCCTATCTCTGCATCCAGAATGGAAGGTTTCTCTCCGGGAGCCAAAGATTATCAGATATTGCAATCTTTGGTTGAGCTTTTTTTGCCAGCCGACAAAATAATAAATACACGTTACATAATCCAGCAGGAAGACTCTCGCTTCAAGCTTGGTTGCTCTTCTGAGCAAGGGACTTTTTTAGGAATAAGTAGTTACCTGTAAATAAAAAATAAAAGTATGAAACCTAAGAATAATTCAGAAGTAAGAAAAGCATATTTGAAGTTTGCCGCTTATTTAATGGCTTGCGTCATATTTGCCGTTTTAATTTTTGCCTGTTTCTTAAAGACATCAGGCGTTGAGGTTAAAAGAATAACAACGAAAACCCAGGAGTATGACCGGGTATATACCCGTGAAATAGCCCTTTCAAATAGTGTGGATTCTGTTTATCAATATATGAAACTGATGAACACTTCTCCACAGATTAATGATGTATTACTTCAGGGAGTAATCAGTACAAAAAAAATGAATATCCTTAAAAACATACAGGATATGGAAGAAAGGGACTGTAAATTGTACAGACAACTGCTTGGAAATATCAATCTGTTCTTAGGAGTTAAGGATTCTATCCGGTTACTGAAAATCCAGGAGGAAATGGTAAAAAATGATTTGATGCAATGTATCAAGGATAATTGGAAGACTCGTAGGAATCTTAATGTAGGCTCTGGTAATAACAAATAAAAATAGAGGATTATGGACAATAATAGAAATAACCTGAATAAACGGGAAGTCTTTATGGGACATGCCTATGTATTCCTGTTCTTTATCATAACAACTGTAATATGTTGCATTAGTATATTCATGTGGAATTCAGACTTCAGTATGTTTGAGCAGAAAGAGTTTGTAAAAGTAAAAATGAACCGTATCAAGGACTATCAACAAGAACAGGCAGATCATCAAGTCTCTGTTGATTCCTTGTTTCGTAAGATAGAGAAGTTTGAACCGGGCGTATATGCTCAATACGAGGAAGATGATATTCGTTATCTGATAAACAATCTGAAAAACACATACGAAAAAAACAATTGGGATAAGAGGTATAAATTATTTATGCACATTGCTGATTTTTACGACATGTGGTTGTCGGATAAAAAGCAATTGTGGAGTATTCAGCAGAATATCATTACGTTCAAGGCAAATTTGGAGGAATGTGAAATTGGATTGCAGAAGAAACTTGAAGATCTGCGTTCCGGTACAAAAAAATAAATATTATGGGAAAGATTTATACGCGTAAATTTATGCTTGTTATAGGAGCTTTGTTGCTTTGTATAGTACTGGCTCTATTGATACGATTGTTGTTCTCAAGCAGGACAATCAGGATGACATTGAATCCTATAGAGGTAGAAGTCGGCGAACCTGTTCACTATTCAGACAGTACACGTAATGCAAAAAAATGGCTTTGGGAGTTCGGCAACGGAGACAAGTCAAACAAGCAAAGCGGGGAATATATTTTTATGGAGCCTGGACGTTATCAGATACGCCTCAGAATAGATGATGCGCTGGAAGAAAGCAAGATTGTGACTGTAAGAAGAAAAAAGAATGATTATGGAAGTGAGCAGTTGGTGAAAATTGAAGCCCCGTCAACTGCTATGCAAGGTGAGATTGTTACATTCAGAGGGTATGGTGTATCTAAGGAATGGAGATGGCAGTTTGGTGAGTCTGGCATTGTAGACTCAAGGGAGCAGAATCCATTATATTCTTATTCTGAGCCAGGCAAATATGAGGTGCAGCTTATGACTGAGAATACCCAATACCCGGTAAGACATACGATTGAAGTCATTCCTCAATATACCGAAAATGATTCAACAGACATATTAGTGGTTATAGGGAATGATATTCGTGAGCATTTGCAAGCTATCGTGGATGGAAAGCCATTCAACATTCATTATAACTATATATTGAAAAAATATTTGTGCGGTAATCCTGATGTGGCTGTCACTATAAACAATAACAAAAAGAATGATTTCTATTCTTATTGTCAAGGTCTGAAAATAATTGCCCGTAAAAAGACACTTATTGATGATGTATTTGTAGATATGGGTGATGATCTAAATAATGAATGTGTTATGCAGCTGATGGTAACTCAGCACGAACGGTTTTCAGAACAAAAAAGGTAAGTTATGAAAAGAAATAGATTGTCAAGTCTGTTCCATGCCGGATGTCTGTGCGGTTGTTTTATCGGTTTGATGGCAGCATGTGGTCCGGTAAATCGTTTTACGAGGGTAAAGAAAGTGCCTCGTGAGTACGTGAACAATTATTGTATAGAAGGATTAAAAGCACCACGTGATTTTGCAGTATTCAAGGGTAATCCGTGGATTGTATTTGCTCAGGAATCTTCCTCTTCTTACATGAGTCCAAGTGGAAAGAATGAGATGGATAATGTGGAGTATATGGATGCGTTTCTGGTCATAAAAGAGAAAGGTGACTGGTTGAAGCTGATAAAATATGATCCGTCTATTTTGAAGAATGGCAGATTAAAGGAGTGGAAAAAGGCGAAATATGTCGGTTGGATTAACAAGAATGAACTTTTGCTGACAAGGAATGGTATTACGGATGTCATGACAGGATTTAAAAACAAGATGGTTCTGTTGCCAAATGATACCACAATGTTTGTAAAAGCCGAAAAATATTTAGCAAATGATTCCATAAAGCTATACGGAAACACAGACTTGACCAAAGAGATTGGTAAAATTCCAATGTATAGTCTTGTTTATCCTTACAAGAAAGCGGTAGATGGAACACATATACTTGTCGGTTGTAGCCCCGTGATTGATGCAGACAGCATTGATCTAAAAACTATAGGATGGATTGATAACAGATTGTTGACATCTTCCGGACAGCAGTTGCACATAGATGTAGCATCATTGCCTAAGGACGTTTTCACCACGATTGATAAAGAAGAAGGAGATACGATAAACTTATGTGCCTCTGAAAGAATCAAAAGCCGGAATTTGTCTGTACTTAATCCAGCTATAAAATATAGTCCGGTACTTTCTTATAGAGAAAATGATACAACACTATGCTTCCGGACTCATCTTCCTATGCCGGTTATTGACAAGGGAGACAGTTATGTCTTGAATGTAAATGGAAATCCAATCTATTATGATACTTTTAAGAACAAAATCGAACAAGATTTACAACATATCAATATAGTATTTGTAGTGGAAGGGAAAGATATTACCATTGAACGTTTCCCGGCTTTGGTAAATGCAGTTCAAAGTTTGCAGTCAGTTCTGGTAAACGATGAAAGTTTTACATTCAGGTTTGGAGCGGTACTGACTTTTAATGAAGAAGGCAGCTTGAACGATCCTATCTGTAAATTGACCCCTGATTATATGGAGATGCTTGATTTCCTTTCAGCCAAAGCTAAAAATTCGGAAAAGCTGAAGCCTGTATATGGCAGATTTGGAAGCTGGTCTGGGGTAAGAATAGGTGTAGATATGTTCAATCATCATAAAGATGAAACGAATGTCTTGGTCGTAATTGGTGATAAAGGCTATAATACTGAGTTCGCAGACTCTGCCTTAGTGAATCGGATGGTAAAAAACAATTGCCGTTTGTTGGGATTCCAACTGTACGGGGGCGAGCCTGATAATTTTAACAACTTTGTACTTCAACTTGGAAATATGATTGATTGTTATGCTCCACGGATCAGCCAGAAGAAAAGAGAACTGATGGTTTATCCGGATTTGATACGGAATGGCAATGAATATATGGAAGTAAATCATAATACTTATTGTCTGGACTTTCCAGATAGAAGTATGACTCAGGGATGGCTGGTATTTCCACAGAAGAATGAATCTTTGGAAATGGAAAGTCTGACTCAGGCTGTAGATTCCATGTTGTTGCAAGTGAAACTTGATAATACCATATTGTACAACCAATTGGAAAGAGCTTTTGCGGAGGTCGGTACAAATCGGTATAAACTTGATTCAACATTTGTAGCTTATCATCATATAAAGAAAACTGATAAACAGACCATAATGTCAGCATGTCCTTCTATAGAACCTGGATGGGCGCTTCCATTATCTCCTGTTGTATTACCTGACAGTCTGTCTTCTACATTGGATTATTATTTGCTGGTGAATGAAGATGAATTTAAACGACTCAGGAAATATATAGAAGAACCAGCTAAGTTAGTGATTGATTATAAAGTTGAAGTTGTAAGAAAAAAGAAACAGGCTAAGGTTAGTATCTGTGATTGTCCGGAAGACTATATAACAGATAATAACGATGAAACAGCTATTAGTATAATGAGAGACAGCCTGAATGTTCCTGAGTATGCTTCAACTCGTCGTGTCAGAAGAAAGCTAGTACGGCATTTCCTTTCTGAGAGAAATACAGATAAGTATTGTAAAATTAAAAGAAAGGCTTTCTTGAGAATGCCTATCTCTGAATCTTTACGAAGATTTATTTCATGTCCGGTGGACTATCCGTTTTTTGAGGTATATCGGATTAAGGACTTGAAGAAAAAGGAGATGATTACCGATGTAGAATTGGACAAACTGATTGAATATTTTAAGGAAAAGAAGAAACTGTTGGACGAAGCTGCCGGTAAATCATTTCAATCCAATGGGCAGACTTTCTATTGGATTAGTCGTGATCTGTTACCATAGTCATTCATTTGAAAATTTATCATTATGATATACCAAGCAATATTGAAAATTAGAGGCAGAGAGATACCAATACTTTATTATAGTTATCGGTGTCATATACAACATTGTGATGATCCTAATTTAAGGCGAATCATACAACTTCATATTGAGGCTTGTGAAAAGATAGGTAATCGAGAATACTTGCCTGTTGAAGGAGACCTGATTACACTTGTGTTTGAATGTAGTGGTGACGAGCAGTTCTTTTATGACTGGCTGAATGAAGGAGTCATGCATAATGGAGAAATCCATTTTATATACAATGAAGTGGAGACTGCTGATATTTTTCAGTTCTGGGATTGCTTTTGCTTGAAGATAGAGGAAGGTATGAATACTGGATGTTCTCCGATGTTAATGACTGCTTATCTGTCACCAGGTATTATCAAGAGGAACAATCTGGAGCTTAGAGAGAAGGTTTGGAAAGTGTCTGAAATTTCACAAAAACCATTTATTTCGATAATATCTGATGAATCGAAAGAAGAAAAAAAAGCTGAAATAATAAAAATCTATTGGAAAAATAAAGATGGAATCATTAATGTACCACATTTGTTATTTGATTATACATTAGAAATTTATGCTGAAACTAAAAATACGTCAATAGGTGATATTGTAAAGTTTATTATTTCAGATGATTTAGGTCATACAATAGAAATACGAGGAGTTGTTGGTAAACAGGGAATAGCTAAATGTGAAAATGTGAACTTATTAGATATTAATTGATATGAGAAACATAAAAATAACAGCTCAATTACAAAATGGTAATAAAAAAGAGACCCCTATTATTGGGATTTTTGATTTTATTCCATTTGTAAAAATAGCGACGGATAGTTTAAACGATTGTAAAATAATAGAAGTTAAATTAGACGAAGCAAAAGTATTATCTAATCTTTTAGATAATGAAAAGCAAAAGATAAATGAGAAATTATTAGTTAGTAGTAAACAAGAATATACTGAATTCTATATTGAAGTCATTAAAGGTAGAAGTATTTACTTTTCATTAGATTATACTGGTGTGTTAAATTTGGAGCCATATTGTGTTTCAGTGATAGAACCTCAGTTGAAGATTCCAGTAAAAATTGGAGATAAAATTAAATTATGTATTAGGAATGATAGTATAAAAAAAGGTGCTTATATAGATTTTTTTGCAAGTGATGATGATTTAGTGTATTCTAGTATGACAAAAAAAATGCATTGTGGTAGAGTCTATATAGATATACAAAAAACATGCAAAATCATATTCAGCAGTAATTTAAATGAAAGACGTAAAAAGATTGTTTCTTTAAAAACTCTTAAATTATTAGAAGAAACAGGAATAAAATCA
>OLZF01000867.1_pt1 | contig 26865 bp, 19 predicted proteins | sample 1674391 | NCBI WGS metagenome assembly OLZF01 (sample SAMEA103958166, study PRJEB25191) | human gut metagenome | biome: human-associated habitat [ENVO:00009003]; feature: intestine environment [ENVO:2100002]; material: feces | place: Germany | collected 2013/2015
TCCACGAATTCCGGATGCAGCACTACATTTCTCTGCTGGGGAGAACGAAGGGTCTTTAAATTCTCCAGTCTCTCCCAGTGCTTTAAGTCTTTGGTTCTTACAATACCGGCAGCTGCTACTGCTGCGGACAGATCATTTACGGAGGTATCCTTGCTCTCGGAACAGAACACACCGTAGATGTAACCATCTTCATGCTTGGTGAGACGCATGTCGTACACATTGGTCTCTTCCGGACAGGTATCATCTAACAGAATGGGATAATCCCAGAAACGGAATCCATCGACACCGTTGTCACTCTCTGCCACACCGAAGAAAGACTTTCTGTCGTTGCCTTCGATACGGGCTACCAGATAATACTTACCGTTTAATTCAATCGCACCGGAATTCATGACCGCATTGATTCCAAGGCGCTCCATGAAATAGGGGTTGGTCTTGGGATTGAGATCATATCTCCAGGTCAGGGGAATATGTTCTCTGGTCAGAACCGGATATTCATAACGGTCATAAATACCGTTGTAGAAATCAGACTTTACATTTTTCCGGGAAAGCAGCTTCTCCTGCTTCTCTTTTTCTATGTAATAACGCTCTAACATATTAGGTATCCTCTCTTAAAATAAATCAATTATTCTGGAATACGTTTCATGACCTCCTGGAGGTCTCCCGTTACAGTTTTATTCGGGAATACGCTTCATAACCTCCATGCACATTCTGCCGTTATGGTAAGGGCACTTCCAAGGCTCCACGATAGGACGGCCGGGGTACGGATTGCCTTCCGGATCCACTTCCCAGAACCATTCGGAACCGGGTCTCTTATCGATCACATGATCTCTGATAAATGCCCATTCCTTCTCTGCGGCTTCCAGATATTCCGTTTTCTCCGGCTCTTTCTCATAGCCGTTTAAGAAACCGATCACGGTCTCCGCCTGTACCCACCAGACTCTGTGTACATTCACGACACCTCTGTCACATTCATTGGCCAGAGAGTGTCCGTCGAATGCCACCTTATAGATCTGTGCGGTAAGGTCTCTGGTGATGACATACATCTTCTGAGTCAGTTCCGGATCATCCAGAACCTTGCAGCCTCTGTCGATCAGCCATGCCGTCTCGATGTCGTGGCCGTAGGAATGCAGATTCAGAATGGTATTATAATGCTTATCGAAAAATACTTCCTGTCTGTGGAGCTTCGGATTATAAACTTTCTCAGCGAACACATCCATGATCCACAGAAGGCGTCTGCGCACTTTTTCATCCCCGGATACCCGGTACAGCTCCGTATAAGCTTCAAAAACATGAAGCAGGGTATTCATGGTCTTGTCTGCCAGAACACCGTTCTCCGACAATTTCTCATTGGATTCCGGTTTAAAGTCTCTGGTGAATGCTTCCAGATATCCCACCTCATCCATACACGTAGTCTCAATCAGAGTAAACAGCTTTTTCGCCAGCTCCAGGGCTTCTGCATCCCCGCTGGCCTCATAGTAAGAGGACAGCGCGTAGATGCAGAATGCCTGATTGTAGGTATGTTTTGTGGTATCCTTCGGGGTTCCGTCATAGTTTAGGGACCAGTAGATACCGCCATATTCTTTGTCCAGACAATGGTCTTTCAGGAAATCGTAGCCGTGCTTTGCTTCCTCCAACAGACTCTCGTCCTTCAACAGTGTATATGCGTTGGAGAAGAACCAGGTGATCCTGCTGTTCAGGATACAGCCTTTTTCTGCTTTTTTATCCAGATTCAGATCGTAGTCCAGAAAACCGTAATAACCGCCGAACTCGTCATCCCGCATCCCTTTCCAGAAAGGAATGATTCCTTCGGTCAGATGCTTTTTGATCTCTTCTCTCATTTTCTTTGTTTCCGCATTTTTCATGTTCCACACTCTCCTTTGTATTAACCTTTGACAGCGCCGGAGGTGATTCCACTGTAAATCTGTTTCTGACAGAGCAGGAATACGATCAATGCAGGCAGCAGAGACATCAGTACACCTGCACAGATCAGATTGTATTTGCTTCCAAGAGGTCCGGTGAAGGTATACAGGGAGGTTGCTACCACACCGAGAGTCCTCTTGTCCTGCAGATACAGACTGGCGCAATAATACTCGTTATATACGCCTACTCCCTTAAGCACCATTGAAGTTACGATAGCGGGCTTCAGAAGCGGAAGAATGATCTTCCAGTAAATGGTAAAATAGGAGGCTCCGTCGATAAATGCGGATTCATCCAACGATACCGAAATGTTTTCCATGAACTGGATGAAGATGTAGATGGAGATAACATCCGTACCCATACTCATAATGATATAACCATACAGATGATTGATAAATCCAAGGTTACTCATGATCTGGTACACAGATACCTGCATGGCAATTCCGGGAAGGAGGGTTGCGAACAGGAACAGGCTGCGGATCAGTCCGTTGCCGGGAAACTTGAACCGGTTCAGTACATAAGCGAGCTGTGTTCCCACCAGGACGGAGCCTAACAGTACAAATACCAGGATGATCGCTGAATTCAGATAGGCTCTGCCCATATTGGCACGGTTAAATGCATCAATAAAGTTCTGGAAGTTCAGCCAGCTTTCCGGCAGGGTCATAACATTGGTGCTCTGATATTCTGCATCGGTCTTGAATGCTGTGATGACACAGGATACAATAGGCAAAAGTGCCACGAAGGAGAAAAATACCAGGCTGAAATATTTAATGATGATCCAGATGACAGCGCCTGCGCTGTAATGTTTGTGGTTAGTTTTCATCTTTGCCATTTTACACTGCCTCCTTCTTCCATCTTCTCTCTCTTCTGAGCCGTTTTCTTCTGGTATATTCTTCATTATCCGCATCGGAGCTTCTAAATACCAGTTTGAAGAAAAGCTTTTGTAAAATTGTTGCTGCAAAAATGATCAGTAACAGTACCACCGCCATAGCAGACGCCAGACCTACCTGCTGGTTGGTATGTGCGATCTTGTCCATCAATACGAAGTAGGTTGCGGTTCCGCCGCCACCCTTGGTGATAACGTAGGGAGGATCGAAAGCACTCAGGGAACCTGTGATAGACAGGATCACGTTCAGCGTAACGATGGTCTTAATGCTGGGTAAGATAATATGTATAAACTGTTGAAATTTATTGGCACCGTCCAGCTCTGCTGCCTCGTACATCTCGGAGTCCACAGACATGATGGCACCGATGAAAAGTACCATGTTGTTGCCGTAATAACGCCATACCGAGGAAGCCACCAAAGAGATATTGTTAACGCTCTTGTCCTTCAGCCAGAACGGAAGACTTTCTAAGTTAAATCCACACCACTGTAATACCGTATCGAATACAAATCCTCTGGTGTAGAAGAATTTGAAGATAAATCCAATGGCAATACCACTGATCAGATAAGGGAAGAACATGAATCCCTTGAACATATTGCCAAACTTGGTCTTAAAGCTAAGGATCGTTGCCAGGTACAACGCAAGTACCAGCTGCACCATTGCGCCTGCCATGTAATAAAGGCTCAGCTTCAAAGCACTGAAGCATTCATCTTTCTTAAATACGTCGATGTAGTTCCGAAATCCTACAAACTGTCTTTTGTCTACCGGGGTAGCATATTTCATTTTATAAAAACTGAATTTTACCATCTCTCCAAAAGGAAGATAGGTGAACACGAACAGCAAAAGCAGGGGAATGATCATGAAGGACAGTATGACGATGGTCTGTTGTCCGTTCCTGCTCTTTACCCATTTTTTCATGCTGAAGGGTTTTTTTGTTTTCTTCATTGTCTCTGCACTCATCGAAATACCTCCATACCCTTCTCTCTTAGATAAGAGGGAACCGGATAAATGGTTCCCTCTCACTTCAGAAGATTAAATTAGTTACCTATTAATTACTGGATCTCTACACCACAGCTCTCCTGTGCGGAAGTCCACTCTTCGTTCCACTCGTCGATGATCTCATCGTAGGTCTTGGAGCCATCTGCTGCACACTCTACCAGCTCCTGCAGCTTGGTCTCACCGTTGTTGTTGATGTTAAGACCACTTTCAGCGTTCAGCTCGTTTAACAGATCCTCTTCGCCTTCGATCGCAGGCTCATCCACTACGAAGTCGATACCCTTGAATGCTGCGTAGAAATCCGGTAATCTGGTATCCTTGATAGCAACGGGAAGTCCGCCGCAGTCATAGGAGAATCCGGATTCTTCTGTCATGAACTTAACGAAGCACAGAGCTGCTGCCTGATTGTCTTCGGTGGTGCTGGCATTGATACCAAAGCTGTAGTCAGGGCCTACAGATGCTGCCTGCTTACCGCTGGTCAGGGTAATAGGGAAAGGCATATAAGCGATGTCGTCAGCGTTGTCACCGGCTTCCTTCATCTGAGGAACTGCCCAGGAACCAAGAACCATGCAAGCGATCTGACCATTGTTGATCATACCCTTACAACCTTCCCAGTCCGTGGTGGAGTAGTCTTCCTCGGTAAGGCCTTCAGCAACTGCATCGTACATTACTTTGTATACGTTGTAAGCGCCTGTTCCGTCGCCGGGATCAGCAAAAGGATTGGCTGTGTGCAGTAACTTCTGGTTCATATAAGTGCTGTCTCCGGTAGCACTGCCGCTGATAGCGGGATCCCACTGGCCGCCCATTGCCCAGCCAGCTGCGTAGTTGGTGTACAGAGGAATGATGGAGCTGTCATACTCTTTGATCTGCTTTAATGCTGCGATGAAATCTTCGGGAGTCTTAGGCATCTCAGTGATTCCTGCTGCTTCGAATACTGCCTTGTTATATACGATACCACCGCTAACACCTGCGGTGTAAGGAACACCGTATACAGTGCCTTCGTACATCTGGTTGTAGTAGTTCAGCTGTCCGTCCATCTCGGTAGTAGTTCCAAGAGGAAGGAAGTATGTGCTTAAGTCAGCCTTGTCAACTGCGGGGATAAACATAACATCGCCCCAGTCACCACCCTGCAGACGAAGCAGCGTATCACTTGCATAGTCGGTGATACCTTCAATATCAACAGTGATGTTGGGATACATCTCGTTGAATGCATCAATGTAAGTCTGGAAAGGAACTGCTGCGCCGTCCTCTAACAGGTCGGTACGGTTAGTCAGGACCTTAATGGTCGTGGTAATGTCGGTGTAATCCTCACCCAAAGTAAGCTCTGCGTAATTCAGGCTGGTAACCTCTGCAGGTGCTGCAGCCTCGCTGGAAGCTTCTGCAGTTGCGGGAGTGGTGCTTGCTACAGAACTCTCAGCGGCGCCGCCGTTGTCTGTGCTTCCACATGCTGCCATAGACAGTGCCATGACTGATGCTGTGGAAAGAGCTAAAAACTTTTTCATCTTCATAAGAAATCCTCCTAGTTTTCCGAAGGAAAATCCGAGTCCTCTGACGAGGAGAGGATTTAGCCTCCTTGTTTTTTGCTACATTTGATAGCGTTTACTGTTTTGTAACTTAATTTAATTATACATAATCATATTAATTAATCATCAACTATTCTTGTTTTTAATCTCTTATTCTTGCTATTTTCGTTATTATCTTCTATTTTCACAAGTTCTATGCCTATGTTTTGTACATATTATACAATTAAAGTAATTAATTTGAATTAAATTAGCTGATTTAATTAACTAATTTTGTTTTCTTTGCATCCTTTGTCATTGAAACAGCTTAAATAATGGCTTATAATGTATTTAAGCTTAATTAATTTTTTCAAAAAAGCATGTTTCTAGTGTGAAAAATAAATTCTTCACATGAAGTTTTGTTCCTGCACAAGCTGCTAAAGCAGCCGAAGTTTGAAGATTGCGGAAAGGCAAGGTTTTTGTATGAACATTTCCACCACTTTTCTCAATGCATTGAGGCACACTTCCTCCGATGTGGAGGGGCAGCGTTCCCCGGAAATCCTGCTGGGGCAGATCTATAAAGTATCCCTGGAAGACAAGAGCTTTTTACTGCCCCTGGCCGGTGGAGAATTCCGGCTCTCGGATCCTTTCTATTATGAATGGAACCCCTTTCCCTCATATCTGCTGCTTTACACCTTAGAGGGCAGTGCCGTCCTTACTACCCGGGGCAGCGAGGTGGTCCTGGATCACGAGCATCTGTTGTTCTTAGATTGCAGCCAGGGGTTCTCTCTCCGGCTGTTGCAGGGAAAGTGGCGTTTTCAAATGTTTTTCTTAAGTGGAGCGGAGCTTTCTTCTTATTATAGCATATTTCAGGCTGCTTTTACCTGTTGTTACCCGATTCCCATCGGCTCCTGCGTTTCACAGCGGATGCAGCAGCTGACCAAATTTTCATTCACCCCGACTCCTGCAGAGCAGATACAGCTTCACCGAGAACTGACCGACATGTTCGTAGAACTGATGCTGTCCGCCCTGTCCGTCTCCCGGGATGTGAAGCCCATTCCTGCTTATCTGCTGTCCATGAAAGCGGATTTTGAGGAAAACTATGCTGAAAATCACTCTTTGGAATACTTTGAGCAGACTTTGGGCATCAGCCGCTACCGTCTGTGTCGGGAATTCTCCGCTACATTCCATACTTCCCCGCTGCAATATCTTCAAGGGAAAAAAATAGAAGCAGCAAAATCACTGCTCCTATCTACGGATAATCCGATTCACGAGGTGGGGGCTATGGTAGGCATCGACAATACCAATCATTTCATCCACCTGTTCAAAAAGCACACCGGTGTCACACCCTTCGTCTACAGGCAGAATGCACCGCAGTCTATACGTGAGACACACTGTCCTTCAGTACCAGTCGGCCTTCCACCACGGTAACTCCGGACTTATAATTATCACTGGTGATCTTCTTGATCATATTATGAATAGCTCTTCTCGCCATCTCTCCCATATCTACTTCATAAGTAGTAATACGGATATCACTGAGTCCGGGATACAGGTAATTATCAAATCCGACCACTGAGATGTCCTCCGGTACACGATATCCGTTCTCTCTCAGTTTCTTGATCAGAAAGCTCGCAGTCAGATCGCAGTTGCATACGAATGCGGTAGGCATATCCTTGGGAAGCTGCAACATATTCACCGTATCGATCTTACCTGTCTCAATGTGCCGATCGTCCACGACCCATTCCTTTTTCTGCTCCAGTCCCAGCTCCAAAAGAGCCTTCTGATAACCAAAATACCGGTCCGTAATACTCTCGGTAGCAAGCAGGGTTCCCACATAAGCAATTTTGTGATGTCCCATCCGATACAGATAGTAGGTCAGTTCATAGGTTCCGTAATAACTGTTGGAAATAACGGAATCGCTGGCTTCCCTTCCGTTATAATAGTCCAGATAGATCACCGGGATCCCGGCTTCTGTATTCAGATGCTGCAGGTAAGTATCCATCATCTTACCGATAACGATAATGCCATCCACCTTGCGTTCCTGTACCAGCTTCGGCATTCTGCCGTTCTCTTCCTCTGACATTCCGATGACCTCCAGCATGGTAAAGCATTCCTTTGCCGTGGCTCTGGTAGCTACCGCCTGGTACATCTGCCAGTAAAACGATTCATATTTATCAAGGAATCTCTCAGAGATCAGAATACCGATATTGTAGCTCTTCTGGTTCTGACTTTTTCTTGCCGCTGACGGCTGCTGATAACCCAGTTCCTCCGCAATGCTGCGGATCTTCTCCCGGACTTCCTCGCTGACGCCTTTTTGTCCGGACAGTGCCTTGGACACTGTTACTGTGCTGACTCCAACTCTCTCTGCGATATCCGCTAATTTTACTGCTTTTGCCATAATTTTGTACTCCTTATCGCTAGTTTTCTACACATTTCCCGATAAATCGTCAATTATACTTCCATATTAGATTTCTCAAAATCGTTTGTCAAGGCATGTCACTGCCTTAATTTTACACCTCGGTCAGATGGATCAGCTTACTGCGGTAGTCTCCCCACAGAGGTGTCACCAGCAGTCCTGCCTGCATCAGCACGTCGCCGCCAAAGATTTCCCCGGTCTCCTCGATGCGATACTGTTTCTCCGGTGCCAGGCCTTTCAGACGTACTCTCCTGCTGTGGAAGTTCGGTCGGGAAAGTACCTGTACATAGGTTACCAACGCTTCTTTCCGATCCTTGGATGTCACCTGATAGCAGTCATAATTACCGTTTTCCAAAAATGATGCAATCCGGGAATAATCTCCTCTGCGGATCAGGTCGTTGTATTTATGATACATGGCGGTCTGTGCTGGAATCTGCTGTCTGTCCTCCTCCGGGATCTTCGTAATGTCCAGTTCATAGCCGAAGGTGCCTGCCAGTGCCACATGACCTCTGGTCTCAAAAGGAGTCACTCTTCCCACCGTATGGTTGGGGCAGTCCGATACATGGGCGCCCATGGTGGACAGCGGATACAATAACATCGTGCCCTCCTGAATTTTCAATCGCTCAATGGCATCCATGTCATCGGAGCACCAGATCTGCGGGCTGTAATATAACATACCCGGATCAAATCTCGCTCCGCCGCCGGAGCAGTTCTCCAGAAGCAGATGCGGGAATTCCTGCAGCAGTCTGTCCTGCAGTTCATACACACCCAGCACATATCTGTGATAGAGCTCTCCCTGACGGTCCGCGGGCAATTCCACGCTACCAAGGTCCGACAGCTGCCTGTTCATGTCCCATTTCACATATTCAATATTGGCACTGTGCAGCACTGCCGCCACGCTTTCAAAGGCATGATCTCTGACTTCCTTTCGGGACAGATCCAGCACATACTGGTTCCTGCATAAGCTGCCTGCCCGTCCCGGAATGGCGATGGCCCAGTCGGGATGCTCCCTGTACAGATCCGAATCCGGGGAGATCATCTCCGGCTCGAACCAGATACCGAATTTCATCCCCAGTGCATTGACCTGCTCCACCAGAGATTTTAAGCCCCCCGGCAGTTTCTGCTCATTGACCTTCCAGTCACCTAAGCTGGTACTGTCATCGTTACGGTGTCCGAACCAGCCGTCATCCATGACCAGCATCTCAATGCCGAGCTTTGATGCCTGTTCTGCGATCTTCAGTAGTTTTTCCGTGTTAAAATCAAAATAGGTAGCTTCCCAGTTGTTGATCAGGATTGGTCTCTTTTTATCACGGTACTCGCCGCGGATCAGATGATTGCGGTACATATCGTGGTAATGGCGGGTCATGCCTCCCAGACCTTCCGCAGAATAGGTCATAACGACTTCCGGAGCCGCAAAGCTCTCGCCCTGCTCCAGTTTCCAGACAAAGTTCTCCGGATGAATGCCCATAGTCATACGGATGGAATCGAACTGGGAAAGCTCCGCCTGCGCCAGGAAATTGCCGGAGTATACAAAGTGCATACCGTAGACTTCACCGGCATCCTGCGTGGCATCCGCAGAAAGCAGTGCGATAAAGGGATGCTCCTGATGGGAAGATTCTCCCCGCACGGAGCCAACACTCTGTTTGCCGTGCATCAGACTTCTTCTCTCCATCTGACGCTCTCTCGCCCAGGATCCGTGCAGCGTAAGAATGTCATACTTTTCATCCGTGCAGTCCAGATCCAGGCAGGCAGACATAACTTTTGTCACATAAATAGGCTGCCCTGCCGTATTTTTCAGGATCACACTGCGGGTGATCACATCTTCCTCTTCAAATGTAGTATAGATCAGGTCTGCAGCCAGACCGATGACCGGATCCGCCAGATGTAGGATCAGGGTATCGCAGTCCTCATCCCCCGGAAATGTGGAAGGAAGTCCCGGCAGTGCCGGCTTCTCCTTTACGATCTCATGAGAGACATACTGTAACTGCACTCCTACATGTCCCTGTGCTGTCCGCACGGAAATGGCGCTTTCTCTGTAATCTCCCAGACCGTTTCCCGGATATTCCATGGGGAAAGAATCCAGAAATGACACACGCTCTCTGTTATTCTGTGACGGAACGAAGGGTGCTTCTCCCGTACGCAGCAAATATACCGGTGCCGGTGTATTCTCGGTATACTGCAATTTCTGACCGTAATATACGTGTCCCACAAAATTCTCCTGATCTACAATTGCCAGGAGATAGCTGGTGTGTTCCGTGTCCAACCAGAAGGTTCTGTCCTGTTCTATATATTTGATTGCCATAATTTACCTCTTTTCTCAAAAAAGTTTTCTAAAACTGGGAACTGCTTTTGCAAGATCAACGTCTTTCTTTCCTGTTTTTCCCGGGTAACAGTCCCGTCTATCCTCTGTGCTTTCTCCCAGCGTCCGTCACAACTGCAAAAAGACAAAGGGATCTTCTGCCCCGGTCTTTAAAAACTGCATCAGCATCAGTCCACAGCGCATGGACACCCGTTCTTCCCGCAGGATACGAAGTACTTCCTGTCTGTCTGCCAGGATCACCTGAATATCCTCGGTATTTTCCATCTGCTGTCCCACATTCTCTGTCACGGTTCCGAAGATCATGCTGCCGCTCTCGTCTGTCAGCCCCTGTGCCAGGAAAAATCCTCTTCGGAAAGCCGGTTCTCCGCCTTCGTAGACTTCCAGTTTCCAGCCGGTCTCCTCGATCATTTCCCGACAGGCGGCCTCCGAAGCGGTCTCCTCCGGCTCGATCAGTCCCGCCGGCAATTCATACAGATAATCATTCACGGGATACCGGTACTGACGCACCAGCACCAGTTTCTCTCCGTCCTCTGTCACTGCGTAGACCGCCATGCCCTCGGGGCGCATACTGTGGGTCTTGTGTTTGATATTGTTTTCATCATTTCGGGACGCAAAATAATAATGAAACGGCGTTCCGTCCCGTCCCAGGGCATCAATGTGATACAGGTTCAAAAACGGATTATCCGTCTGTTTCTCGATTCCCCGATAGTGTTTTCTGTCATTTCCTTTTGCGTCCATGTTTTCCATGCCCTATTTATACTCCATGTCTTTCTGTTCCCATCGTGCTCTGTCATCCACGTTCCCACAGCGCATCATCTGCCGCAGGCGCAGGCAGCCGTGACGGAACTACTGTAGGATCTCCTCCAACAGTGCCACTGCCAGCTCCGGATTCTTCATGCCATCCGCCAGCCCCACGGCTGCGGTCTCCTGATACCATCCGGTTTTCCTCACCCATTCGTTGTTCTCAAGCCGGATCCCCGCCACAATCGTTTCTCCCGTCATGGTATTTAACACCATGATCTGCTGATCTTCATATCTGTCCAATAGTTCCTTAGGCAGATAATCCCTTAAATCCGCCAGATAATCCGTGCCGCCCATGAGCTTCAAAAACTCTTCGTCAGAAAAAAACACATCCACCGACCGGGTCATGAACAATACCTGGATCGTGCTGAGATTCGTGGAATCCACATCGGAATCCGAGTTCGGATCGATCCAGATCGTATCATTCAGGTTCACCACATCCCGTTTGGATATCACACCGTGTTCGCGCAGGAAATCCGTAAAATAATCCGGACCGGTGGCTTCGATGTGCTCTCCGTCCGTATTCACTGCCATGACTCCCATGACGAAGCTGGTCTTGGTGGCAAAATGTACGATCAGGAAAATAACAATAGCGATCCCCGCTGCCACACCTATGGTGATCCACAGGTAATAATCTATAAAATACTGCCATTTCTCGGCAGGAGACAGTTCTTTCCGTTGCTCTTTCTGCCGGATACGATCTTCCTTTTCCAAATTGCTGTCTCCCTTCCGTTTCTCGAATCTCCCGTCTGATAATATCCTGCTTTTAGTTCTATATCAGTCTTTAGTATATCAAACTAATTTAATCTTGTATAGCAAACTTTTTAATATATTTTAGGTTCAATTTTGTTAAAAATAAACAGAAAAACCCTGCCATGCACTTAAATTAACATGGCAGAGCTTTGTGTTTTCTATTTGTTCGATCAGATAAGAAGAGGAAATGCTTTAGCGGTCCATCTCCGCAATACGTCCGGTGGACTTGTGCTCCTTGATGATCCCCTGGATCTCCTTTAAGTCGGTGCACAGCAGGTCACCGGGGATGGTGTTCTTAAGTGCGCTGATGGCATTGCCATATTCCAGTGCTCTCTGATACTCACCGGGATGTGCCAACAGTCCGTACAGGACACCGGAGATATAAGCGTCACCGCTTCCGATGCGGTCTACGACTTCGATATCGGTGTAAGGTGCTTCCTCATAATAGGTATCATCCTTGGCACTGTAGATAATGGAGCCGAAGGTATGACGCTTCGGGCTATGTACAATACGCTGTGTGGATGCCACGATGGAGATTGGATACTCCTCCGTGAAGCTCTTCATAATGCTCTTGGCATCGCCTTCCTTCAGGAAGGTCAAACGCGCCGTGTCCTCGGAGCAGAAGAAGATGTCCACATAAGGCAGAATGGATTCGATGCATTCCTTCGCCTCGGCGCCGGTCCACAAGTTCCCACGGAAGTTCACATCGAAGGAGATGATGGCCCCCTGTGCTTTAAAGCGCTTGATCATCTCAACAGCGGTAGCTCTCAGCTCCGGGCTGAGAGCCAGTGTGATGCCGCTGGTATGGAAGCAGCGGGTATCGCTGTAGATCTTGTCATCATAGTCATCAACGGTCAGCTTGTTGATGGAGGTATTCTTACGGTCATACACAATACGGGGCTTTCTTGGGTAAGCACCATTCTCATAGTAGTACACGCCCAATCTGGCATCCTTGTCATCATCGTATACCAGATAGTCATCGCTGACACCGCAGAGACGTACACGGTTCTTGATATATACACCCAGGTCATTGGCCGGAAGCTTGGAAATGATGCCGCAGCGCAATCCCAGCATTGCCGCACCGGTAATGGCATTCAGTTCTGCGCCTCCTGCCTGCTTGCTGAAGCTGTCGCCTCTGGTAATACGCTCATTGTCGGGCGGTGATAATCTCAGCATGATCTCTCCCAGGGAGAGCAGGTCAAATTCCTTCTTCTCAGTCAGTTCCATAATATAAACTCCCATCTGCATATTTTGCCAAATGCTTTATCAGAATTTCACCGTTACTCCTTACAGTGCAGCGTTGAAACCCCTTACATTTTTTCTTTACATTTGTACTATATCACATATGCACGGTCTCGGTAAAGACACTGGACATTAATTAAAAATTTAACGAATCCACATATTCAAAATAGTCATCCTCGCTGGCAAATAAGATATATTCATTCTCCACATATCCCATATATCCGCAGGCAGTCACATATCCTTTCATAAAAAATACCTCCTTATCAGAATCCTTTTGTTCCCTGTTCTGATAAGAAGGTATCATTTTTAAAGTACCATAAAACTCTCTTAATTATTCTGAACCGGCTCTGTTTCCAGCACCAATTCTTTCATTTCTTCCAATAATTCCTCAGTCCTGCCCATCAAAAGTTCCGCATCCGTCTCCACCAGTCCTGTTTTCTTATATTTGTAGGTAAAAAACGGATTGCCGTAAGCGGTAAAGCTTAATTCATCCTTATGCTTTTTCAGGAAATCCGGAATCTTGCGGGGATCGATCTTCGCATCCGGCCGGAAGTTGAAGGTAATGCGTTCGTTCTTGCCCTTGATCTCCGTCATGTCCAGACCGTGGGCCGCCATACGGATAAGGGCGATCCGCAGCAGATTGTCCACTGCCTTGGGGATGTTGCCGAAGCGGTCTAACAGTTCATCCTTCATTTCATCCCGCTCTTTTATCGTCTCGATGCCGGCGATCCGTTTGTAAATATCCAGCTTCTGTGTCTCGTTGACAATGTATTCCGCCGGAATGTAAGCATCCACATCCAGATCGATCACCGTAGCGAAATCCACTGCCGTATGAATGCCCTTCAGGTTCTGCACCGCTTCGTTCAGCATCTTGCAGTACAGGTCATATCCCACGGCCTCCATATGTCCGTGCTGACTTAATCCCAGCAGATTACCGGCGCCACGGATCTCCAGATCACGCATGGCGATCTTGAAGCCGCTGCCCAGATCCGTAAATTCCTTGATGGCCGCCAGCCGCTTTTCCGCCACTTCTTTTAACATCTTATCCCGCTTGTACATCAGAAAAGCATAGGCATTCCGGTTGGAACGACCCACACGGCCTCTGAGCTGATACAGCTGGGACAATCCCAGATTGTCCGAATCGTGGATGATCATGGTGTTGACATTGGAAATATCCAGTCCGGTCTCTATGATGGTGGTGGACACCAGCACATCGATCTCTCCGTTAATGAAATCAAACATGATCCGCTCCAGTTCGTGTTCCTTCATCTGTCCATGGGCATATGCAACGTTGGCTTCCGGCACAAGCTTTGCGATCTGTGCCGCGATATCCGCAATATTGTTCACCCGATTGTAGACATAGTAGACCTGTCCGCCCCGGGCCATTTCCCGGACAATGGCCTCTCTCACCAGTTCGTCATTGTATTCGCAGACAAAAGTCTGGATCGGCAGTCGGTCATTGGGGGCCTCCTCCAGCACGCTCATATCCCGGATACCGATCAGGCTCATATGCAGTGTCCGGGGAATGGGGGTTGCCGTCAGGGTCAGCACGTCCACGTTTTCTTTTAATTTCTTGATCTTCTCCTTATGGGCCACACCAAAACGCTGTTCCTCGTCAATGATCAGCAGACCCAGATCCTTGAACTTCACATCCGCAGATAATACTCTGTGGGTACCGATCACGATATCCACCATGCCCTTTTCCAGATCCTTCACCGTCTTTTTGATCTCCGATGGCGTACGGAAACGGCTCATCAATGCGATGTTGATGGGAAAATCCTTCATTCTCTGCACAAAGGTGTTGTAATGCTGCTGTGCCAGAATGGTGGTGGGCACCAGATAGACCACCTGTTTTCCCTCCTGCACAGCCTTGAAAGCGGCCCGGATGGCGATCTCGGTCTTGCCGTAGCCCACATCTCCGCAGATCAGGCGATCCATGATCCGATGGCTTTCCATATCCGCCTTGGTGTCCGCGATGGCATTCAGCTGATCCTCTGTCTCTTCAAAGGGGAACATTTCCTCGAACTCCCGCTGCCACACCGTATCTTTTCCAAAAGCATAGCCCTCGCTCTGCTGTCGGACAGCGTATAATTCCACCAGATCCTTCGCCACGGCGCTGACGGCACTGCGTACCTTCGTCTTGGTGTGTTCCCATTCCTTGCCGCCCAGCTTGTTCAGCTTCGGCTTCTTCGCTGCATCGGCGGAGGCGTACTTCTGAATCACGTCCAGTCCGGTGGCCAGAATGTACAGATTGCCGCCGTCCCGGTATTCAATCTTGAGGTAATCCTTGACGACCTTGTCTACCTCTACCTTCTCGATGCCCTTATAGATGCCCAGTCCGTGGGTCTCATGTACCACATAATCCCCGATCTTCAGGTCGTTGAAATCATTGATCTTCTGCCCCTGATAGAGCTTTTTCTTCTTTTTCTTACGCTTCTCCGCTCCGAAAATATCACTCTCGGACAGCACCACGAATTTCAGCCAGGGATACTCAAAGCCCTTGTTCACATGCCCGTAATAGGTCAGGATCTCTCCAGGCTGTACTTCCCTCATGGGGTCTTCTGTGTATACTGCTGTCAGTCCGGCATCCTCGGTGTTGCGCAGATCCTCCGCCAGACGTCTGGCTCTGGTACGGGAACCGGACAACAGCAGCACCCGGTAGCCGTTCTTTTTATATTTTTTCAGATCCTTGACCAGTGCTTCAAAGCTGTTGTTATAAGGGGCGATGTTGCGGGCAGCAATATCCACATGCATTTCCGTCCTAAAATATCCGTACTTGGTCTCCATGGTAGCCAGGGTCACCACGGCATTTTTCTCTAAAGTAGCCGCTACCTGTTCCCCACTGTAGAGAATGTTCATCTGTCCCGGCAGCACATAACCTTTTCTGGCACGTTGTTCCATGCTCTCCCGAAATTCCAGTTCGATGGCATCCGCCTGTTCCTTCACTCTCGCCGGTTCATCGATGTAGAAGACAAGAGAACGCCCCGCCATATCTGACAGCAGTTCCGGCATGGTTACCGTATTTTCATAAAAATAACGGATGTAGCCTTCCAGATTGATCTTACTTTGGAATTCCAGCAGCTGTTCTTTTAATTCGCTGACCTGTGTGGCGATCCTGTGGGCTTCCTCCGGCTGGTGGGCATCCCGGAAGATTTTTTCCTGTTTGTCTGCTTCTTTTTCAAGCTTACTGATGCCCTTGCGGATCTGCTCTTCCGACAGTACAAACTCTGTGGCCGGGTAGACAGTGATGCTTTCCAGCTTCTCAATGGAACGCTGGCTCAGGATGTCGAAGCTGCGGATGGACTCCACCTCATCTCCCCACAGTTCGATACGATAGGGGTTTTCCTCCGTCAGATCAAAGATATCCACAATGCCGCCACGGATGGAGAACTGCCCCGGGCTTTCCACCTGATAGGCTTTCTCATATCCCATAGCCACCAGTCTGGATGCCAGTTTGCTCTCGTCCAGACTGCCGCCCCGCTCGGTGCGGATGATGTCTTTCTCCTCCCACAATACCTGCGGTGTCATCAGTGCCGCATAGGTGGTAACAATGGTGACCGGCTTACCCTCCACGACTCTGCGCAGGGTCTTGATCCGCTCCTGCACCAGCTGATTGCCGTGGATATCCGCCTGGAAAAAGATCAGGTCCTTCGCCGGATACAGCATGACATTTCTGTCATAAAATCGGTATTCCTCGTAGATCTCTTTGGCCTTTAAGTCACTATAAGTAACGATGACCTTGTATTTCAGGCCATCGCTGAGTCCGTAGATCATATGAAGTTTCTGGGAGTCCACACAGCCGGACAGAGCTACGGTTCCTTTTCCCTGTCTGGTCACTTTTCGGATCTCATCATATTCCGCCAGTTCTTTCAGTGGCGCAATCAGTGCCTGCATCGCTTTTTCCTCTTACTATACAACCGTTACGCTTTCTTACTGTTAAAATGGTTCATGGCTGCATCCGCATTCTCAGTGATGATCATACGGATAGCTTCTGCTGCGGTCTTCGCCGCTTCGTCCATGATGCTTCGTTCCTCCGCCGGAAAATGTCCCAGCACGTAGTCTGCCAGATCGAAGTTCTTTGGCTTCTCTCCCACGCCCATACGCACGCGTATAAAAGTATCATGCCCTAACATTTTGATGATATTCTTGAGGCCGTTATGGCCACCGGCGCTGCCTTTTTTGCGGATACGGATCTGTCCCACATCCAGACTGATATCGTCGGAGATCACGATCAGTTCCGCGGTGTCATCCACCTTGTAATAATCCACGATCTCCCGGATGCTCTCACCGCTCAGATTCATGAAAGTCTGGGGCTTCGCCAGGATCACCTTCTGTCCGGCCACATAGCCCTTGCCGATCAGCGCCTTATGCTTACTCTCCATGACGGCGATATTTTCTTCCTCTGCTAATCTGTCTATGACATCAAACCCGATATTATGTCTGGTATTTTCATATTCTTTGCCTGGATTTCCCAGCCCTGCGATAATATACATATATTTCTCCTTACCTTCTTGCAATCAATGCGTTATCTTATATTTTCGCATTTTTACGCAGAAAATGCAACTATTGGTTATTTTGCACAAATCGCCCCGGACATTGGATTTCAGATCCGGTGCCCGGGGCAATGTATTCGTTTCTTACTTTTATAACTTTTCTATTACTTTACAGGCATATTTAACTGCCAGCCGACACGGATCCGGTCCGGCATGGTGATCAGATTGCTGTTCATTTTCACGATATCTGCAACGGTGCAGCCATATCTTCTGGCGATTGCCCAGAGGGTATCGCCGAGCTTGATAATATAAGCGTCTGAATTGTTATTGTCCGTCGGAGCTACCATCGTTCCTGTAGTCTGGTGCTGCGGGATCTTCAGTTTCCAGCCTATATGGATCCGGTTCGGATTCTTGATCAGATCGCTGTTGGCCGCTACGAGCTCGGCAACGGTGCATCCGTATTTTCTTGCGATTGCTCCAAGGGTATCACCACGTTTGATGGCGTAGTCCAAGGTTGCCGGGCCTGCAGATGGCTGCCTTGCGGTAGTGCTGTTACTGCTGTTGGAAACAGCAGGGGTATCGTCATCATCATCGTCATCCGAACTGCTGTCACCGGTATCGGGTACCGCAGGGGTCGGCGTATAGGATGGAGTATCCGGGACATCGGAGATATCCCCACGATTAGATACAGGATACAACACAACGGAACCGGTCAGAGGCACATAGTTGGTATCCTCAGGAGTATAACGCCACAAATAGGTCCTATTGGCTTCCACCACTGTGGTATCCGGCAGGACATTGCCCGCATCATCAATCCACTCTAGTCGTCCGGCTGTGGGATGCAGGGAGCCTCCACTAATTCTCAGATCTGCATCCCTTAAGGTCTGGCCGTCAGTGGTGATGCCGGTATATCCGGGAGTGCCGGTGGAAGCTGCTTTTGTGATGGTAATGGTCACCGGTCCGCTGGTGATCGCATTGTAATCATCGTCCCCGGCCTTGGTCGCCGTAACGATAACAGTTCCCACTTTTGTGGGAATCAGTCTGCCAGTGGCATCAATGCCTGCCTGACCATCCCCATTGGTTACCGTATAGGTCACATTTCCTGTGCCGGAGCCGCCATTGATGCCAAGCTGCAGGGTCTGACCATATTCCACAGTGGTTCCACCGGTAACGGCCAGCGCCGCCTGCGTTTCTTTGTCCGTCAGCGTAATCTTTACATTGACGGTGGTCGTCTCATAATTGGCAGATGTAACAGTCACGGGCAGAGTCACTGTATCGCCCGCAGCACCACCTTCCAGTGTGTAGGTCACCTTACCGGTGTCTGTATCTATGTTCCAATCCGTAATCGTCACGGAACCGGTCTTACCTGCTGTGCCGGTGTTGCTGCTGACTGTGTAGTCCTGACCCTCTGTCAGTTCTGTCCCGTTGTAGGTCACTTTGACCGCCGCTGTCAGCGGATTGCCGGTGTACACAAGGTTGTTTGCGTTTGTGATCTCCACATTTGTATTTTTACTGTTCAAGCCTGCCGGGGTGATAGTAAGCTGAAAGCCCTTTAAAGGCGTCTGCCACTGGTAGGCTCCGTCTTTCTCCTTGCCAATGCTCACACAAATGATGTTGTAGGGTTTATTAATCTCTAAGTCCTTCCATCCTTCATTGGCACTGCCGTCGATCGTAACATCATAACTGTAAGCACCGTTCCTACTCCATGTATCACCGCTCATTGCCAGCGGTGCTGTCGTGCCATTCTCCTTCACAAGATACCACTCAAATGCCATTCGCCCGATTTTGCTGTCATTGGTTGTCACAGAGATGGCAAAGGGGATTTTATGCTCGCCGTATGCAACACTGCCGGTTCTGTCGCCGGTGACCTTAGTAATTTGGGCATCCTTCACCATGAATGCGGCTGTCCTCTCATTTATCACCGTTGTAGGATCTACCGTAAGATTGCCATTCATCAGGGCATAACCTTCCGGAAGCAGATGGTAGACGGGGGCCTTGCATGTCAGTTCTGCCACCTTGCCGCCCATAAGTTGAATACCATCTTCTGCACCATCTTCCACGGTCAATGGACTAATATAGCCGCCATCCGTCAGCGTCAGCTTCGCACCTTTCTCAACCGTCAGGCCTAGAAGTGCGCCATTTGAGCTCACTTTTTCTTTGCTGTCCAGGATTGTTAGAGGGTATTGGGATGACCCCGATAATGTGATACTACCGCTTATACACACACCATTCAGATCGAGCGTTCCCGGGGCGTTTTGGAAGCTCCATGTTACTGTAGAAATATTGTAGCTGGCATTCTGACCTTGTAACGCCAGCATACCACCATTCTCCTGCCAGTCCTCCAGCGCTGTTGCCATATCCGTATAATTTTGATCTCCAAGCTTCGCCACCACGGTTCCTGTCGCATCGTCTGCCACTACCGTAATGCCGTCATTACTCATCAGGGACGTAGCACTGACGCCACCGGGGATTATTGAATCCCCACTTACAGTATCTCCTACCGCATCCTCTTCATGGGTACTATTCACAGCCCTTACCACCACCTGATCGTCAAGGGCAAGCGCCACCGTTTCAGCATTCCCCATCTCTTCTGCCAGCACCGTTACCGGCATCATGCCAAAGCACAGAGTAAATGCCAGAACGACACTCAATAACCTTTTCTTCATAAATGCACCTCCGTTAATCAGCAAACGTCATTTCCGCAGGGATTCTGTCCGACTACAACGATCATTTCCCTCTATCCAGTCCATTCTGCGTCTCTGCACCGGAATTCGCCTTTCATGTCATGTAATCTGCTTCGGATAATGTTACTTTTTACTGTAAGTTCATTGTACCATAGTGTATGAAAAAATAATTCTCCCTGCATGAATCGACCCAAATATGTCATGAATCGACCCTGCCCGTGACACGCTAAGGACACTAGGCTAAGAACACTCAAGGGATCGGTAAAAACTCAAATTGGTTATTTTGCACAAATTTCATTTTCGGGAAAACAGCCAATTTCCGCATGGCATATTTCGTTACTTATTTTCCGAATCTAAAGTATCTATTCCCGGCATTGTATTTTATAATAAAAATGGAGTGTTACCAAAACGGTAAGCGGTTCACCTTTCGCCAAAATGATGACATTTTGAGAGCTTCCAGTATTATTGGAGGTGATACAGATGGGAAATCTATTGAAAGGTACATAAGATGCTGGAAACAGTGGTAGGCATTGTCGGTATTGTTGTTACGATCATCAGTATCATCGTAACGCTTATCAGTATCGTACAGACTGCACGGAAACATAAACATCAAAAAAGCAACCGCCCTCGCCAGGAATAGGTTGCTTTCTTGATCTGTAACTAAAAACCAGGTGAACCGTTGCTGTACGGTAGCACTCTTTTCTTTTATTATCTTAACACTCTCTTTTGATTTCGTCAATAAAATTCACCATTTACATAAAATTGAGTCTAAATTGTACCCGGGCTTGACTTTTTCCGGAATACTGATATACTGATAAGGCTGAAACGCCTTGAAATCAAGGCTTTTCGGAAATCCATTCGTGTGTTCGGGACCTTCCACACGTAAATAAAAACTAAAGGAGAAAACAAATGAACAAGAAAGTACTGTACCTCGTACACGGAGCGGTGATTGCTGCTCTCTATGTTGTGCTGACCATGTTAGCCAACGCTCTGGGACTGGCAAATTATGCCATTCAGGTCCGCTTCTCGGAAGCCCTGACCATTCTTCCCGTATTTACCCCTGCTGCCATACCGGGACTTTTCCTGGGATGTATCATCAGCAATACCATGACCGGCTGTATGCTGTTAGACATTATCTTCGGCAGTCTCGCAACCCTGATCGGTGCCTTCGGCACATATCTGCTGCGTGATAAGAACAAATGGCTGGCTCCTCTGCCTCCCATCATCGCCAACACCATCATCGTTCCTTTCGTGCTGGCTTATGTGTATCATTTAGAGGGTGGCATTCCTTATTTCATGCTGACTGTGGGTATCGGTGAGATCATTTCCTGCGGAGTGCTCGGCATGCTGTTACGCACCGTGTTACAGAAATACCGCAAATACATTTTTGACGTACAGAAATAAGCGGTCATCCCGCCAAAAAGGCGTCCGGATCCTTTCACAGGTTCCGGGCGCCTTTTGCTGTCCACTTGTATTTAATTATCTATTTTCATATAGGAAATAAAATGATTGCCGTTCTCCGCGAACCATGTTGTAGCATCGTTCATTCCCTTTTTGTACAGCTTTCCGGTGGACGGCTCCATGATGACAACGTTGAATTCATTAAATCCGGTCACCAGCACCGCCTCGCCATCCTCCAGGATCGCCAGTACCGGAATATCCTGATTCACATAATACAGTACCGCATCCAGACTACAGCCGCTCAGATCCAGTACCTGTACGCCTGTCATATTTTCTTCCAGAATCTGTATTGCCGTCTTGCCCTGCGCCAGGTCATATTCGGTGTTGCGGGTGATTCCGGCATGCCGCAGGATATTGTCCAGACATACCGTCAGGCTGTTCTTCTGGTCCGTGACACTTTCTTCTTTGATTGCCATGATCTGGTTTCTGCTGACACGATTGCCCTTCAGCCATACCGTAATGCCTCGGTCGTTCGCAACAACCCCGGCGGAATCGTAGGCTTCCTTCACCGCTTTCCCGGGAGCACTGTAAATGCCCTGTACCCCATAAGCATTGTATACATAATATCTGGAAACTTCGCTGACCGCATCCAGTGTCAGTTCTCTTCCGCCCTCAAATACGACCTCCTTCGGATTCAGCACCTTGATAGTCTTGGTATCAATGGTTGTCTTGGTCTGTATCTGCACATATCTCTCATAAATATCAATATCCGCTGTGACTACTTTATTCTGTCCCGGCTCTTCTTCCACATTGTTCATGATCTGGTCATCCAGGATCTCCTGATAGCTGCCGTTCTCAGAACGCTGTATTCTCGACAGGGTGATCTGATTGCCCTCGATGGCGCAATCCACGATGTAGATGCCATCCTGTCCGTATTCCTTCAGATTATCTCCGGAAGAATTGCTGATGCAGACCTTATACATGGGGTAAAAGATCTGTCCGGAATTCTCTGTCCGGATGTCGCTCTCCCTGGCCACGCCGTAGATAATATCTTCTCCCATGAAGCCAAGCGGCCGGATAGCCTCACCGTCCTCCGCCCGGATCACTGTCTGTTCTCCGGTATTCAGATTCCGGACATTCAGCTGGTTGCTGTGGTTGATGTCATCCCCTTCCTGCCATACGATGATCTCATGGTTCTCCGATACCTGAAGGCTGTCATCCTGTCTTATACTTACCAGCTGTTCAGCGCTGCGATTCTCCAGATCCACATCATAGACACCGTTTTCCAGGAAAAAATATACATGTTGCTGTCTGTTCCGGTACAGCAGCTGTTCCATCTCATCCTTCAGCACCGCATAGCTCTTGGAATATGGGATATAGACTTCTTCCTCGATCGTATTCAGCGAATTGTCATAGCTGATGATCTGAATGCCGGTCTCTCCCTCATGTCTTCCGCGATTCATGTAACCATACACGGCAAATTTCACATTACCGCCCTCGTCTACATCCAGAATCTTGATGCCATGATTGTCATACAGAGTCCGCCGGTCGGCATTATCTTTATCATAGAAGGAGAAGATCACTGTCAGTCCGTTGGTAGCCGCATTATAGCTGAGTAACTGCCCCATATCGGAGAACACCACGGTATTGCCATCCGCGCTCTCCATCATATCCACATTTTCATCCGTGATTCCCAGAAGGATCTTGTCATTGGCATACATCCGGGTAGTATCCGGGATCTGTGTCATGGTACGCTCATAATCCAGCAGATACATTCTCTCCGAAGTATATCTGACTCTGTAATACTCTTCGACATTGTAGTAGATCTTATTTTTGCCCTCTCCGGTGGATACCACAAAATCCATCAGCAGAGAGGCCACATTCCCACTGATCTGTGTCAGCCGGATGGAAGCCGCGTCCTCCTGGACCGGTTCCAGACTGCCCCAGGTGATCTGCTGAAAGCTGCTGTGAATATTCACTTTATGAAAAGTGCCGTTATCTGTCAGCTTGGAATTCGGTTCCAGATATTTCGTCAGTTCCTTGGCCACTTCCTTGTCGTATAATTTTCCGTGGAAATCTGTCGCAAATTCCAGGATTTCCGAAATATGCACATCATCATTCCATAAAATAGTCGTATAATAATATACCTTCTGTTCCCCTTCCAGTTCCAGGATCAGGGTCAGACTGTATTGTGTATTCGTGTCGATCAGGTCTTTTAACGTAAGGGAAACGGAAAAGCTTTTCCCATTTGCCTTCCATCCGGTGACTTCACTGTTCTCGATCAGCCGGCTGCCGTCGATGCTGCGAACCTCTGTCGAGATCCCCGTAATTTCTCTTCCGAACGTATCCACGGTGAAATTCGCCTGTCTGCCCTCCCCCAGCAGAGTAATGCAGTCCTTCTGGTAAGCCACATCCATCTCCACGGTATTTCCGTGCAGTTCATTGCATGCCACACCGCCGCTTTCCATGGTGATCATAGGCAGAGTGGCCGGAGCCATCTCCATGGTCATATTGTTATGTCCCTGATTCATAATGCTGCCGATGATCAGTGCTGATGCCAGAAATACTACAACACACACGGCAATTCTAATGATCGTTTTCTTCATTCTTGATTCTTCACTCATTAATTATTCAGCAATTTTTCCAGTGTCGGTGCCACATGGAGCAGTTCCTCCACAGTACCGATATCTGCGCTTTTCTTCGGGCGCATACCGTTCTTTTTCACTGCCCGGATCAACAGATTCTTCGGGGTATGTTCCATATCGATGAATTCCAGGATCTGGGTCTCATAGCCCTGTTGTTCCAGCAGATTTGCTCTCAGAGCATCGGTGAGCAGTGCTGCCACGCGCTCCTTGATGATGCCGTATTTTAACACTGGTTTTAAAGGATCACATTTTATCTGCCGGTTCAGTTCATGCTGACAACAGGGAACCGCCAGAATGACTCTGGCCCCCCATTTTACCGCCTTGTCTAACGCATAATCTGTGGCAAGGTCACAGGCATGCAGGGTCACCACCATGTCCGCCACATCTGTGCCCTCGTAGGTACTGATGTCTCCCCTCTCGAACTTTAATCTGTCATACCCCAGCTTTTCCGCCAGTTCATTGCAGTGCTGGATCACATCGGTCTTCAGATCCAGTCCGGTCACCTGGATATCTCTATGCTGTAATTCATGCAGATAATAGTACATTGCAAAGGTAAGATAGGATTTGCCGCAGCCAAAATCAATAATGCGGATGGTACGGTCTTTCGGCAGTTCATCGATCACATCCTCGATAAATTCCAGATACCGGTTGATCTGACGGAATTTATCAAATCTCGCCCTGGTCACCCGGCCGTCCGGGGTCTGCACGCCCAGTCCTACCAGGAAATCCACCGGTTTTCCTTCCTCTAAAATATAATGCTTGGTACGGTTGTGAGCCAGTGCCTGCAGTTCCTCCTCTTCAGAAGCAGCCGCCCCCTCCGTCCGCGGTGACTTGCCACTGTTTTTCACCTTCAGTGTCAGCTTGCCTTTTTTGCTGACCAGAGCGGTGGCCTGCAGGGTCTTCGCTGAGAATTCTCCCTGCCGGAACTGCTCCTGTAAGGCGGTGCAGATCCGGTCCGTCAGCTGTTCTGCTGTAAAATTCTCGTGAAACACCTGAGTTCCTCTGTAAGCAGTCTCCTGGAACAACAGTTCCTCCCGGATCAGCACCGGGCGGATCTTTACCTTCTGGGTCTGTTCCGGATGACGGCTGTTGCTCAGGATGATCTGCTGCAAATCTTTATTCAAAATTTTCTGTAAAAGTATTTTCAGTTCTTCCATGGTTTATCCTGTTTTTCAAATGTTTTGCGCATATTATAGCACGCTTTCCTATAAGAACGCAATCATTCCCCGTCGTCCACCGTGTCTCCTTTTGTAGATCTCATTGCACACCAACACATGGATCAGATCCTTTGATACTTTTTCCGCTTCCTGTTCCAGGATCGTGCTGATCGTATCCGCTATCCGGAACAGACTCAGGCGGTCCGGATATTCATCATAGATCATGCTTCCTTCATAGTCGTATTTGTCCAATATTTCCGCAATTCTGCGCTGACAGCGTCTGACCTCTCCGGGATAGGTCTGCTGCAGATATTCCAGATCATTTAAGATCTCGTTTTCATCCATTCTCCCCGGATAGCCCGGAAGTGTCATAAAAAAAGGCCTTGATACCATATCCAAATGCCTCATGCTTTTTTATAGCATATGCGTAAAAGAAAAAAGAGGTGCTGCGAAGCTTATCGCAGCACCTGAATTCTCGCCATTGCTCTCTGCAATGCCGTCTCTGCCCTGGCAATATCCGTCTCCGGCGTCTTGCTGCGCAGTCTCTCTTCCGCACGGTGCAATGCTGCCTCCGCACGGTTTTCATCGATCTCATTCGGCCATTCGATAATCTCTGCCAGAATGGTAACTCCTTCGGGAAGGATCTCGGCGAATCCGGAATGCAATGCTGCCTCCTTCTCTCCGTCCTTCTCCGTAATATGCAGGATACCCGGCTTCACGATCACCGTCAGGGGAATGTGGCCCGGAAGGACACCAATCTGTCCTTCCGTGGTATTGAATTCTACCATATCCACAATTCCCTCATAGAATACTCTTTCCGGGGTTATGATACGAAGTGTGAATTCTTTATCTGCCATATCTGTACTCCCCTCTCATGCTATGCATGAACCTTTGCCAGTACATCATCAATGCTTCCGGCATTCAGGAAGTAGCTCTCCGGAATATCATCATGCTTACCGTCCAGGATCTCACGGAATCCACGGATGGTCTCGCTGATAGGTACATATTTCCCTTCCAGACCGGTGAACTGTCCTGCCACGAAGAAAGGCTGGGACAGGAATCTCTGGATCTTACGGGCGCGGGATACGACCAGCTTGTCTTCCTCGGACAGCTCATCCATACCGAGGATAGCAATAATATCCTGTAATTCCTTATATCTCTGCAGGATCTCCTGTACACCGCGGGCGGTCTCATAATGCTCCTTACCTACGATTCTGGGATCCAGAATGCGGGATGTGGACTCCAGAGGATCCACTGCGGGATAAATTCCCAATTCTACAATAGAACGGGACAGAACCGTGGTGGCATCCAGATGTGCGAATGTGGTCGCAGGTGCCGGGTCTGTCAGGTCATCCGCAGGCACATAAACTGCCTGTACGGAAGTAATGGAACCGTTCTTGGTGGATGTGATACGCTCCTGGAGCGCACCCATCTCTGTCTGTAATGTAGGCTGGTATCCTACTGCGGAAGGCATACGGCCTAACAGTGCAGATACCTCACTTCCGGCCTGGGTGAATCGGAAGATGTTGTCGATGAACAACAGCACATCTTTTCCGCCCTTGTCACGGAAGTACTCTGCCATGGTCAGTCCGGTCAGACCGACTCTCATTCTTGCTCCGGGGGGCTCGTTCATCTGTCCGAATACCATGGTGGTCTT
>OLZF01000901.1_pt1 | contig 26019 bp, 25 predicted proteins | sample 1674391 | NCBI WGS metagenome assembly OLZF01 (sample SAMEA103958166, study PRJEB25191) | human gut metagenome | biome: human-associated habitat [ENVO:00009003]; feature: intestine environment [ENVO:2100002]; material: feces | place: Germany | collected 2013/2015
GCTTTCAGCTCCTGTATTTCATCGTTTGTCAGCGTGACAATGTAGCGTGGCATATCTGCGTCCTCCAATACCGTTTTTAATGGAGTATAGCAAATTTTTTCAGCACTGTAAAGTATTGTTACTAACCGGATGAAATACTAGGAGTGTCATTCAAATTGTGATAATTGTATTTTAAGTAATAGTAGTGTATAATTGAAAAATAAAATGATAACTATAGATTTGTGGAGGTAATGCTTAATGAATGAGCAAGTAAAAGAATATATAAATAAATATCCTGCGGAGATTATTGATGTGTTCAATCATTTAAGGCAGATGATTTTTGATAGTGTTTCTTGTGAAGTTGAGGAAATGTTATGGGCAAAATTGCCAAGCTTTTATGTTGGTAAATCTTTCGTGCGGCTGATACCATTTAAAGATCATATCAACATTGAGGCACAAGCCGTCATTTCACACAAAGAAGAACTGACAGGTTATAAATTTACTCCAAAAGGGATGTTACAAATCTATTTGAAGCAGGATATTCCGTCTGAAATTTTGAAACAGATATTTACAGAGACTTTAGAGTGATAAATTCTTCAGCTTCTGAACCTTATTATACTGGATCATCCGTGAAAAGGCGATAGGCTTTTCATACTTTGAAGCGAAGTATGACTTCAAAGTACATACCGCTACACTGACCCCGATGCTTCGGTCTACGATGAGCGTGGGCTGCTGTTTTTATAGAGGAAGATTTCAAAGACTCTTGATAGACTATTTCTGTGGAGGTATAATATAAAAATACCACTGTGGAAATATAGGAGAGGTAAAAATGAGCAAACTAATTTTATATCACGGTTCACCGAACATCATAGAACACCCTGCGTTTGGAAAAGGAAAAGCATACAACGATTACGGAAAAGGATTTTATTGCACTGAGCATATCGAGTTTGCAAAGGAATGGGCTTGCAGCGAAAATGTCGATGGTTATGCCAATAAATACGAGATTGATTCCTCTGACTTAACCGTTCTGAACTTATCATCAAGTGAGTTGACGATTCTTAACTGGCTTGCGATTCTGATGCTGCACAGAGAGGCAAGGTCATATGGCTGCTTTGTGGGGTGGAGTAACACCTCCCAGAGAAAAGGATGAAGTAAAGCAATATTTAAGGTCATTGGATTATTTTATGAAAGAAGCAAAGAATAAAAATGTTGATGTTGCATTAAGTAACCATACGTCTGTGGACAATGGATTAGAAAGAATTGCATATTCAAAAGAGCGGATGGAATATATGCCAAACATTTACATTGTTGGATGGGAAGGTTTCCAATGGTATTGTCAAGTATTTAGGACATTGGGAAATGATATGCTGAATAGACTATAAAATAATAAGAAAAAAGTATTAGAAAATGAGGCGGCCATAATGCACTGGATCATTCGCCTGTGAATGGGAAATTTAAAAATATTGAAAGGAAGAGGGCGGAATAAGTACGTTTATCATAAGAAATGAACAGGAAAAAGATTATAGGAAGGTTGAAGAATTACATAGAAAAGCTTTCTGGAACTTGAATGTTCCCGGTTGTAATGAGCATTATCTTGCGCATATTATGAGAGAGCATCGGGATTTTATACCTGAACTGGATTATGTATATGAGTTGGATGGACAGGTAATTGCAAATGTTATGTATACGAAATCAAAGTTGGTTGACGAACAGAAAAACGTTGCAGAGAGCCTTACTTTTGGCCCCATAAGTGTAAATCCGGAATTTCAGTGCAAGGGAATTGGAAAAGCATTGTTAGAAAAAACTTTAGATAAAGCTGTAAATATGGGATATAAAGCAATCGTTATTTTGGGAAATCCGGATAACTACGTTGGAAGGGGATTCAAAAGCTGTAAAAGATATAATGTTTGTCTGGAGGGTGATATTTTTCCAACGGCACTTCTGGTAAAGGAGCTGGAACCGGGATTTTTTGATGGAAGGAAATATTATTTTTATGAGTCTTCGGTTTTTCAGATTGATGAGAATTCCGCTGATGAATTTGATGAATGTTTTGAGCCTATGGAAAAATCTTTTCAGCCAAGCCAGGAAGAATTTTATATTCTCAGTAATTCTATTATGCGTTAGGAGAAATTTTCGGATTGCGTATTCTTATACAATTCTGTGAGGTGTGTTTCTGACAATACAGTTTAATCTAAAAGATGACCGTTCCGAAACAGTACATTATGACTTTGTGGAATATCCGGTGCGTGCCCAACGGGCGCTGCTGTCCGGGACTTTCATAGTAAATAGGTACAGTTATTTTCAAGGATGGAATACCGGGAGAAACTATACAGTTTTATCCCGGTATCTTTCTGTGTTGTTCAATTTAAAACTTTTTTCATTTCCAGATAGGGAAGGAGTTGATATCCACATTTTTTATATACGGAAATTGCATTCTGATTTTCTTCTTCTACTTCAAGCCGTATTACAGAATCAGGATACTGCTGTTCTATATAAGCAAAAAATTTTGTGCCGATCCCCATGCCTCGATAGTCCGGTTTCATATATAAATCTTCAATCCATATACAAGGCTTACCAAATTCGGTTGAAAAGCTTTTGGCAATCATGGCATATCCCAATATTTTATGATCCTCTGTAAAAACATATCCTTCTAAATACGGACAATCTCCTACACAGTTCGCTACATCATTTCTGAAAATCTCCTCCGAACCATTACTCCACACAGCGGGTGAAGTATAAAATACGCGCATCATTTCAAGTACCGTATCGGTATCTGTATCTGTCATAGTTCTTATTGTTAACAATGTATATCTCCTTCTGATAAAAGTTTTGATTGAGATTTACTTATTTAAGGGATAAAATCTCACAAGATATTATAGCATAAAAGATAGCCTTTACCAAGTTTCAGATCCTGATATTTGGATGTCAGGAATGAGTGCTGCGCACTTTGAGCCGCTATACGGGCTGCTTTTTCATGCAAGCATAAAATGCATAACCCTTTGATCAGGGTATCGTATTATTTGTATAAAATGTAATAATCGGTGTAAATTTTTCGGTCATGGAAACCTATCATTTTTTCTTTAGAAGCCGTGAAACCTAACTGCGCTATTGCCGATTTGCGTTCAGTCGCAAACGGCGGAACTTTTGTTGCAATCATCTGGCAGTCGAATAGCGCGAATGTTGGCAGCGTAATAAGAGACAGTATTTCAAAAACAGGTTCTTCGTGTTCATAATCACTCCTCAAATCCAGACGCAGCAAGCCGCAATTATTAAAATAGTCTTCCCTGGAACTACGGTTGAATAATTCAATTGTTCCTATGGCACGATGAATTTTCTTATCAATAATTGCCCAACGGACAAAACCTTTTCTTTGATATTCCCATAGCCACCCATCTATTTGAATTTGCATACGTTCCAATGACGTATAATGGAAATCATCACCTCCGCAGTTATCACTGTTAAAAAACGGCACGGCCTTTTCATCAGAATACACAAGGAGTAAATCAGGCGCATCTGATGTTTCAACAAGTCTTAGAAGATAGTTTTCATTTTCATATACAGGACATTTTTCATATGGATTCACCATAAAGGCACCTCTCTTTCAATTTTTATGATAGTATATCACAGTATATACGACAACAGAATGTCATAGTTATTGATACAAAGAAATAATTTTTTCGGCTGATTCCAGCAACCGCTTACGGACTTCTTCCGGTGCAATCACCTCTACGTTATCGCTCAATGATAATAGTGTTCCAATCCAAAAGTGCTCATTTTCAACCACAGTCAGTTTCATTAAGGTATCGCCATTTGAAAATTCTTCTATTATAGTTCCGTTCAGGTATTCGATAACCCGTGATTTTGACACTTCCTTGCATTTTATAAGAACATCGATATATTGACGGGAATCGGTTTTATCTGTATTTTTTAAAATAATATCCGCTGTCTCGTGTTTTTTTACAAAGGGTTGGTCTGTAATTTCCAAATTGCTCATTCGTACAAGCTTGTAGGTACGGTAATCATTTTTGGTTTTGGAATAAGCAAGAAGATACCAGGCATACCATCTATATATGACAGCGATCGGCTCTACACTGTGTATGCGGGTTTCATTATTATTATTCGTATATTTAAACGCAACAGTACGCTTTTCAATTACAGCTGTTTGCAGCATCTGCAGAGTAATTTGATCTCCTTCACGCAAAACAGAAAAATCTAAAATAATACCATTGTCATTGGGATTCGATACATGTACGATCTTTTCTAAAGTGTGTTTTGCCTTTTGGTTATCGGTAGCTGATATTAATCCCTGCAGTGCTGTCAAGATATAAGAATAATCGTCTGAGGTAGCAAATTCTTGATCTATTTTAAAGCGATCTGATATTTCATAACCTCCCGCTGCTCCGGCAGCTGAAATAATTGGAATCCCTGCCAGACACAAGGAATCTATATCCCGTTGTATGGTCCGCAGCGATACTTCAAAATATTTTGCTAATTCACTTGCGGATGTTCTTCCATGATTAAGAAGATATACGGTGATAGCATAAAGACGTTCAATTTTCAATTTTTAACCTCGCTTCTCCTCTTTGATATGGTTATTATAAGTTATCGTTTTTAAAGATGCAACGGAATAAGTGATATGGCATAAGGAAAAGTTCATTTGCACAGATGATAAGTATCTGCTTACTTCATGATTTTCGATGAAAGGATCGTGGAGGGAAGGTTGTTAAGCTGAATGGGAAATGATATAATCATCTCATGAGAAAAGAATGCGGGCAGGTAAAGAATATGGATTTTTATGATCGAATGAAGATCGTGTGCAATCGAATTCCGACAGGAACGGTTGCTACTTACGGACAAATTGCTTTGCTCTGTGGGAAACCGAAAAATGCCAGACAGGTTGGATATGGACTTCGGTTCCAACTGGCAGGCACGGATATACCGGCACATCGTGTGGTGAATGCCAAAGGAGAACTGAGCGGTGCCGGTTATTTTGAAACCTGGGATTTACAGAAACTTCTTCTTTGGGAAGAGGGCGTGGAAGCGGTCTGGAACGGAACCGTATGGAGTGTTGATCTGAAAAAATATGGTTGGAAAAATACATTAAAAGAAGCTGAGGAGTTAGCTGCACTTTTTAACGGGACATCAATATAATCCAGTAGGAAAAATGGCATAAATTACGGTCAGGGGCACAGACTATAGATACTGAGCAGTCAGTAGAACAACGTGTGTTTGAAAGGTGGTAATTTATGAGCAATCGTCTGAAAGAACAGAGCAGTCCTTATCTTCTGCAGCATTCCGAAAATCCTGTGGACTGGTATCCGTGGGGGGATGAGGCTTTTGAGAAGGCGGGCCGGGAAGAAAAGCCGATTTTCTTAAGCATCGGTTACAGTACTTGCCACTGGTGTCATGTGATGGCGCATGAAAGTTTTGAAAATGAAGAAATCGCAGAGATTCTCAACCGGTTCTTTGTGCCTGTCAAAGTAGACCGTGAAGAACGTCCGGACATAGACAGTGTATATATGAATGTTTGTCAGGCACTTACGGGCAGCGGCGGCTGGCCGATGAGTATTTTTATGACGCCGCAGCAGAAACCGTTTTTTGCGGGCACATACTTTCCACCCGTATCCCGCGGCGGTATGATGGGCTTTCGTGAATTGCTGCTTGCTGTTACAGATCAATGGAAGCACAGGAAAGATGATCTGCTGGAATCTGCGGATGATATCCTTGCACAGATAAATATCCGGGATGACGGTGGCTGTAAAGAGATCAACCGTGATTTGCCGAAACAGGCAGCAAAACTCTTTTCCCGTACCTTTGATGAAAGGCATGGAGGATTTGGACAGGCGCCCAAATTTCCTACTCCTCATAATCTGATTTTTCTTACGTTGTATGCGCAGATAAATGACGACAAAACCACATTCGATCAGGTAAAAATTACATTGGAAAAGATGCGCAGGGGCGGAATTTTTGATCAGATCGGCTATGGATTTTCGCGGTATTCTACGGACCAGTATTATCTGGTTCCCCACTTTGAGAAGATGCTTTATGATAATGCACTGTTGATAATGGCATATTCGGCGGCCTACAAAGTGTCGGGCAACCGAACATTTCTGGATACCGCTGAGCAGACGGCAGAATATATTTTCCGCGAGATGACCGGAGAGTCTGGAGCGTTTTATTCCGCGCAGGATGCTGACAGTGAAGGAGAGGAAGGGAAATATTATATCTGGAGTTATGAGGAAGTATGCAAAATCCTCGGGAAAGAAAAAGGCGAAGGGTTTTGTGAGTATTTCGGTATTACAAGGCAGGGGAATTTTGCGGGAAGAAATATTCCCAATCTTCTGAATGGCAACGATATTTCTGATCCTTTTGACGAGGAGAGACGCGCTTTGTATGAGTATCGCAGGACCCGCGCAAAGCTGCATCTGGACGATAAAATTCTCACCGCATGGAATGCGCTGATGATATGTGCACTGTCGGTTTTGTACCGGGTCACGGGAAAACGGTGTTATCTTTCGGCGGCAGAAAAAGCACATGTTTTTATTGAAGAGCATCTTTCAGAAGGAAACCAGCTTTACGTGAGCTGCCGCGGCAATCAGCGTTCGGTGAAAGGATTTCTGGATGAGTATGCCTATTATACCGCTGCATTAATTGGTCTGTATGAGGTAACTGCCAGACCTGAATACCTGAATCGCGCAGGAGAAATCTGCAAAGAGGCAGAGCGCCAGTTTGCAGATAAAAGCAGCGGCGGATACTTCCTGTATGGTACAAAAAACAGCAGTCTGATTACGAAACCGAAGGAAACCTATGACGGGGCATTGCCCAGCGGGAACTCTGTTATGGCATATTGCCTTGTGAGACTTTGCCAGATGACGGAAGGAGAAGATTACGAGCAGGAGGCAGAGAGGCAGCTTGCATTTCTGTCTGCAAACGCGGAGCATTATCCTGCGGGATACTGCCTGTTCTTAACGGCATTGCTTTTGTATCTTTATCCGCCGCAGAAAATTACGGTTGTTCTTTCAGAAGAAGATCGTATGGAAGAGATCTTAGTCCGTCTGCCCCTTTATGCGGATATAGAAATACTTGCACAGACTGACAAAGCATATAAACTGCTCAACAACAGGACAACCTATTATGTATGCAAAAATCATACCTGCCTTCCGCCATCAAATCAGGAACCTTGTTCTGCATCTTGTTTTGCAGAGGAAAAATAGCTTGACCGATCGTAACACCCGTAGTATATAATAGATACTATACAAAACAGGCGATTGCGAAGCCCTTCCAGAGTTGGTTTAAAATTCGTTTTCATTCCGACAGAGTTTCGCAATCGCCTATGAGCAAGAAAACAGGAGAAGGAGACGGGGATCTTATGAAATATCGTGAATTAGGAAATACCGGATTGAAAGTCAGCGAAATTGGTATGGGATGTGAGGGATTTGGGGAAAACAACTGTCAGATGGCACAAATTCTTTTTGATGTGGCAGAAGAATACGGCATAAATTATTTTGATCTCTATACATCGAATCCGGAAGTACGCGCCAGCGTCGGGAAGGCACTGGCAGGAAGAAGAGAGAAATTTATCATCCAATCTCATATTTGTTCCATCTGGAAAAACGGACAATATAAGCGTACCCGGGATATTGAGGAGGTAAGAGAAGGATTTCAGGAAATGTTATCTCTGCTTCAGACAGACTATATCGATGTGGGGATGATTCATTACGTGGATTCTATGAAAGACTGGGAGGCGATTGCAGAAGGTCCGGTACTGCAGTATGCGCTGGAACTGAAAAAGGAAGGAAGAATCCGTCACATCGGGCTTAGCAGCCATAATCCACAGGTTGCACTGAAGGCAGTAAAAAGCGGGTACATAGAAGTTTTAATGTTCAGTGTCAATCCGTGTTATGATCTGCAGCCGGCAAGTGAGGATGTGGAGGAATTATGGAAGGAAGAGAACTACCGGGCGCCCCTTGTCAATATGGACCCCGAACGGCAGGAATTATACGAAACCTGTCAGCGTCTCGGCGTGGGAATTACCGTTATGAAAGCCTTTGGCGGCGGAGATCTGTTGGATGAAACGTTGTCTCCGGCGGGGAAAGCACTGACAACGAATCAGTGTCTGCATTATGCCCTCACCCGTCCGGCAGTGTCTACCGTCCTGGCGGGAGCTCATACGGTGGAACAGCTTAAGACCAGTATCGCTTATGAGGAGGCTTCAGAAGAAGAAAAAGATTATGCCCTGGCTTTTGCATCTTTCCCGAATATAAGCTGGAAGGGGCATTGTATGTATTGCAGTCATTGTGCTCCCTGTCCCAAGCAGATCGATGTGGCATCGGTTACGAAGTTTTTGAATCTGGCAAAGGCGCAGGGAACGGTTCCGGAAACGGTAAGGGAACACTATGGGGTCCTTGCACATCATGCAGGAGAATGTATTCAGTGCAGAGCCTGCGAAACCAGATGCCCGTTCGGTGTTTCAATTGTTGAGAACATGAAAACGGCAAAAGATATTTTCGGAATGTAAGGAAAGGAATCATGAAGGATGCAGTATAAGATGATTGTCCTGGATTTGGACGGTACATTGACAAATAATAAAAAGGAGATCACACCCCGGACGAAGGAAGCTCTGACCCGGTATCAGGAAGCTGGCGGCAAGGTTGTTCTGGCATCGGGAAGGCCGACTTACGGGATTGCACCTCTCGCAGAGGAGCTGAATCTGGCAAAGTATGGAAGTTATATCCTGTCTTTTAACGGAGGTATTATCACAGAATGCGGAACGAAGAATGTGCTTTATGGGAAGACGCTGCCGCCGGAGGTTCCGGGAAAGGTCTATGAACTTGCGCAGAAGTATCAGACGGCGATGATGACCTATCAGGATCAGTACATTATCACAGAGACGCCGGATAATTATTATGTGCAGAAGGAAGTGCTCTGTACAAAGATGATTCCTAAAAAAGTGGAGAATCTGAAAGAATATGTGAATTTTCCGGTTGTGAAATGTCTAATGATGGAACGGGGGGTCTATCTTGCTGACGTGGAAAAAAAGGTACAGGAGCTTTTCGGTGACGAGTTAAGCGTCTTCCGTTCGGAACCATATTTTCTGGAAATTATGCCCAAGGGAATCGATAAGGCAAAATCACTGAAACGGCTGTTGGATATCGTAGGAATGGACCGGAAAGAGATGGCAGCCTTTGGCGACGGATTTAATGATAAGTCAATGTTAATGTTTGCCGGCTGCGGGGTTGCCATGGAGAATGGTCAGGCTGCTGTAAAAGCGATCGCGGATTATGTGGCGCCGTCCAATGAAGAGGACGGTGTGGCATACGTTGTAGAGCGGTGGCTGGATGGAGAACCGCTGATCTGATAGCATTGTAAATGTTCGGAATCATGACTTCTGGAACGTCGCCGAAAATTTTACTTGCTATTTCGAAGCGCTTATGGTAATATAGTTTTCGCAAGTGAAAGCTGTGCCTGGTTAGCTCAGTTGGTAGAGCAGAGGACTGAAAATCCTCGTGTCTCTGGTTCGATTCCGGAACCAGGCATTTGTATGGAGCAAAAACGTTGAGGGGGATTCAATGTTTTTGCTTTTTTGCGTATAGAAGAGAGGGAAAATGAGATGAAGCGAATCATACTTGCCGCAGTGAATGCGAAATACATACATTCCAATCTTGCAGTCTATTCCCTGCAGGCGTATGCCCGTGAACGGGGAATACCAGTGGAGTTGGCGGAATACACCATCAATCAGACAAAGGATGAAATCTTACAGGGGATTTTTAAAAGGCAGCCGGACATGCTTTGTTTTTCCTGTTATATCTGGAATATTTCCTATATAAGGGAATTGATTGCAGACCTTCATAAAGTTCTTCCGCAGACACAGATCTGGGTGGGAGGTCCGGAGGTTTCCTTTGATGCTGAGAAGGTTTTGAATGAAAATGAAGGGATAGTCGGAGTGATGCGCGGAGAGGGGGAAGCTACTTTTGCAGAACTGTCCTCCTGGTACTTGAATCCATCGGATGCAATCGGGCAGCTTTGCAGTATCTGTGGAATTACTTACAGGGAGAAGGACGGGGGGATACAGGTCAATCCGGACAGAGAGAGTCTGGATTTGAGTACACTGCCGTTTCCTTATGAGGATCTGAAGGATTTTGCACATCGGATTATTTATTATGAGTCCAGCAGGGGATGTCCGTTTTCCTGCAGTTATTGCCTTTCCTCCATTGATAAAAGGCTGCGGTTTCGTAGTCTGGAGCTTGTAACGAAGGAACTCCAGTTTTTTATCGATCATCGGGTGCTTCAGGTGAAATTTGTGGATCGGACATTTAATTGTAAGCGGGATCATGCGATGACAATCTGGAAGTATCTGATGGAGCATGATAATGGCATAACGAATTTTCATTTTGAAATTGCGGCAGATCTTCTGACAGAAGAAGATCTGGAATTATTCCGTCAGATGCGCCCGGGACTGATTCAGTTGGAAATCGGTGTGCAGTCCACCAATCCCGGGACGATTGATGAGATTCACCGGAGGATGGATTTTGAAAAGGTACGGACTGTAGTTCGCAGAATTCAGAAAGGACGGAATATTCACCAGCATCTGGATCTGATTGCAGGACTTCCTTTCGAAGATTATGAGCGTTTTGCAAACTCTTTCCGGGATGTATATGAACTGCATCCCGAGCAGCTGCAGCTTGGATTTCTTAAGGTACTGAAAGGTTCCTATATGCAGGAGCATATCACAGAATATGAGGGGCTTTACAGCGGGAAGGAGCCTTACGAAATCTTAAGCACCCGCTGGCTTCCATATGGGGATGTGCTGCGGTTGAAGCAGGTGGAAGAGATGGTGGAAGTCTATTATAACAGCGGACAGTTCAGAAACCTGTTAGCGGAGATTGAAAACCGGTATGACAATATGTTTTTTTTCTATCAGGGGATCGGGGAGTTTTATGAACAGAAGGGATATCTGACAATTTCACATACCAGAATCCGGCGATATGAGATTCTGTTGGAGTATCTGGAATCGCTGTATCCGGAGGATATGGGAAAATATCGTGAATTAGCGGTGCTGGATGTCTATGCACGGGAAAATGCAAAGAGCAGACCGGGATTTGCTTCCGATCTGAGCGCCTATAAAAATGTGATCCGGACATTTTATCAGCGTGAACAAGAGGAAAGACGGATCTTACCTGCTTATGAAGGTTATGACTGGAAACAGATGATGAAGATGACACACATTGAGGTTGTCAGCCGGATAGAAGAGAAAACAAGAGTGTATCTGTTTGATTACCGGGAACGTGATCCACTGGACGGTTCTGCACGTTGCTTGGAGATTCAGATATAGGAGCGGTTTGGGATGAATGAAAATGATCATAGAAAGTGAGGAAGTGTCAGGTGGCGACAAAGAGGACAAAAGAAATTCTTGCACTGTTGGATGAGCAGTATACCACAGAGTATAAGTGTTATCTGAATCATGAGACTCCGGAGCAGCTTTTGATTGCGACGATGCTTTCCGCTCAGTGTACGGATGCCAGAGTAAATATTGTAACCAAAGATCTTTTTGTAAAGTATCCGGATATGGAGGCCTTTGCAAATGCGGATTTAAAAACGTTGGAGCAGGACATCAAGCCTACCGGATTCTATCACAACAAGGCAAAAAATATCATCGGGTGTGCCCAAAAGCTTTGCAGGGAATACGAAGGCAAGGTGCCGGAGAGCATCGAAGCACTGACTTCCCTTCCCGGTGTTGGAAGGAAAACTGCCAATGTCATCCGTGGAAATATTTTTCATGAACCAAGTGTGGTTGTGGACACCCATGTGAAGCGGATATCCAGGCGTCTGGGACTTGCAAAAGAAGAGGATCCGGTAAAAATTGAGTATGAATTGATGAAGGTACTCCCCAAAGAGCATTGGATTCTGTATAATATCCAGATCATTACATTTGGAAGGCAGATTTGTTTTGCCCGGAGTCCAAAGTGTGAGGAATGTTTTCTGACGAAATACTGCAGGGAATATCAGACGGATAGAAAGAGGAAAAAGGTATGATGCAGACATTTGTGGCAGTGGATCTTGAAACCACTGGTCTTAGGCCAAAATATGACCGGATATTGGAGATTGGGGCTTTGAAGGTTGTAAATGGAGAACTTGTAGAGACATTTCAAACGTTTGTAGATCCAAGGATGCAGATTCCGGAACGAATCACAGAGCTTACGGGAATCACACAGGAGATGGTAGACGGGCAGCCGCAGCAGGACCAGGCAGTGACATCGTTTCTGGACCTCTGTGGGGAATTACCTCTGATCGGGCATAATATCTTGTTTGATTATAGTTTTCTGAAGCATCAGGCAGTGAATCTGGGGAGGGAATTTGAGAAGGAGGCGGCAGATACGTTGGCTATCGCAAGGCATGCCTTTCCGGGACTGCCAAGCAGAAGCCTGGAAGCCATGTGTGCCTATTATGGGATTGACAGGACCAATGCACACCGTGCCTATGATGATGCCAAAGCCACGATGGAGTTATACGGATGTTTGTGGGAGGAGTTTGGTGGGAGGAATCCGGAATGGTTTCAGGCAAAGCCGCTGGTCTACAGGGTGAAGCGTCAAAGTCCGATCACACCGGCGCAAAAACGGTACTTGAATGATTTGATAAAATATCATAGAATAGAAGTTGATGTGGAAATTGACAGCCTGACGAAAAGTGAAGCGTCACGGATGATTGACCAGATGATTCTGGTTCATGGCAGAATAGAGAGGTAGATAGCAGGATGAATCCAAATAAAAGAAGAATAGCGGCAGGAATAATCGCAGTGATTCTGGTAATTGCAATGGTAGTGCCCATGGTGTTAGGATTTTTGTTATAGATGTTAATGTGTGTTTGAATCGAAAGAAAGCGGGAGATACAGATGAGAAAAACTGGAATTGCAGGTGTGATTCTGGCTGCTTTGTTGTCTTTTGCAGGAGCAGTTACTGTGCAGGCAGATGACAGCTCAGGGCAGGAACGGGCAATGGAAGGCATTTATATTGAAAATATGAATGTATCCGGTATGAATCAGGAGGAAATTCGTCAGGCGATACAGGGGAAGATGGAGAAATTGTCTCAGAGTACGATAGAATTGTGTGTAGGAGACAGTGGGACCGGCATCACTGCAGGGGAACTGGGGTTAGCTTATACCAATGAGGAGGTTATCCGGCAGGCTCTTGAGATCGGGCAGAAAGGGAATGTTCTTCAGCGTTTTCGTACACAGCGCACGATAAAAGAGAATGGTCCTCTTGTTTTGGAACTTGCATATGAAGTAGATCAGGAAAAAGTGCGGGGAATTGTGGAGGGTTCCTGCACAGAATTGAACCATGCCGCTGTGGATATGACGCTGAAAAGAAATGAGGATGGAACATTTACGATTGTGCCCGGGCAAAATGGTGCTTCTGTGAAAGTAGAGGAATCTATACAGATCATACAAAATTATTTTTCCGGTGAGTGGAGAGGCGGAAATGCACAGGTTACGCTGGATGCAGATATCGTACAGTCACAGGGAAGCGAGGAACAATTTGCTTTGGTGCAGGATGTATTGGGAGAGAGCAGTACGGATTATTCTTCAAGCTCCAGCAACCGGCGGACAAATATCGAGACTGGTGTCTCCAAATTGAATGGTAAGGTTTTGTATCCCGGTGAAGAACTGTCCGTCTGTGATTCTGTGGTACCCTTCAGTGCGGAAAATGGATATGCTCCTGCCCCTTCTTATGAGATGGGAGCTGTTGTGGAGAGCTACGGCGGAGGAATCTGTCAGGTATCTACAACACTGTATCTGGCAGTTTTGCGGGCAGAGCTTGAGGTGACGGAACGGTATAATCATTCAATGCTTGTCAATTATGTGAAACCATCCATGGATGCTGCCATAGCAGAAGGATCGAAGGATTTTAAATTCCGTAATAATACTGATGCACCGATTTATATCTTCGGATATGCTTCCAATGGTGAGGTAGGATTCCGGATTTATGGTCATGAGACCAGAGACAGGGAGAACAGAAGAGTAAGCTTTGAGAGTGAAACCCTGTCCTCTACAGAGCCGGAGAGTAAGATTCAGGCGGATTCGAATCTGGCTTTTGGAGAAAAAGAGAGTTCTTCCGGACATACCGGAAAGGAAGCGAAGCTCTGGAAAATCATTGAGGTCAACGGAGAGGAAACAAGAGAACAGGTGAACAGCAGCAATTACCAGATGACACCGAACCTGACCAGAGTCGGGACAAAAGGCGGTGATTCGGAGGCTGTACAGGCGCTGAACGAAGCGATTGCTGCCAATGATATGAGCAGGGTCAATGAAGTCCTGAGCCGATATCCGGGTGGAAAAGCATCGTCAGATGACGGACAGGAAGATGGGGAGGAATGACAAAGACATGAAGATTGGAAAGCTGCCGGAGCAGGTGTTGATCCGCTCCGTATTAAGACAGGTAAAGCATAGAAGAGAGGAAGTATTGGTAGGACCGTCCGTAGGACTGGACTGTGCGGCACTGGAAGTGGGAGAAGACGAGGCAATTGTAATGTCTACAGACCCGATTACGGGAACAGTAAAAGATATCGGAAAACACTGTATTCATATCACTGCAAATGATCTTGCAGCGTCTGGGGCAGAGCCACTCGGTGTGATGTTGACTGTACTTCTCACAGATGAGACTGAAGAAGCGGAAGTAAAAAAAATGATGGCGGATGCGGAAGCTGCCTGCAGGGAACTGAATATGGAGATCCTGGGCGGTCATACGGAAATTACGGATGTGGTGAAGCAGCCGCTAATCACAGTGACTGGTGTGGGGAAGATAAAAAAAGAGCATCTGCTTGCGCATCTCCATGCAGGACCCGATCAGGATGTGGTGATTACAAAGTGGATCGGTCTGGAGGCAACCTCCATTTTGGCGAAAGAAAGAGAAGAGGATCTTCTGAAAACATTTTCTCCTGCCTTTGTGGATACTGCAAAATCATTTGACCAGTATTTGTCTGTGGTGAAAGAGGGCCAAATTGCTTCTGATCTGGGCGCTTCTGCAATGCATGATATTACCGAGGGCGGTGTGTTTGGAGCACTCTGGGAGATGGCTTCGGCAGGGAATGTGGGATTGGATATTGATCTGAAGGCGATTCCGATCCGTCAGGAGACTGTGGAAGTATGCGAACATTTTGATGCCAATCCTTATCAGATTATGTCCAGCGGGTCAATGATGATTACGATTGACGACGGAGCAGCTCTGGTGCGGGCACTAAAGCAGGAAGGGATTCATGCTTCTGTGGTAGGGCGTACGACCAAAGGAAACGACAGAATTTTAAGAAACGGTCAGGAAGTCCGCTATCTGGACCGGCCACAGCCGGATGAACTGTACAAGGCATTGCGTGCTGAAAAATAGATAGTCTGAAAGCTGAAAAATACTGTTTGGGGAAATGAACAGTATGGGAAGGAAGAGGTGTTATGGCACATCTGAATATTGTATTACATGAGCCTGAGATTCCGGCGAATACCGGAAATATAGGGAGAACCTGTGTTGCAACAGGAACCAGACTGCATTTGATAGAGCCGCTGGGATTTCGATTAAATGAAAAGGAAATCAAGCGTGCCGGCATGGATTATTGGAAAGATCTGGACGTGACCAGGTATCTGAATTATGAGGATTTCCTTGCAAAAAACCCAGGGGCAAAGATTTATTATGCAACGACGAAAGCGCCGCAGACTTATACCGATGTGGAATTCGAGGAAGACTGCTTTATTATGTTTGGAAAGGAAAGTGCAGGTATTCCTGAAGAGATTCTGGTACAAAATCAGGCTTCGGCAATCCGCATTCCGATGATCGGAGATATCCGTTCTTTAAATCTCTCGAATTCTGTGGCAATTGTTCTCTATGAGGCGCTGCGTCAGCACAAGTTTGATCATATGCGTTTAGAAGGGCATTTGAGAAATTATGATTGGAAATAAAAAGGCTGCCTTATAAAAAACTGCCTGCAAAAGCGTTTCTGTTTTGCAGGCAGTTTTTTTATAAGGCAGTTCCTTTTTTATCCGGAGAAGTACGTCCTTTATCTAGGGTAAAGATAAATTCAGTTCCTACGCCCTCGGTGCTGATGACATTGATATTCTGATTGTGGGCATTGATGATTTCTTTTACGATAGAAAGTCCAAGCCCTGTGCCTTTTCGATCTTTTCCACGGGAAGCATCGATTTTATAAAACCGATCCCAGACCTTGTTAATACTTTCTCTTGGAATTCCAATTCCAGTATCCTTTACTGATACAAATACTTTTCCATGCTTCTCTGTTGTTTCCACATAGATGGTCGAATCTTTATCGCTGAATTTGATCGCATTGTCAATCAGGTTATACAGGACCTGTTGGATTTTTCCCATATCAGCCGATACGTACAAGGTCTGAGAAGCCAGAAGAAGCTGAATCGTAATGAGTTTGTTCCGGCAGGTACCTTCAAAAGATGCCGCCGTATTCTTGATGACTGCATTAATATCAAAAGAGGTAATATCCAGAATCTGCCCCTTACTGTTGAGATTGTTGAGTGCAAGCATACTTTTTGTCAGTTTATTCAGACGTTCTGTCTCAAATAGTACAATATCCAGATACTTTCCCTGCATTTCCGGAGGAATGGTCCCGTCCTGAATCGCTTCCACATAGCCTTTGATGGAGGTCAGAGGAGAACGAAAATCGTGAGAGACGTTGGCTACAAATTTTCTCTGATATTCCTGTGTCTTGTTCAGTTCATCCGACATATAATTCAAAGTAGAAGCAAGATAGCCCATCTCATCATGAGAATTTACCGGAATGTTATAGGTCAGATTTCCGGCAGCATATTCCTTGGCACCTTGTGTGATCTTCCTGAGCGGTCGGTAGATCGTGGAGGAAAAGAACAGAAGGATCAGAAGAAAAAGGATATAAATTACAGCGAACAACACATAAATGACGGCAAGCAGGCTTTCTCTTTGATGATAGATGTCCTGCATGCTGGTATGGATGGCGATATATCCCCGGAGAACAAAACTTGTGGTAACCGGTATCATAACGCTGAGCATATCCTGATCAAAATATTGAAAAAATCGGCCGGTGGAATAATAATCGGAACCAAGAGCGACCGGATCAAAGTTTTCCAGTTGTTCAATATGACCTTCCTCGAATCCTTTTTCCGTATTCAGCAGAATTTCACCATTGGTATCTATGATCCAGATCTGAGAATTCTGATAAGCGCTTAAGGATTTCAGATTATAATATGTATTTTCCAGTGTGGCTTTTTCCGTATAATATTTGGAAGCCTGATTGTTGGCTATAGAGGTGGCTTCCTTGTATAAGGTGGTGCTTGTAGATTCTACAACTTCCTTTTGGACCATGCGGGAACCCAGAGTGGAGATTAACAGGAAGGATCCAAGTCCCACCAACACATAAATAATTAGAAATTTTGCGCGGAGTTTGGCATTCATACTGATTTAACCTCGAATTTATAACCAATTCCCCAGACGGTACTGATTGCCCAGGATTTGTGGTCTTTGATTTTTTCACGGAGACGTTTGATATGGACGTCTACCGTGCGGGTATCCCCGATGTATTCATAGCCCCAAATATGATCCAGAAGCTGTTCTCTGGTAAATACCTGATTGGGTGAAGAAGCCAGAAAATAAAGCAGTTCCAGTTCCTTTGGCGGCATATCGATGGTTTCACCCTGATAGACAACAGAGTAGTTGGTCAGGTTGATGATCAGATCCGGATATTCCACATATTTTCCATTGGTCTGGGAAGCGGCTGCAGCAGGCATTGGCTGGAAACGGCGCAGCACAGCCTTAACTCTTGCCACCAGTTCTTTGGTATCAAAGGGTTTGATGATATAGTCATCTGCGCCCAGCTCCAATCCCAGAACTTTGTCAAAGATTTCTCCCTTTGCAGAGAGCATGATAATCGGAGTGTTGGAACGCTGACGAATCTCCCGGCATACCTGATAACCGTCCATACCGGGGAGCATCAGGTCAAGGAGAATCAGGTTCGGATGAAAGCTATCATTTTCTTTAATTGCATCCTCTCCATCATTTACGATTTTACACTCATAACATTCTTTCGTCAGATAGAGGGAAATAAGTTCGGCGATGTTATTGTCATCGTCAACAATTAATATTTTTTGTTTTGCTGCCATGAATAGACCTCCAGTTATTTTTTGAATTCCACAATTGTAACGCCGGCATCTCCTTCACCGAACTCGGCAAGGTGGAAGTTGGAAACATGTTTCTGACGGCGCAGGTAGTTGTGTACGCCTTTCCGCAGGGCGCCGGTGCCTTTGCCGTGCACAATCCGCACGCTTGGAAGGTGGGCAAGATAAGCATCGTCCAGATACTTGTCCAGTTCAGCAACTGCTTCGTCAACAGTCTTGCCAAGCAGGTTAATCTCCGTGGAGACGGAGGAGGATTTGGACATCTTGATCTTTCCTGCCCCTGTTCTTTGCAGGGAAGGAGCAGTGATGACCGGTTCATCGATAAGCTGCAGGTCAGAGATATGCAGTTTGGAACGCATAATACCCATCTGCACAAAAAGGAAACCTTTGGTGTCCGGAAGGGAGCTGACGGTGCCTTTCAGGTTCAGACTCAATACTCTCACAGAATCCCCCAGATGCAGATCCTTCGGTTTCAGATTGGAAGCTGCAGTCGGTTTCTTTTGGACAGAAGCTTTTTTCTCAAGCTTATTCATCTTCTCGCGCAGTTCCTGCCGTTCTTTTTCCATCTGCCGGACATCCACATGGTCTTTGCCGAACTTCTGAAAATCACGCATCGTCTGGTCTGCGTACTGTTTTGCATCCCGCAGAATGGCATTAGCTTCTTCCACAGCCTTTTGGATAATTTTATCACGGTTCTGATCCAGTTTTTCATGTTTGGCGGAAAGACGGGACTTCAGTTCCTTGATCTCACGCTTATAGGAAGCAATTTCTTCCCGTTCCCGTTCGATGGTCTTACGGCTTTCTTCCAATGAGGTGATAACATCTTCAAAGGACTCATCCTCCTCGCTGATCTGTGTTTTCGCCTCTTCAATAATGTATGGCGGAAGTCCCAGCTTGGAAGAGATGGCAAACGCGTTGCTCTTTCCGGGAACGCCGATTAAAAGTTTATAAGTGGGGCGAAGCGTTTCCACATCAAATTCACAGCAGGCATTTTCCACACCGGCTGTGGAGAGGGCATAAACCTTCAGTTCACTGTAATGGGTAGTGGCCATCGTGCGGATTCCCTGTTTATGAAGATGGGACAGGATAGCAATTGCCAAAGCTGCACCTTCGGTGGGATCGGTTCCGGCACCTAATTCATCGAACAATACCAGAGAATCCCGGTCTGCTTTCTCCAGAAAAGAAACCACATTGGTCATATGTGAGGAGAAGGTACTAAGAGACTGCTCGATACTTTGTTCATCACCGATGTCTGCGTAGACTTCCCGGAAAAGTGCCAGTTCACTGCGGTCCAGCGCCGGGATATGAAGGCCGGACTGCCCCATCAGAGTCAAAAGCCCTACGGTTTTCAAGGATACGGTTTTTCCTCCGGTATTGGGACCGGTGATAATCAGCAGATCAAAGGTATCACCCAGGACAATATCAATGGGGACAACGTTTGTTTTGTCAATCAGGGGATGGCGTCCCTTGCGGATACGGATGCGTCCTTCCGTGTTAAACAGCGGTTCATTTGCATTCATCTCCATAGCGAGGGAAGCCCGGGCAAAAATAAAGTCCAGTTCCACCATATTTTCCAGATTATATCGGATCGTGTCCATATATCCGGCAGCTTCCATGCTGAGATTTGCCAGAATCACTTCAATCTCAGCCTGCTCCTTGTTTTCAAGTTCCCGGATATCATTGTTCAGTTTTACAATGCTCATTGGTTCAATGAAGATGGTGGAGCCGGTGGAAGACTGATCGTGAATCATTCCAGGCACCTGGCCGCGGTATTCAGCCTTGACCGGAACGCAGTAACGTCCATTCCGCATGGTAATGACCGCATCCTGAAGATAAGTCCGCATAGAGCCGTTCAGCAGAGAGGACAATTGAGAATGAATCCGGTCGCCGGCCTGCTTCATGGAACGGCGGATTTGCTTTAACGTGCTGCTGGCATCATCCGCAATTTCATCTTCTGAGAGAATACAGCTTCGGATTCTGGTGGATAACGGAGTCAGCGGTTCCAATGCGTCAAAGAGCGGGTCCAGAATGTCGGGCAGGACATCTGCGTTGTCATGGCGTCCATAGGACTTTACTCTTGCCGTGTTCTCCAATAATCTGCAGATTGCAAGCAGCTCCGGAATATTCAGAGAACTTCCGATTTCCAACCTCTTTAAAGAGGGACGAATTTCTTTGGCGTTGCCGAAAGAGGGGGTTCCCTTTTTGAAAAGACGGGAAAGCGCATCATGGGTTTCCTGCTGCATCCGGCGGATGGTATCAATATGATCAGAAGGTTCCAGTTTTCTGCACAACTCTTTGCCAAGAGGCGAAGAGGCATGATTTACCAGACGTTCAATGATTTTGTCATATTCTAATGTTTTTAATGCTTTTTTGTTCATAGTTTAATTCCTTATAGTTCTTTAGGTTACACAATTCCAATATTTACTATACTCTAAAATCACTTTTTATGGAAGTAGCAAAATCTGAAAAATATCGGCAGCAGTCAGATACCAAGCTGTGAGCAGTCAATGGAAAGATCAGGATAGATTCCGGCCTTGACTGTATCAGTGAAGGTATAGTCTCCGGTATCCTCAGTTTCAAAATTCCAGATTAGGATTCTGTTTTTGTCAGGATCCACAATCCAGTATTCCCGGACCCCGGCAGAGCGATATTTAAAAAGTTTTATGGAGTAATCCATTCGCCTGCTGCCAGGTGAGACAATTTCAATGATCCAATCCGGGGAACCAGAACAGCCTTTGTCTGTGAGTTTGTTTTTATCGCATATAACGCTGATATCCGGTTCTACATAGTTTTTATCATCCGCATTCAGAAAAACAGCAAATGGCGCGATATAAGGTTCACATGAGCTCCCTTTGGAATTGATGTAGTTGGAAATGGTATTAAAAAGCTTTCCGGCTATTGCCTGATGTTTCCTGCTCGGTGGAGCCATGTAATAGATACGTCCGTCGATCAGTTCGGCCCTGATGCCTTCCGGTAGTGCATAGATATTATCTGTCGTGTAAAGTCTTTCCTGTGGCAATGGTATGATAACACATCCTTTCATAGATAGTATAGGGGTGTTGGGCAACGGTTATGCTTTCATTTGCTTATCACGCTCCATGGTTTCTCTTACTGAGCGAAGGATAAAAGCGTTAACACTCTCCCCGGTAATTTGTACATGGTTTTTCAGCAAGCTTCTTTCACCTTTGGGAAAGGTGACATTAATTCGATCATAATTGTTTTTCACATATTTGTTTACAGCTTTTTGTTGTGCCTTGCTTATCTTGTTTTCTTCAGGCATAATAACACATCCTTTCGTGCTGAAGGGGAAAATCCTTTGAAGAGATACATCTTTCCTATTATGTCTTAATTATATATTAGAAATCTATTGGTGTAAATATAAAAATGGTTAAATATATTGATGCAAACATATAAAAGATGCAGATAAGTTATTGGAGTAGATAGATATATAACATAATCACCAAAGTAAGAAGACAGCAGGTCATTCCAGTGTCCTGTTGTCATCTCCGATAAAAAAATATGTCTCCCCAAATTCCCATAATTACAGCATTCCCGGAACAAGAAAATTTTCTGTCTTAAAAAATCTTTAAAATTCTTCATAAATTGTTCATATGTATCTGTTAGAATAGTGGTCAGGAACTGCGGAAAAAAGAATGGGAGATACCGATTATGGAGCATGATCAGAAACCCTATAATTTTATGAAGGAAGTTATCAAGGAAAAGAAATTGGATAAAAAAGCAATTGTTTTAAGAATTGTCTTTTTTGTCGGAGCGGCTGTTTTATTTGGATTGATTGCATCTGTTGTATTTGTTTTAAATGAGCCGTATGCAAATTTGGTTATCCATGGAAAAGAAGAACCGCCCAAGGTAGACATACCGGTGGATGAGCAGCCGACCCCTACTCCGGAAGCAGAGAGTGCGGCGTCTGGTTCTTCCGCGGATACTGCATCATCTGATACAAGTCTGGAGGGTGCGCAGGAGAATGAAAATATCGGGTTAGTGGAGTATAGACAGCTTTATAAAGATATGCTTGCCGTAGCAGAAAAGCCAAAGCGTGCGATGGTGACGGTGATCGGAATCACCAATCAGATGGACTATTTTAATAAGAATTACGAAAGTCAGCAGCAGATTTCCGGATTACTGGTTGCCGAAAATGGACAAGAGTTGTTTATTTTAACGGAATACCGGGTTGTGGAGCATGTGGAGCGGATTCAGGTGACTTTCTGGGATGGAGCAATGGTGGATGCGATCTATCAGAAACACGATCCCAATACAGGTTTTACGATTTTGAAGGTAGCACTGGCCGATCTCGACCAGGAGACCAGAGAGGGGATGGAATTTGCCCCGCTTGGCAATTCTTACAGTGTAAGTCAGGGAGAACCGATCTTAGCCCTTGGAAGTCCCATTGGATACAGTGATTCGGTGGCCTATGGAGTGGTGACTTCTGTTAATAATAAAATTTCGACAATTGATACAGAATATAATTTGCTGACCACGGATATTATGGGAAGTAAGGACGGAAGCGGTGTGCTTGTTAATCTGGATGGAGAAATTGTTGGAATTATTGCCCAGAGCTATAGTTCGGAAAACAAAAATATCATTACCGGTCTTGCGGTTTCTCAGGTTAAGAAGTTGATTGAGCAGTTGTCCAATAATGAACAATTACCTTACATAGGAATCAAGGGACAGGATGTGACATCAGAGATTGCGGACAAGACAGGAATCCCCAAAGGCATTTTGGTCAATACGATACAGCCGGATTCTCCGGCTATGATGTCGGGAATCAAAGAATATGATGTGATTGTGAAATTTGGTGAGGATAAGATATCGACATTAAGCCAATATCGCGATAAACTGATTAAGTGCAGTCCAGGTCAGACGGTACAGGTTACAGCTATGAGAAAAGGCGCGGAGGGTTATGTGGAAGTTCCCTTTGAGGTTGTGATAGGAGCAAACTGAAAGAATCCCTTTCGGGTGTGAGAATCTTGAGGATTTTTGCACCCGAAGGGGATTTTTGGTATACATTCGCTTGAAATAGGTAAAAGATTACGTTAGAATAGACACGAATAGACCATATGTTAGAAAAGAGGAGAATAAGTAATATGAAATATATCAATGAATTGCATGAAGGAAACAGGATGACCGGTGTTTATCTGTGCAAGCACAAGCAGTCAGCCGTGACAAAGAATGGAAAGGCATATGAAAATGTAATTCTTCAGGATAAAACAGGTACGATTGATGCTAAAATCTGGGAGCCGAACTCTGTGGGAATCGAAGAATTTGATGCATTAGATTATATTGATATTGTTGGAGATGTTACCAGTTTTGCGGGCGCACTGCAGGTAAGTATTAAGCGTGCAAGAAAGGTGAAAGAAGGAGATTACAATCCTGCGGATTATCTTCCGTCCAGCAGGTATGATATTGAGGAAATGTATATGGAACTTCTGAAGTATATTCAAAGTGTGAAGAGTCCATATCTTTCCCAGCTTTTGGCATATTATTTTGTAAATGATACTGAATTTGTAAAAACATTCAAAAAAAGTTCTGCTGCCAAAAGCGTACATCACGGATTTATCGGCGGGTTGTTGGAGCATACGTTGAGTGTGACACGTTTATGTGATTACTATTGTAAAGCGTATGCTGTTCTGAACCGAGATCTGCTGATCACAGCTGCCATTTTCCATGATATCGGAAAGACCAAAGAGCTTTCTTCATTTCCGCAGAATGATTATACTGATGACGGTCAATTACTGGGTCATATCATGATTGGAGCTGAGATGGTTCACGATGCCGTGCGCACAATCCCAGGCTTTCCGGTGAAGATGGAAAATGAACTGAAGCATTGTATTCTGGCACATCACGGAGAACTGGAATATGGATCTCCGAAAAAGCCGGCTTTAGCAGAGGCACTTGCTTTGAATCTGGCGGATAATACAGATGCAAAGATGGAGACGATTACGGAGATACTGGATAATGCAGGGGCAAATAGTGGTTGGCTGGGATATAACCGCTTATTTGAATCAAATATAAGAAAATCCTCCGGGGAATAAAAAAACAGATTCGAGGTATAAGATGAGTTACAGAAAGAATGATGTGCTGACGGTAGAAATAGAAGATATTGGTCATGACGGTGCGGGAATCGGAAAAGTCGACGGATATCCCCTGTTTATAAAAGATGCAGTCATCGGTGACGTGGTGGAAGTCAAGGTGATGAAAGCCAAAAAAAATTACGGATACGCAAAGCTTTTGAAGATTATTACACCATCTGCCAGCCGCGTGGAACCCCTTTGCCCTTACGCGAAGCAATGCGGAGGCTGTCAGATTCAGATGATGTCTTACGAAGAACAGCTTCGTTTTAAGGAAAATAAGGTACGAAATAATCTGAAACGAATCGGTGGTTTCGAGGAGATTCCCATGGAACCGATTCTTGGAATGAAAAATCCATTTTATTATCGAAATAAGGCACAGTTTCCGGTGGGATATGATAAAGAAGGAAATCTGATTACCGGATTCTATGCAGGAAGAACCCACAGTATCATTAATAACCGCAGATGTTATCTCGGGGTTTCGGAAAATGAATTGGTACTAAATCAGGTATTAGACTGGATGGAACGAAACCATATCTCTGCCTATGAGGAAGAGAGCGGAAAAGGTCTGATTCGTCATGTACTGATTCGGTATGGATTTACGACCAAAGAAGTAATGGTCTGTCTGGTAGTCAATGGTGCAGGAATTCCGGCCAAAGAGGATTTGATCGAGGGGCTGCGGACCATACCGGGGATGACCAGTATTACCATAAGCAGTAATACGAAACAGACCAATGTGATTATGGGTGAAAAAATCACATTGCTTTGGGGGCAGCCTTATATTACAGATTTTATCGGTAATATACAGTATCAGATTTCGCCGCTGTCTTTCTATCAGGTGAACCCGGCGCAGACAAAGCGTCTGTATGAAACAGCACTGGAATACGCCGGATTAAGTGGCGATGAGACCGTTTGGGACTTGTACTGCGGAATTGGTACAATTTCCCTGTTTCTGGCGCAAAGGGCAAAGCAGGTCTATGGAGTTGAGATTATTCCGGCAGCAATTGAAGATGCAAAACGAAATGCCAGGTTGAATCAGATTGAGAATGCCCAGTTTTTTGTGGGAAAGGCAGAGGAAGTATTGCCGGAAAAATATGAGAAGGAACAGATATATGCTGATGTGATAGTAGTAGATCCGCCGAGAAAAGGCTGCGAAGAGAGCGTACTGGATACGATGGTACAGATGGAGCCGAAAAGGATTGTATATGTGAGCTGCGATTCGGCGACATTGGCACGGGATTTGAAGTATCTTTGTGAGAGAGGATATGAGATGAAAAAAGTGAAGGCGATTGATCAGTTTCCGCAGACGGAGCATGTGGAGACGGTAGTACTGCTTTCCCACAAAAAGCCAGACGGACATATCAACGTAAAAGTTGAGTTTGGCGAGGGTGAGGGAAAAGTTCCGCTTGATAATATCGCTAAAAGAGCCGAAGAATACAAGCCCAAGGAACGAGTGACCTACAAAATGATAAAGGAGTACATAGAAGCTAAATATGGCTTCAAGGTACATACCGCATATATCGCAGAGGTAAAGAGAGATTTAGGCTTGCCGATGTACGATGCTCCTAATGCGGTAGAAGAATTGAAACAGCCGAGGAAGCATCCGACAGCGGAGAAAGTGGAAGCGATAAAGGATGCGTTGAAGCATTTTGAAGTGATTTAATGAGGATAGGCGTATCATTAGAAATAGTGGTACGCTTATTTTTGTACCTTTTTGCAGATTTGTCCTTTCCCCTGCTTTCCAATATAATGAAGCTAAAGAAGTGGAGGTGTGCTTATGAGAGAGAAATTTAATCATCT
>OLZF01000903.1_pt1 | contig 26008 bp, 29 predicted proteins | sample 1674391 | NCBI WGS metagenome assembly OLZF01 (sample SAMEA103958166, study PRJEB25191) | human gut metagenome | biome: human-associated habitat [ENVO:00009003]; feature: intestine environment [ENVO:2100002]; material: feces | place: Germany | collected 2013/2015
AAAATAGGGTACTTCGGGTACTATGGGTACTATGTTTTAGATACACGAGTTATCTTTTTATAATCAAACATCATCTTTGGAATCCCTCCAAAATTTTCATTTCCAATCTTCCTTATATTCACTTATTATACTTTCTGCAATGCGAATCAGCTCCTCTCGCACTTCCACAGGCTCCAGCACTTTCACCTTTGCACCGAAAGTAAGCAGCCAGCAGAGCAGATTTTCCTTATCTGTATAATCTGCGGTGAAGAGAAGAGTCCCATCTTCCTTTTCCGTAAAACAATGAATTCCGAATTCTTCCACCAATCTCCACTTTGAGTCATTGGTAAACAATGCCTTTACCCTTATTTTCCCCGGAAATATCCTCTGGATTGACAAATCCGGAACCGGCACTTTTCTTGGCTTAAACTCTGTCTCCTCCTTCAGCAGTACGTCCATCCGGTTCAGCTTGAACATTCGAAAATCTTTTCTCACAGTGCACCAGCCCCACACATACCAGGAAGACCATTTAAAAACCAGATAATATGGTTCAATCGTCCGGGCACCGTCGCCACTCGGCGCATAGTAATAAAAGGTCACCATCCTCCTTTCCTCAATGGCATCCTGAATCAGTTCTATCTTTGGAGCTATCATCTCTTTGTACCAGGATGACAAATCAATCAGCATAGAATCCCTGCCGCTGACAAAGTCAGATGACCCTGATTTAATCTTTTCCATAAGCTGACCATAATAATGACTGCCGCTTACGCTGTCCAGGCTCCGAAGTCCTGCCAGAATCATCTGCATATCCTTTGATGTAAGCAGTGTCCTGTCCATCCGGTAACCATCCATGATGCTGATCCCACCACCGGCACCTTGTGAAGTACAGACCGGTATTCCCGCTTTACACAAATCTTCAATGTCCCTGTTAATCGTTCTGCGCGACACCTCAAACTTTTCTGCCAGTTCTGGTGCTGTAACTCTTTCTTCCTGCAGTAATACGGAAAGTATTCCAATAAGTCTATCTATCTTCATATGATCTTCACTCCGTTACGGTCCGTGTTAAACTGATGTCCACCGGACATCGAATACCCCTTGCACTTAATTATCATATCAAAGCAAACACGACAGCTGTATGTCATATTCATCATATCATTTTATCCGGAATAAAAAAAGACCTGCAGTCATCTATTTTGAACAACTGCAAGTCACATCTTCTATTCTCACGAATAATAAAGGGGGAAACGGATTTATGGCATCGCTTCCAAATCCATACGGTACCACTGCTTCCTTGGAATTTGATAATGTCAAATCATCTTCCATTATTTTCAGGCAGTTCTTCAACATTATGCAGCATCTTATATTTTTCTTTTACATACGACATAAATTCGCTGCAGTTTACGGACTCAAAATTCACATAGACTTTTTTATTTTCAACAAATACACAGTATTCCCCACCATTTCTAATATATCGCTTTCTATATGCTGTTACTTGATTGTAAGTAAAATTACTTTTATAACCATACTTCTCTCCATTTTCTCCAGGCTGAAATCAGCCAACCATTACAAAAACATTATAATAATATTTTCTTTAGCAGCCTGCTCTTTCTATCTTGTTTTCAGTATAACATAAAAGTCCATAAATTCCATCAAACTTCCTGTATGAATCGACCTTGCTCTGCCATACATTTTTCTTCTATGCAAAATGCATAAACCAGCCCAACGCTATACATGGGAAGCTACCGTCTTCAAGGGGCAGCTTCCCCACATCCTCCCGTCTTGCTTTTGTCAATAGAATATCATGCGAAATCCTATCAAACTCTACGACATTTCATGCTCCTTCTTAAAACGTTTTGAGATAATTGACCATCTCAATTCTTTTATTTTCTATTTATTCCGCATATCAAACCAACTAAATACAAAAATCTCATTACAGAGCTTCGTATGAAACCAACTGGCTTATAGGAATACGCTGCGTATCAAAACGATTAGGATCTGCCGGTTCCACATCAGAATAACCGACAACCAGAATGTTGATCGGTTCCAGATTTGCCGGAAGATCAAACTCCTTACTCAGAACATCTGGCTTGAAGTAACATACCCATACTGTGCCAAGACCAAGCTCTGTGGCCTGGAGCATCATATGGTCGGTCAGAATGGAGGCATCGATGTCACCAGTCTGCTTCTTGTCAAAGGGACGTACCCATGCCTTGTTGTGATCAGCACAAACGATGATTGCCAGAGGCGCTCCATAAATGCCAGCAGCCTTGCTGATCTTCGCAAGACCTTCTTCACTCTGAACTGCAATCAGGTGAACAGGCTGGAGATTTGCTGCAGTCGGCGCCACATGAGCCGCCTCCAGAATTTTTTCCAGCTTCTCAGCCTCCACCTTCTTGTTGTTATAGCTGCGTACAGATTGACGTTGTTTTGCAATTGTAATAAAATCCATAGTATGAATTCCTTTCTTTATATTGTATATTTGGTATGTCAAACCTACCTTGACTTTATTGTAACACTTGAAAACGAATCCGCAAGAATGCACTTTTTTGGAAGATACTTCCCAAAAAGATAGTATCCTGCAACAAAGGAGAACCTCTATATGAAATATGAAAAGAAACAATTTAACTGCCCGGTGGAAGCAACCCTGTCTTTAATCGGCGGCAAGTATAAGCCGTTAATCCTCTGGCATCTGATTGACCAGCCATTACACTATATGGAACTACAGCGGCTTATTCCAAATGCAACACCGAAGATGCTTTCACAGCAGCTTCATGACCTGGAAAACAACGGCATGATCCATCGTGAAGTCATTCCGGAAAAACCACCAAAAACAATATATTCTCTCACCTCATTTGGACAGAGCATCATTCCCATTTTAGATGCCATGTGTCAATGGGGAACCAGTTATCTAAACAAACTGGATGTGGAGTCTCCGTGCTGCAAAGATAAAAAAAGCGGGGATAGCTGATAACATTCGCTATACCCCGCTGCCCACCACAGTCCTTATGTACCCATAATCCGCATTTACAACTTCACCGATTTGGCTGCCACCTTCTTGATTGCTCTGAATCTTCCAGCACACTTTTTTCGTGAAGAAACAGATACAGCTGCAAAATTTCTTTCAAATCGTTTTGGGTTGCTTCTCTGATCATAACTAACTCCTCGCAACATAAACTATCTTATCCCCACATAAAGTAATTCGCTCTTCCATGCAACTCCTCTCCACTTTCAGATACTCAATATTCTGAAACTTCATAAGCCGTATATTCATGACTATAATGATATCCCAATTTTTCAGCCAATGCTACAGACCACATATTCTGTGCATCCCAACTAGGATATAATCCTCTTTCCAAACACTCCAAAATGAGTTTTGCCCCACATGCATATGCCAACCCTTTTCTTCTATGATCTTCTCTTGTGTCTACTTCGATCTCAATACCATCGTTATATCTGCTATAAGACGAAGCACCTGCTACTAATTCTCCATCTTTTAGAACAACTACGCCTAATCCCAGTTTTCTATAACTATTATAACTTTTAAACTGTGATACCAAATCATTTGCCCACCTGTTTTTCTGACATAAGACATAATCATCTTCTTCCAGAAGCTTCAACTCATATCCCTCAGGCAATTGCAAAACTGCCTGTTGAAGTTTACATTTATCAAAAATATCCTTTTCTTTTTTGGTTGCATATCTGGAAACTTTTTTAGCATTTTTTCCATAACATTTTTCAATCAACTCAGCCCATTTATCATTCTGCGGAACCATAATGATAAAATCTTGCGTACAACTTTCTGGTTTGAATCTAAGTAATTTCGCACTCGGCTTTCCAGCATAAAAAGCAAAATCACCCAATATTGCCATTACCGCGTCATCCTCCGGAGCATTTGTATATATTTCTCCCATCACACCCTGCAGACAGGACCATATGATGGTTTCATCCCATTGTCCAAATATATCTGCAATCTTCTTCATTCCTAACCTGTGACCTCCACGAATAGCTTTGTTATATTATAAAATTAACTACTTCATAATCAAATGGCATATTTTAAAAATCATACGCCCTTACTCATTCACTCAACTGTCAGCCAATTTTCCATCATTCATTTTCTGATATATTTCAATAATAGTTTTTGCATTATTTTCCAATTTCCCGCACCCATCAAGTCTAAGAATCGGGCAAGTCAACTGACTGAGCCATTCCTCATGCTGTTCACTGTTACAGGAACCTGTCCCCCAATCATAGCCTGCCACATCTTTCAAAAAGGATTGATGAACTTCAAACATATCTCCATCCGGCAAAATACGATTTCCAAATTCTTCAAGTTCCCTACGGTGTACTCTCTCTACGCGAATCTTTTCATCAGCGGTCAGATAAACTGCCAATCGAAACAAGGGGTCGAAATGCTCATGAAAACTGTTCATAGAACCAGCCATAACAAATTCTCCCGCTGCTTCTACAGCACCACTAAGTTTTCTGATTTTCTCATCCTTAGAATACATAACGGTATACGGCATATCAGTATCGTTCTTCCAAATATATTCATCAATATCCAGAAAAACTATTCTTAACTTTTTAGCAACAAGTTTTCCCAGCGTTGTTTTTCCGGCTCCTGCTGAGCCCAATATAATAATCCCCTTCGGCATTGTCCATTCCTTCATCAATGAAAAGTTATTGCTTCGTGATACAGGAAGTTATTTATTTCGTTCATATATCTTTAACCCAGCTTTCGCATCTGGTTTAAGAATAAACCAACGAAAAAACCAGTTTCCCTTAATCAGATTCTTTCCATAAAAACGTATTGCGTGAGTAATACCTCGCGGTCTGATTTCTATATCACTTGCTATAGCTTCGGACACTCCAGTTGCTATCATCGGACTCTTAGAATATATCTTACTATAGCCATTCATCCTAAATCCGGCGCTTGCCATCATTCTGCCCATTTTGCCAGGCATGTACTCTAATTTGCCTATGCTGTTCACATATATGACCGGAACACCAAAGGCATCTGCATATTTACCACAGAAGTCATCATTATTTTTCTTTTCTTCCTCAGACTTTTTAGGATTTGCAGGACAGCCATGCGGAAATAGAATTAAGCAGAGCTCCTGATCTTTGATATTATCATAAAAGTGTTTTCGCTTAGAATCATAACAGATTGCAACTCCTACTTTTCCGAAAGGTGTTTCAATGATGCTGCCAAATGAACCATTTTTAAATACTGCAGTTTCTCCCTCAGACTTTGTTACAATACCGCATACTCCCTCTGGATTAGCAATCATATAACGATTGTAATAATCACCGTCTTGCTTGTCTAAATAACCCACTCCAATATAGGTGTGATATTTTCGAGCCATATCCACTGCCCATTCAGTTGTATCTCTTCCGCTGTTATCAGCATACTTCCAAATCTCCTGACATGCCATATAACTGCAAAGAGCAAGTTCAGGAAGTACCACCATATCAGGTTTTTGTAGTTTTGACAAGATAGATTCCATATACTGCTTTCGTTGCGGAATTCCTTTGATATCATTATTCAGTTCTATTGCAAAAATTCTCATATCCGTTTCCTACAAACCCCGCTTTATCATTTTGTTGTTCAATTATACACTACTATTACTCAAAATACAATTGCCACAATTTGAATAGCACTCCTGGATAATCCTCAAGGCTTTTTCTTCCGCTACTTACTATTGATAAATCTTTGAATTGAAGATACGTCTGGACAATAAAAGTGACCTCGGAGTAGAAAATTACTCATGGTGATCTCCGGCTCTGCGCTGGATGATGAACAACCTTTTTATAAAAACTGAGCCTGCCAGAAATATCTTGAAATAAGAGCATAACTATACTGTAGTCTCTATCTGAATTCCGCTTTTTGCATATCATATCTTCACTTATTCCATGGGCGTTTTTTGTCAAGCCATCCATTTTCCTTCCAATATTCCTTTTCTTCGAGAGAAGAACCCCAACCTTTGTTTTGCATCATACGCATAACCCCAAACATAAACCTTGTTTTAAAACCAACACGGATATTTTGATTATTAGAAATCTTTTTTGCCAATTTCTCAATATCTTGTTTTATACGATCTTTTTTCTTGTCAGAAACTTGCTCCCAACTCATTGCTTGAACTGCAATACCATATTCTTTAATATAAGGCACTCCCCAATAAAATAAAGTGTTTTGGATATCTTTCGTAGCTGATTTCATTCCCGCTCCAGCTGCTGTTGATATTACAACGGCTTTTTTTGAAAACATACACGCTCTTGGTTTATGTGACATCCAATAGGTAAATGTAAGGTCAATAAACGCCTTTATCTGGGCAGATGCTCTCATACAGTATGTAGGTGTTGCAAATATCAATAAGTCTGCCTTTTCCACCTCGTCCATGATGCGTTTCTTCTCCGTATAGAATGGGCATTTTTCTTCATTCTTAATGCAGGTATAACAGCCTACACAAAAATGTTCCAAATCCTTTGGCAAAAAGAATTCGCTAATTTCGCTTTCGGGAAATTGCTCCACAAGCATTTTGCCGATATGATAGGAGCTGCCCTTATGATTTTGTCCGTTTATCAATACTACCTTCATTTTTCATCCTTCCTCAAATAAATGACGTTAAATTGCTTAATATGTTTTTCAAGCATTTTCAATGCTTCGTTTTCTCTGTCCGGATGTCTGTCGCACAGAGTAAGCAGAGTGTAAATAGGTGAATAAAAGTGCAAAGCCATAATATCAGCGTTTTCCTCTTTGAAAATCCCTTTTCCAATCAGCAAAGCAAACAAGTCACTTTGGTATTTTAACGGGTCATCAAAATATTGCCTTGAATATAGTTCTGAAAGCTCTGCATTATGAAACTGTTCTAATGTGAGCATTTTTCTGAATAATTTCGTATATTCATCGTGCAGAAAATAAAGAAACAGACCTTTTCCCATTTCCACCAAAGAACTTTCGCTGACCTCTGCATATATGTCAGCGTCAATCTGCGTATTATTTCCGTTGATATTAAGCATTGCCGCCTGTTGTGTATAGCTCCTTTTCAGTTCTTCAAGAATGGCATCAAATATTTCCTGCTTACTCTTAAAATGCTTATATAAGGACGGAGCTTTTATGCCAACTGCCTGTGCTATATCACTTACGTACACATCATTGTATCCCTTTTCAGCAAATAGAGTTAATGCTTCCTTCATAATTCTCTGTTTTGTATTCATAAGTACCTCCAAAGCTAATCTTAATTAGCTTTTCTTATTGTAGGCTAATTTCAATTAGCTGTCAACCCGTTTCGTAGATTATTCACAAATAGTTTACTTTTGTCTTCCTATCTACATACAGTCAACATGCTCTTTCACAATTTCCAGCTTCTGCTCCGTTTCCATGGTCTCATGCTGCAGGTCATCATACTGTTCCTGGGAAATATCTCCATTGGAAAAAGCCGTGTATATTTTCCCTGTAATTTCATAAACGGTAATAAAACTCTGTCTGATCAGAAATGTATTTGCCCACAGTAAACGCCTTTGTTCCTTTCACTTTGACAAGGATTTTCCTGATACTGCACTCCACCAGAAACTCGCTATTCCAATGAACGGCGAACAGTACATCTATGGAAAGAATGGACCCTCTCAGTGCAGTAATTGCACTCAGATATCTTCTTCCGTTTAAAAGCTTCCTTTCATTTAAGAACGAACTGGTAAAATGCATTAATTATTATCTGAAGAAAGCAGACTGTATCAATCATTCAGTTATACAAATTCATGGGATTCCCGGAAAACTAAGAAAATATTACACGATATAAATTGTAATTGAACAAAATCACTGCGCGATGGTCGTAAAAACGGCATGCTTTTTTCTCGCGTACTATTCAGATTGCGCTATGATTAAGAGGTAATACGAAAAAAGGAAACCCCACGTCCTGCCAAAGACCAGGTTTCCTCCTAAATTCCCTGTCATGGTCAGACCATAATAGTTCCTGCATCACAAATTCTCCGCTAATTCTTGAAAACACTAAGTTTATCGCAGGTAAGCTTTCCCTTAAAGTTTCCCTTGTGTTATAACTTCCCATAGGGCATTATGAACCTTGAAATATCCACCATAACAGTATTGACATATATACCTATGCAGGTTACTTTTTACGGATAAATTGCAATAAAGCAGAAGAAGAATTGAAAACTACTCCCTGCTCTGAATGTGCCTTAAATGCTTTGACAATAAATGAGCCGCTTGAATATGCAAGATTGTATCTTGAGAGGAATATGCAGATATGGGTGGATGCGGAGAATTTATTAGAATCATATTAATATGTTGAATAAGGGCAGAACCGATATTTTAGCTCTGCCCCTTGCTAATGTACTGTCTCATTCACATTTCACCAAATGACTTGCCTGAATTTCCATCTGCTGCGTTGTCGTCAATCGACGTAGCCACCGCTACGCCTCATTCCTCCGCCTTGCAGGCTGAAAATCCATTCTGCGTCATTTTTCTGAAAGTGAACGAGACAGTACACTAGTTGCCATCATTAAAACACAAAAGCCGATAACCGCATTTTCAATTTGCGTGTTAGCGTCTATGCGTCTGACTCTTTGATAACTGATATATTCATGCTAAATGCCCCAATCTTGACTAATCATTTGCAGCTTTACCATGTGCGGGTAAATCTTACCTGTGTTCATCAGTTTTCCAGGCGTTCCCTGTTCGGCAACAGCACCATCTGAAAGTACAACTACTTTATCCGCGCCGCTTACGGTACGCATACGGTGTGCGATAACAAGTACCGTCTTATCCTTTATCAATCTTGATAAAGCAGCCTGTATCAATGTTTCATTTTCCACATCAAGGCTTGCTGTTGCTTCATCAAGTAAAATGATGGGAGAATTTTTGAGGAAAGCGCGGGCGATTGAAATACGCTGCCGCTCCCCGCCGGACAGTTCACAACCATTTTCCCCAATCATACTGTTATAACCGTCCGGGAGCTTTGCCGCAAATTCTTCACAATTTGCCAGTCTTGCCGCCGCAATTACTTCTTCATCAGTTGCGTTCTTTCTGCCTATTCTGATATTCTCCATGATTGTATTGTTAAACAACGTCACATCTTGAAATACGATAGAATACAACGACAACAATGTTTCCGGCTCTATTTTTGATATATCCATACCACCGACAGTAATTTTTCCTTTACTTATATCCCAAAATCGCGCAGCAAGGCGTGATACCGTAGTTTTTCCGCCGCCGGACGGTCCGACTAAGGCGGTAACTTCGCCCTGTTTTGCCGTAAAGGACACATCTTTCAATACGGTTTCCCCTGTGTTGTAAGCAAACCCTACATGATCAAACACAATATCATAGCCCTTATTTGTTATCCTGTCTGTGCCTGTCTGAATGGGTTGGTCAAGAATTTCATTCATACGGTTTATGTTCGTTTTGGTGGAGATCACCGCAGCAAGATTTTGTAATGCACCCTCAAGCGGAGAATATAGCCTTGAAGCCACAAGTAAAAACATAAAGAACAGCGGAATATCAATCTCTCCACGAATAAGCAGCGCAGAACCTACAAGCGCAACCGTAGCAATCCCGAATTTTAATATCAGTGTAGAGGAAACAACAAAAAGGGCAGTCCCAAGCTCTGTGATAATGTGCCGTTTTTCTACATAATCAATTTTTTTATCAAGTCCTTTCAGATAGCTTTCTTCCGCATTATTCGCCTTTAAGTCCTGCAAACCTTCAATACATTCTTGCACACCGCCTTCAAGCGCCACATTTGCTGCTACGGATTTACGATTAAAGTATTCCTGTATGCGGGCAGAAAAGAATGTGATTGCAAATGCAATCGGCAAAACCCAAACAGCCGCAAGAGCCATACGCCAGTCATAAGCAAAAAGACATATCCCAATCAAAGTTGTTGAAATAAGAGAACCTGCCAAACTGGGTACAAAATGGGAAAAAGCTGTTTCTAATGTGGTACAATCGCCCATAATCGAATTTGTCAGATCGGCAAGGTCTTTTTTACCGAAAAAGGACAGCGGGATTTTTCGGAGCTGTTCTGCTAAGGATATACGCCTTACTCCGCTTTCTACATAAGTAGCTAAATAAGTGGCATTGTATTGAAACCAAGTCACAATAAATATAAGCGCAAGGCAAGCCAAAGCACCCACTGCATAAAAAGCAACGCGACTTCCATTTACGCCCCCATTCATGGTATCAATGACAAAATAATAGAGAAGTCCGACAGGAAGCATAAAGGATATATCCTGTGCAACGCAGGCAATACAGCCTTTTATTAAATCGACAGCCCCTTGTCTTGATAACGCAAAGCGTCTTTGCAATGTCCTAATCATGCTTTTACCTCCTTTGCAATTTTCCATTCTGCTGCTTCGGAATAATTTTTCCACATTCGTGTAAATATACCGTTTCTCTCTATCAGTCCGCTATGTGTGCCACTTTCGACAATCTTACCGTCTTGCAGTACATAAATACAATCTGCGTCTGTGATTGAGGACAGCCTGTGTGCAATCATAATAACTGTTTTTCCCTTTGAGAGAGCAGATAAAGCCTGTTGTACGCGCACCTCATTGTCAGGGTCGGCAAATGCGGTCGCTTCATCAAGAATTAAGATAGGCGCATTTTTCAAAATTGCGCGTGCTATGGCTATTCTCTGCTGTTCGCCGCCGGACAGGTACACGCCTTTTGTACCGACTACTGTATCTATGCCATTCGGTAATTTTTCGATAATATCCATACACTGTGCAGCTTTCAGAGCATGGGCGATTTCTTCGCGTGTAGCGTTAGGTTTTGCCATACGCACATTTTCCAATATGGACGCTTTGATAAGATGGCTGTTCTGAAATACAAAAGATACCTTATTCATCAATATTTCTTTTGGAATATCGCGTATGTCAATGTTTCCTATCAGTATACGTCCTTTTTGCGGATCAAAAAATCTTGTGACGATATTTGCAAGAGTTGTCTTGCCACCGCCGGACGCGCCTACTAATGCGATTGTCTGTCCCGACTTGATAGAAAGAGATACATCATTTAATGCGTTTTTCTCGCCGTCATAGCTGTAACTAACATGTTCTAATATAATCGAATTGTCAGACGGTACATTATTTACTTTGCTTTCAGACAACGGCTTTTCGTTCAGTACCTCATCAATCCTGTTAATTGCGTCGCCTACAATCATTGCGTCCTCACTCATAAACATTATTTTTGTGAGTGTCGTACCGATAACAGGCGTAATCACAATATAGAAAATAAGGTTTAGCAGCAGTTCATTTGACACACCGCCCCTTGTAAAAATAATTCCCCCGGCAATCAGAAATGCGAATACGCCGTTGATTGCAGTTGTATAGAACATCATAGGCAGACGCAGGGCTTTTGTATATGCGATTACCCATTTTTCGTAATTATCAATCGTTGCCTTAAAACGCTTGAAAGAAAAGATTGTCTGCCCGAAAGTCTTTACTACGGGAACCCCCCTTACATATTCGACCGCCTCATTCGACATATCGGAAAGTGCGTTTTGATATTCTTTCATTTTCTGTTCCATGCTCTTTCCAGTCATTTTCATCATAATCAGAAAGCCAAGTACAACAGGAACAAGGCTTAAAAGTCCTAACCGCCAATCGAACGCAAGTAGTAAAAAGAGTAGACCTATGGGCGTAGCAATCGCCCCCGCTTTATCGGGCAACCTGTGTGCAAGATAAGTTTCCGTAGCGGCACTGGAACTGTTTACTATTCGCCGCAACTTTCCACTTCCATACTTTTCTGTTACTCCAAGCGGTAATGCTGTAATATGCCGCATAAGCTCTTTTCGGATATTAGCAGCAACCCGGAATGCACTCATATGCGAACACATCAAAGCGGTTATATAGACAACAATAGATATAACCGCAAATAATACGGCAGACCAGCCGTAGCCTGTGACATTCCCCACCTGTGAGAAGTCTGGGGAAACTTCCAGTATGTCGTGAATGATACGCCATATATACCAAAAAGGTACAAGAGCCAACAGCGCACTCATTACGGACAGTACCCAAGAAAGATAGGTCAATATCCTATGCCCTTCGGCATAGCCCATCAATCTTGATAGATTAGACTGTTTTTTCATCGAAAAAAACCTCCTTAAAAATATTTTTATGATATGAGGTCGGAATAACCGCCCTCGAATATCCCGTAGTATTTAGTTAAATCATTTTTAGGTTAGTGTCAACTAACCTACGTGTAAAAATTATAGGGCAACTTGCCCCAACGAATTTATTCGTTTTTATTGTCCCATAATTTTCATCCACCCGGCAGTATAAAAAGCTCTCATTTCTTTTAGATAATGTTTTGCTTCTTCAAGCGGCATTTCATGTATAATCAGTTCAAAAAAAGTGTTAAACATTCCTGTAATCAAAATATGCTCTAACCGTTCATCAATGGGTGGTGCGGGTCTTCCTATTTTTTCAAGTACCGCTAAATAATCATGTGTGCCTTTTGTTTCTATCTCCACCATTTCATCAATCAGTTTTGAAAAACGTGTTCCCTCTGAACAGCAAAGTATGAGCTTAAATTCATTCAAATGCTCATAGGCATACAAAAGCATTTCATACATACATTCGCCGGAAACAGAGGTAAGATTATTTGGTTGTTCTTCTGGTGGGATTTCTGTAAATTCTTTCTGCGCCTTGCAAAAGCAGTTCAATAAAAAGTTGTAGTGTTCGCTTACCAGTGACTCAAACAAATCCTCCTTGCTGTTATAGTAGCCATAGAACGCACCTGTTGTCACACCCGCCGTTTTGGCAATGTTACGCAAAGAAGCAGATTTGTAGCCTTTTTCAAGAAATTCCTGCATGGCTGCTGAAAGAATTAAATGTAGTGTTGTCTGTTCTACTTCACTCATCAATTCACCTCCGTATATAACAGTGTTATATATTACTGTTATATGATATGCTATATTTATTGATTTGTCAATAGACATTAAAAATTTTTAAGGTAAAATAGAGGTGACGAAGTTACCTCGCCCCTCTACCCTTGCTTTTTGAAGTCTGCTTCATTTGTCTGTCTGCATTTTTTCTTTGATAATTCTGCAACCGCTTGTGTAAGTTTTCTTTTTCTTACCTTTGTGTATTTTCTCCATATTTTTCTTCCCACTTGTCCGCTTTGTCTCGATAATCGGCATAAGCTGTTTTGGCGACGACATAGGCTTTATAGAAATCATACACCGTTTGGAATCCATACCGTTTTGCAATTCCCGGCAAACCGACTTTCAAAAGGGCTATTTCTTCATTTTTGCGATCAATTCTGCTTTGCAGTTCCCCTTTCTTAGTCGGTTTCGCAAATCCTTTCAGACTGTCACGCTCCAGTTCCAAATCGTTTCGTTCTCTCTCTGCGTCAAAGATAATCCCGTTCTGACAATTCAGTTCCTTATCAATCTTTAGCAGTTTTGGATATGCGGCAGCTTCAGCGGACATAACAGCCTTTGACGGTATCTGTGGTGTTTTTGCTCTGCTATCTGTGTTTTGGGCTTCAACTCCCATTTCTGTGCCGACGGACCGGCTGTCGATTCGTTAAGAGGGCTTTGCTCCTGCTTTGGCAGCAACGGTCGTATCAGTTCTGTTTCAAAAAGCTTTGCTGACAGTTCCCTCGCCTTTTGCAATACTTTGGAAACCAATAGCTTTTCCCGCCTTACCGGTTTTATATCCCATCCGCTCCAATTCCTGCATTTTCGCAGACAGTTCAATTGTATTTTTCGGAACTATAGTGATTTCATAAATTTATTCATATATCCCTACGAATGATGTTAGGGTTAAAAAGAACACCTGCCCCAAATTAACAGATGTTCTCAAAACCATTCTATTCTGCTTTGATGCCTTTAGATTTTATGAACCGGACAACATATTTCTGTTACAAACTCATCCGAATTTCTTGTTATATTCGGACCCACATGATATACATCAATCATTGGCCCAGCAAATTCATATCCATTTTCTGAAACCCACGCTGCAAGCGAAGCATACACATCAGGGAATTGATCATAAGGACCTTTAAAAGTAGCACTTGCCACCATCATTTCCGGTTCTGTAAGGAATGTAACATTTTCCGTATTCTCATAGTGACCCTTTACTTCAATCTGAACCTCTACGTCAACATCACTTTCTTTATACTCTTTATCGTGAAGTTTGGCCATTGCCGGTCCGCATGGAATCATACCAAACTTAGATGTTTCCGAAAACAGAATGTGCCAAAGCCTTCCTTCTTCTTCATATTTCGGAATTACCTTTCTTACACTTGCAACATATCTTTCCGGCATCTGCTTGATAATACAATCATATTTCATAATTTTATCCTTTCTCAGCCTTTCTAATGCTGTATCCAGGAAGCGTATCCGATTATTGATGGCATTTACATCTTCTAAAAGCTGGGCTTTCTGAACCTGAAATATCTGCTCGATTTCCTTCGGATTGCTGCTCTTCAAAATTTCTGCAATCGCATTCACACCAAATCCCATATCTTTCAAGGCATTGATTTTGCCCATTTTAAGAAGCTGTTCTTCGCTATAATAACGATAACCAGTAAAATCATCTACCTTATCAGGTTTGAGCAGACCCACCTCATCATAATAGCGGAGCATTCGGATACTGACTCTGGATAATCTTGAAAAATCACCTATTTTTAACATTTTGTACCTCCATGGTTTCGTACATTGTTTGAGCTCAATATCACTCTAATACCTCTCATGATGTGAGAGTCAACATTTTCCTGCAAAAATTATAATTCATTAACCATCAAAATTAAACTATTTTGCTGCAATCATAGCTTTGATTGCTTCACAGGCAAAGGCTGCTGTCCCTTCCCCACCAACCTTGTCTATATTGATTGTAAATTCCCCGCCTCCGGCATACATTGTCCCAAGCCCCAGAAGGATTTCATCGGTACATGTATAATAATTTTCTGTGATATGATTCTGCAGTTTTTTCGCTAGCGTTGCTGCTTCGGCGCTGTCTGGCGTCAGTTCCTTTATCCTGCCGAACTCAGCAAAGATATTCATCATTTCTACGTTCAACTTCTGCTGTACTTCCTTACTTCGCCTCTTTGATTTCTGCTCATACTCCTTATATGCGTCTGTCTTTCCCCAGGATGCTTTCGCCTGCGCCGCATATTCATCAATTTTTCTTGTATCAAATGCCTCAAAATTCATCAACTTCACTCCTATCGCTTTAATTCCCCAGGCAAGATCAATCAGATTCTGCAAATGCTCTTTCCGAAGTTCCAGCAAATGGATCTGCTGTTCCAAAGCTTTACTCCTGTCAAAATCAGGACTGTCCAGAATCTTCTTAATATCTTTCAACGAAAACTCCAGTTCTTTGAAAAGCAAAATATGCTGCAGGCGTTCCAACGCTGCTTCATCATACAACCGATAGCCTGCTTCGGTTACTTCTGTGGCCGGCAGAAGTCCGATATGATCATAATGGTGGAGAGCACGTATACTTACTCCCGATATTTTACTGACTTCATGTACTGTCATCATTGCAGATCACCTCTTTCTCTGTGGTAATCTTACCATAAACTATGACGTAATGTCAGAGTCAATACTTTTTTTAATCTTTTCTGGGATTTTCTCTAAAATTCTTTCAAAGTAAAAGAAACTGTCCGATGCCCCTTGTAGGGTGGTATGAGAACAAAACTCTGTACCGACTCCGGCAATTTATCAAAGAAATCAGCAACTACCTTGATTATTACAACCAGCCGGCGGCAATACCGTATTGACAAGCCTGTTCCGTGTCAAAAGAAAAACACCTGCCATTTCTGACAGATGTTCTATGTAATATTATAAAATTTTCAATATGATAAATCAGAAGTTATACGATCTTTTTCTTCATTTTCCCCTTTAACAATTACAAATTCATTTCTTGATTACCGGTCTGACATATTTGAAAAATCGCTCACAATCATGATAGAAATAGAAGACTCTCTCAGGTGTTAAATCCAATTTGTACCCGCTTGCATCATAATCAAAATCTTTCATCGCAGCCTCAATTTTGGCTTCTACACTTTGACTTTCCGTTTCAAAATCAAAGGGACCATGTTCAAAAACGATATATTCACCTTCCGGTACATCCATAAGCTGCATCTGTTCCGGAATCTTACCATTGTAATCCACAGGCAGCCTTACCCCATAAGCTTCGGCCAGAGGAATTCCCCAGCTGCATATTCTGCCAGTCGGTTCATTAATCCATGCCATGAGCTGACCGCTTCCGGCATTTTCTTCGCTGCTGCCAATATCATCCAGTTTTCCCTTAATACTGTCTAACAGTCCACAAATGGTCTCACAATCCATTCCTTGAATCTGTGCCTGCTTCTGCCAAAAATCCCAGTATCCAATACTTTCATAGTTTCTAATATGTAGAAACTTATGAGCAGGAATCCTCACGAAATATACTTTCACATCCTTGCTACCTTGTTTTTGATTCATATTCTTCATTGCTCCTTTCATCAAATAACAGTCAAATGGTTTGATGATTGTCCGGAGCACTACTGGTACAGGATTTCTGCGATATTCACTTGGAGATACTCCATAAGCATCCCTGAAAGCTCTTGTAAATGCCTCATTGGAAGAAAATCCATACTTTATCGCTATATTCAGAATCCTATTTTCTGTATCCCTTACTTCTTTCAGTGCAAATGCCAGTTTTCTGAATCTGATATAATCCTTAAGTGTCATTCCTGAAATATCGCAAAACATTCTGGATGTATAGTATTCTGAATACCCCACCTTCTCGGATAAAGCAGACAGTGTCATATTTTCATCATTTTCCGTTTTGATACAGCAATCAATCTGGTCAACGATTTCCTGAATATATCTGCTCCATTCTGACATATAGCTTTCTCCTTTCAATCATTTTCTCCATCTTACATTGTTTCTGCACTGTTTTCTTGATTTCAGTTGCACTAATGAAAGATTCTCCCCTCAAAATTTACAGTCCGTTCAACAAACTAAAATTTGTCGCTTACATAGGCGTTCCTACTTCAATCAAATTGCCGTCTAAATCATAAAAGCGGATTACTTTTTGTCCCCAACTATGCGTCATAAGTCGATTGACATATTGAATTGAGGGATATAATTTTTCCAACTTTTCAATAAACGCTTCTATATTTTGTTCTTCAAAATACAGTTCACAAGAATTACTTTTCGGAATAATGTCTTTATTCAAAAACTTCTTCCAAATTTTTTCGTCTTGGAGTACAAGACCTTCCGTTAAAATCATGTTACCATCATTGTCAAGTATCATATCAAGGCCAAATAAGTCATGATAGAATTGTTTCGATTTTTCAATATCTTTAACAACAATCAAAATGTTTTTTAGTTTCATTGTCCATATCTCCTCAAATACTGATTTATATTTTTATAATTTTTGTATTTCTTTCAACGCTTTTTGAATATCTTTATAAACTAATGCCTGCATACTATCGTCATAAATAGATATATTTGCCTTATGAAGTGCGGAAAGAATATCATTCTTCAATTCTGGCTTATACCTTGCAATAATCGGTAACAACTTGATACATTGCCTTGCCGTAATGGGCTTAACATCTGTTATGTGTTTTAAATATTTATCAATGATTTCATCAATTTTGTAATCTTTATCCCATTTTGCATTATACGCAAGTAATGTAAGCCCTCTTGTGCGAACATAAGAATTATCACTGTCAAGCATATCGCTTAATCTATCCATATAAGGATAAACGCAAGCCGTTTCCGCACTTTCTTTTTGTAATTCCTGTAATGCCTTGTATGCAACATTATTATTTTTATCAAACAATAATTCAAATGTTTCTGCTATATTAAGTGACACAATATCCTCCTTCGCAAATTCATATTTATACTTTTACGTGAGGGTTCGTATACTTCCCATGCTTCAACGTATTCTTTCCATATTGAATTGCAAACTTTGGACAATGATGCAGGCATCTGAGGCACATGGCAATCCCCAATTGTAAGTAGGAGTTATATATTTGCAATTGCCCGTGGCAGAAAAGTAAAGAATCATCTCATCACGCTTCTTTCACATATTTGAATTTGAATGGCGCTCCCAGTGTATTGACCTGTTGAATGAACTGATCGGCATACTTTCCTTCCATGCCATACAAAACAAAGAGCACAAATATCTTATCCACCAGGAATTTACTCATGTGTACACCTTTATTCCTTTCACTTTGACAAGGATCCTCCTGATACTGCACTCCACCAGAAACTCGGCATTCCAATGAAAGGCGAACAGTACATCTATGAAAAGAATGACCTTTTCATTGCAGTAATTGCACTTAGATATCTTCTTCCGTTTAAAAGCTTCCTTTCGTTTAAGAAAAAACTATTAAAATGCATTAATTATTATCTAAAGAAAACAGACCGCATCAATCATTCTGAATTATACAGATTCATGGATTTCCTGTCATGGTCAGACCGTAACACTTCCTGCATCACAATTCTGATTTTTTTCTCTACCCAAACTACAATTAAGAATTGAATTTATTTTAGCTTGATTTCAATCTTATAGAACCTAAAGAAATACACAATCAACATCACTATCCCTGCTAGTAAAATGATAGGTCCAATACCCGTACCACGATTTTCCGGATATAAAAAGTTAATTGCCAAATGAACGGGAACTAATAAAATAGCTATTATACCCCATATTAATTCAATTTTTTTATACATTTTCTGTGCTTTTGTTTTCTTTTCTTGTAATTCTACAAGATTTTCTTCTGCTTTTTTCTGATAATCGACCATGCTAAGCCTTTCTCCTGAGAGCAGTTCGTTTACAGTAATTTCTAGGATTTTGCAAAGTTCCAGCATGATTGATGCATCTGGACAACTCTTACCTGTCTCCCATTTTGATACTGCTCTATTAGTGATGTTAAGTTTTTCTGCTAACTGCACCTGCGTAAGACCTCTCTCCTTACGGCATGTTGCAATGAATTTTCCAATTGCTTCCTGATTCATTTTGACCTCCTTGTATCCATCTTACTTAACAAGCTATCTAATGAGAAGGAACTGATAGTTGATTTTCAACAATTCCACCGTTAGTTGACTCTCAAAAAATAAAGTTTTTACTCATTTATAGAATAATATAAATTTACATACCTGCAAATATCAATTTCTCACCTTCTTCAATTAACTTATCTTCCTGTAAAACTTTTTTCATTTTCATAAATATTTAACAGCAATTCAAATCACTTCATCCTGAACTCGGACTTCTGTACCATCTTCAGAATTTTGCTTTGCAAAAAAAGAAAATCAACTTATAAAAAAAGGAATCAAAGAAAACAATGGAGTTGTTTTTAACATCTTGTAAAAAAGTTAACTTACAAGCAACATACCCCAAAAATGCCCTGAAGCAATTTTTATTTCTGCTTCTGATCGTATTTGGAAAAGAACCACCCGCCGCTTTGGTGGGCGGCGGGTATTTAATTAAACTTTAGATTATTTATTTTTGTAAAAGGCCTCTATTGCTTGTGCAAAAAAATCAGAAGCCCCTGCACCATATTTTTGGTCTATCATCGGCTTGATTTTTTCATTTCGGTAGTATTGTGCCTGTGCCAGCATAAGCCCTTCTTCGCTTTTTATTTGCATAAGCTGCTTCATAACAAAACCAAATTCCTCAACTACCGCCTTGACTTCAAAAGAATTTACATCGCACACTCTCTTTGCGATTAGTTTTTGTAAAATCGCCTCCATGCGTTTGTTATAACTTTCTGCTACTTCTTTACTAATAGGTTTGTTGGCAACTGATAGGAAATGGTCTTTTCCACCATACCACTCAACAACCTTTGCATAGCCTTTCTGCATTTCTTCTCTGGACATTACCTGCATATAATGTTCCTTCCATTGTTCAATACTTCCAAACTCTTTCATTGAAAGTTCTTTCATATTTTCCGGCATATGTTCCAACATAGTCTGAAACATTTCTTCAATTTCTGTTCTGCTGAAAACTGCAAAATCCACTTTATTATCTCCTTTCAAAATCCTGTCAATGCTGTCAATCAAACGCTCCATGCGTTCTTTCTTTGTCACCAGCATTTTCCTCTGCATTTGCAAAATCTGATTTCTCTCAAGCGCCGGATTTTCCATAACAGTTTTGATTTCCTTTAAAGGAATATCAAATTCACGGAAAAATAAAATTGACCGTAATGTTTCCAATGCCTTATCGTCATAAAGCCGGTATCCCGCTTCACTTTTATCTGTCGGCTTTAACAGCCCGATTTCATCATAATAGTGGAGCGTGCGCACGCTGATACCTGTTAAATCTGATATTTCCTTTACCGTCCTCATAGCTGCCTGCCTCCTGCTCTTGATATATTCACTTTAATCTATGACGCTCCGTGAGGGTCAATAGGTAATTTCAAATTTTTCTGAGTATATCATGTTTCGGAAGATACCGGAAGAAGCATAAGCAGATTCATCAAACTTGCTGGCTGAAAGTAGCTTGTAAAGCAAGATGCTTTCAGCCAGCAAGTCCACTAAGGGGGGCTGCGACAGCCAGTGCAAGGAAAGCTCTGTTAATGCCACCCGGATTTATGCAGTCAGACTCAAAAACCTCTTTTGCGAATCGGAAAGTTCGGTATCTCCTCCAGCAGTTTCAACGCTATCTCTTGCTTCAAATCCTCATCCACGTAACTCTTTACACTGCCGTCCGGCTGCTTCTCTTCCACTGTGGCAAGCTCTGTCATATAATCATCGTAATATGCCATAATCTTTTCTGTTGCCCATTTCTCCCCGGCAATAGCTGCTTTGATAATTTCATAAGCCAATGTATCCTGCTGATCGTCCACGCTCCGTACCTCCAAGTTGATATACTGCTAACAGCATACCATATCCAAAGGCAGCAATCCAGTGAGCCGTGAAAAATGAAGATATTTTACAAGCCTTTTGCATTTTGAAATGATACAATGAAGGACAGCAAGGAGGAAACACACATGAAGAAAGAAACAAGGACGGTAGTTTATGATGATGAACTTCGGATTGAGGCATACCGTTTTGAGGGAATCATGCAGCCATTTCCAAACCACTTCCATGAATATTATGTAATTGGATTTATTGAGGACGGGGAACGCTGTCTTTCCTGTAGAAACCAGGAATACACCATAGCCAAAGGTAATATTGTTCTTTTCAATCCCGGAGATAATCATGCCTGTGTACAGAGTGATGATGGCACACTGGATTACCGGGGATTTAATATCACCAAAGAAGTCATGCTGGACCTGACAGAAGAAGTAACCGGGAGAAGGGAACTCCCCGGCTTTTCCAAAACCGTGATCTTCGATGAGGAAGTGACCTGCTATCTGCACCCGCTCCACGAACTGGTCATGAAAGGCTCCTGTGAGTTCGGTAAGGAGGAAAATCTGCTGCTCCTCATATCTCTGTTGATTCAACGGTACGGGCAACCATTTGAAAGCTGCATCCCGGAATACCGGGAGGAAATTGAAAAAGCCTGCGATTTTATGGAGCAGCACTTTGCAGACCGGATTTATTTAGATCAGATCTGCCGCTATGCTGGTCTTAGCAAATCCACGCTGCTCCGGGCCTTTACCAAGTCCAAAGGTGTCACACCATACAGCTACTTAGAAAACATACGCATTGGCAACGCAAAGAAACTTCTGGAACAGGGTGTACCTCCGATAGAGGCGGCCATGCAGACAGGCTTTTCCGACCAGAGCCATTTCACGAACTATTTCAACCGATTTATCGGATTGGCACCGGGCCTTTACCGTGACATATTTTTAGAGAAGGAGGAAACGCCGGATGAGTAAAAAAGCAACCGGGCATCTGGCAGTGCTGGTAACGATCCTGATATGGGGAACCACCTTCATCTCCACCAAAGTGCTGTTAGTGGATTTTGAACCGATCGAAATCCTGTTCTTCCGGTTTATCCTGGGATTTCTGGCATTGCTGATCGTCTATCCCCACCGGATGAAAGGCACTACTAAACGACAGGAAGCGATCTTTGCAGCGGCAGGACTGTGCGGCGTGTGCCTGTATTATCTGCTGGAGAACATTGCATTAACTTATACAATGGCCTCCAACGTAGGGGTAATTATCTCCATAGCACCCTTTTTCACAGCAATGCTCACCCACCTGTTCACAAAAGAAGAAAAGCTGCGTGCAAATTTCTTCATAGGATTTATAGTCGCAATGTCCGGCATCTTCCTGATCAGCTTTAACGGAGCGAAGATGCAGTTAAATCCCATCGGTGACTTGTTGGCCGTAGCTGCGGCAGTCGTATGGGCCTGCTACTCTGTACTCACCCGGAAAATCAGCGGTTTTGGATATCACACCATCCAAACCACAAGACGGGTATTTGCTTATGGGATCATATTTATGATACCCGCACTATTCCTGTTTGACTGCCGCATTGGATCAGAACGGTTCGCAAATCCAGTCTACCTGGGAAATCTGATCTTCCTGGGTCTGGGCGCATCCGCACTCTGTTTCGTCACCTGGAACATAGCTGTGAAGATTCTAGGTGCTGTCAAAACAAGCATTTACATTTACTTAGTTCCGGTTATCACGGTTGTCACATCTGCCCTTATCCTGAAAGAAAAAGTAACCGTGATGTCCGGTATTGGTACGGTCCTGGCACTGATTGGACTGTTCCTCTCTGAATACAGAGAAAAAACACAAAAACAGTAGGAGGAAATCTGAAATGGATTTACAGAATGAAAAATGCGTCATGGTCATTGACAAAAACCTGCCGCTTGGCATTATCGCAAATACGGCGGCTATCATGGGGATTACATTAGGAAAAGAGATGCCAGAGGTGGTCGGCGCGAATGTTACAGACCAAAGTGGAAACGAACATCTCGGCATCATTGAATTTCCCGTGCCAATTTTGAAAGGCTCACCGGAAATCATCAAAGCAATCCGTGAGAAGCTCTATCAACCCGACTTTCAGGATTTGGCCGTAGTTGACTTTACCGATCTGGCACAGGGCTGTAAAACCTATGATGAATTTATTTCTAAAATGGGTAATGTGTCAGAAAGCACTCTACAATACTTCGGTCTTGCCATCTGCGGTCCTAAGAAAAAAGTCAATAAGCTCACAGGCAGTATGCCACTGCTGCGATAGAAAAAAGCGCTGATACATGAAACATTTCTCATGTGCCAGCGGCCTGTTTTTAATACACATCATCAAGATATCCAATAAACACCGACATCCGAAGTAACCCATCCTTAATCGAAAACGTCACATTCTCCGCCCGCTCTGCGATCTCCTTTAACAGCATCAGCGCCTCCCGGTCACAGAACTCAAAATGTTCCAGGTACAGATCTATGGTCGCCTGCCATTTCTGGTAGGCCACCTCGCCCCGGATTCTTCCTCCAAACTGCCGGACGTAAGCATCACACTCTCCAAGCAGGTATTCATAATCCGCTTTTTCTTTGGGAACCACACGCTTTGGGATTTTATTCATTTCTTCCTGATACTTCTGAAAGAATCCAATATCCATCAAGGTGTCCAGAAACTCCTTTCCCTCTGACTTATCGTTTCTCTCCCGGAATTCTTCTCCATAATCTTTTTCGTATACTTCATTTTCCATGTTTCGCACCCTTTCCTGTAGAACAATTTACCACTACGGGTAGGATGTTACCATAGATTTCTTATTATTCGTTGTCATGAAAGATAACTTTATGGGTCTATATTGATAAGTTTATTTCAATTGCCATGATAATACCACATTATGTTCTCGCTAAAAAAATCGACATATTTTCAATCTGCTGCTTCCCCCTCAACTGGAATTTATCTATTTTCCATAATCAATTCTTTGCACTTCCATTCTTCGCTAAGAATACAATATTTTTCTGTTGTATCAAGAACTACATCACTAAAACCGACTGCTTTATAACAGTAATAAGCTGGAAGATTATTCTCAAAAACACCCAATGATACTTTTTTTGCTCCATATATTTCAAAAGCAAATTTTAGACCTAGCTGGAGCATAGCTTTTCCATAGCCTTTTCCTCTCTTGTGAGGATTTACAATAACAAATCCAAAGCGTAATTCATCCAATGATTCATCAGGGTTCCTTAGTGTAAAAAAACCAACAATTCCTGTTTCATCAAATGCAGTAAACGGCATTAGAGATTCAACAAAACAAAATTCTTTTTGTGTTATAGGGTAATTACCGAGTATACCTGCTGTCCATTGATAAAATGCTTTTTCACCTTGACACCACGATAATATCGTATCCACATCCGAAGCTTTATATGGTCTTATTCTAATCATATGTTTTTCCTCGCAAATTCATGTTTGTCTCTTTATTTTTAGCATCCAGTATAACATACGAGTTTGGAATTTTCCATTGTAAACGTCAAATCGTACGCTTACCGATAAATAAACGCCGCCAGATTGTTAGCGGCGTGGTTTCCTACATTCTTTCGGAAGTTCTGTTGACCAAGGCAACAGATGATCCAGTTTTGTAGAATCTATATTTCCTTGTTCATCACAGAAATTCGGCAATTCTGTGAGTATGTATTTAAAGTAGTAGTACGGGCGAAGATGATTCAGTTTAGCCGTTTCGGAAATGCTATACACTAAGGCACTTGCTGTAGCGCCATTCGCGGTATTATGAAACATCCAATTCTTTTTTCCCAGGCAGAAAGTACGTATGGCTCTCTCGGATGCTGAGTTATCAATCGGAACATCGCCATCTTCAAGAAATACTCTGAGATACTTTTCCTGATTGATAATAAATCGTAATCCTTCTCCCGTCTTAGACTTCGGCGGAACGGAACATTGTTCACTCTGTTCTTTTACCCACGCAAAGAATTCCTCAACCAGTGGCTTGATGAACTCTTGCCGCTTTTGAAGACGTTCTTGCGAGGAAAGCATTTTTAATTCGGTATCGGCAGTATAGAATTCACCGATTTTTTGTAATGCTTGGTAGGCAACGGATTGCTTTACCGATTTTGGATCTTTTTTATCAGCAATCTTTACTGCATCTGCAAAAGTTCTACGAGCATGCGCCCAACAATTCGCATTTGTAACGTTTGGTAGTTTTTTCTCTATCAAATGGTACTGTTGTAGGCTGTCGGTTACAAGGATTCCACTGTAATCCTTATAAAACTCCAATGGCCTTTTGTGATCTCGCCCCTTTTGATATTCGTAAATAACAATCGGACGTTCTTCATAAAGCTCACCCGAACGATGTACCCACATATAACATTTACTGTTTGGATGATCACTATCTTTGATCACCTGGGTTGGTGTTTCATCCGACTGTGTAACATGAAGAGATAACAGTTCCTCCTTCATTCGTTCCACAAATGGAGCAAAGTATTTTTCGGAACATCTCATGATCCAATTGGACATGGTTTGTCTGGAAATGTTAACACCGTTACGTTCAAACTCCTGCTCAATTCGATGAAGCGCAGATGAGTTCACATACTTTACATTAAGAATAGATGCCAGTAATGATGGTGTAACAATACTGTTCCGAAGCAGATCTTTTGGACGCTTACCACGGAGAAATTCATCTTGGTGATCTCCATCTGTTCCTACATAAACTTCTACTGTATGAACTTCTACCGTCCATGATTCCGGTTCGTGTCGAAGACGTTTGAATGTTTCATCCGGCAAACGACGCCAGTTGCCTTGTCCATAAAACGTATCTAATTCTTCTACTGAAACGCTATAAGATGGCAGGATTTCTTCTGGAAATTCTTTTAAATCCATCTCTCGTTTTCCTTTTTTCTTTTTACTCTGTTTTACAGACAAAACCTCTTCAGGAGTTGGTTCGGAAACTTGGAGATCACAAAAACACTCAGCTTCATCAAAGAATGATAACTGACCATCAATAGAATCAAGTGTCTCTGTGTGTTTTCCAAATCTGTAGCTGTTTGCCAGACGTACTTGCTCAATGAGTTTTTCAATGTTCTCATTTAATGCTTCCAATTGTCCTTGCATCATTAGAACAAGTGTGATCAGTTCTTCTTTACTACAATTACTAAGTTCCTCAAGTGTGTGTTTCTTTGCCATTGTTCGTCTCCTTTTATCT
>OLZF01000911.1_pt1 | contig 25865 bp, 19 predicted proteins | sample 1674391 | NCBI WGS metagenome assembly OLZF01 (sample SAMEA103958166, study PRJEB25191) | human gut metagenome | biome: human-associated habitat [ENVO:00009003]; feature: intestine environment [ENVO:2100002]; material: feces | place: Germany | collected 2013/2015
CGGGTTCGGCCGCATCGGCGAGAAGGTCGTCGAGCATCGCGCCCGCAAGTACGGCAGTTCGAAATTCGGCCTCGAACGCACGGTGAAAGGGTATCTGGACCTGATCACGGTGCTGTTTATGACGCATTTCGGGCGTTCGCCGATGTACTTCTTCGGCAGCCTCGGAACGCTGATGTTCCTCATGGGCGGCGGCACGACGGTGTGGATCATCGCCGAGAAGCTCTGGAAGCAGAGCCACGCCCTGCCCCTGCGGGCGGTTACGGACCAGCCGCTGTTTTATCTGGCGATTTTGGCCGTAATTCTCGGCGTTCAGCTGTTTTTGGCCGGATTTTTGGGCGAGCTGATCAACAGAGGGTCTTCCGAGCGGAACAAATACCTGATCGACAAAACTTTGTAAATGATGATACAACGAATCCAAACGCTTTATTTGCTGATCATTGCGGCGCTTATGGCCGTGACGCTCTTTTCGGGGCTGGCGTGGTTTGCGGGTGACGCCGGCGAGTTCGGGCTTTACGCCTTCGGGTTGAAAACCGCCGAAGGGGAGCTTGTCCAGTCCACCGTCTATATGGGCGTCCTGCTGGCGCTGGCCTGTGCGCTGCCGCTGGTGACGATTTTCCTGTTCCGTCGCCGTTTGCTGCAAATACGCCTCTGTGTGGTGGAAATGGTGTTGCTGTTAGGCTCGCTGGTGATGGAAGGCGTCTATTACTTTTTGAGCTGGCGGGTCTTCTCCGACCTGACGTTCCATACGCAGGGCTTCAAGCCCGCCATTGTGCTGCCTCTGGTCTGCCTGCTGTTTGCCTATTTGGCGGCCCGTGCGATTTTCCGCGACGAACTGCTGGTGCGCGCAGCCGACAGAATACGCTGATCGAGCGGATACTGCTGACCCGGAGTATGCCCGAGCGCATGTTCCGGGTCTTCTGTCCCCGTCGGCGAACTGCTGTTCGGACGGAAAAGGGTTGCAGTTCGGACCGATCTGATTATTAAAAGAATGTTACAAACCTTTGCAGGTCCGGAAAATAATTTTAACTTTGAGGCATAATATTGTCATTATGTAATGAATTTAAAGAATTTTGGCTACAAACAATACATTTTTTAACTAACACTCAACTCTATGAAAGTAGTAAATTTTTGGAAGACATTGTTCTGTGCAGCGCTGGCCGTGACGGCTTTTAGCGCATGTTCGGACGATGACGAAGAGGGCGGTTATTCGGGCATGCCCGAAATTACCGTGAACGGCGGCGAGTCGGTGACTGTCGCCGGGAAACTCGAGGGCGGCAAGCTCGAACAGACGGTCGAGGTCGTTTCGAAAGGCGACTGGACCCTGACATTCAAGAACTCCGGGGATTCGCAGTGGGTTACTCCCAGCGCGATGTCGGGCAAGACCGGTACGACGCAGCTTACCTTCACGCTGGGTCAGGCTTCGGGAGAGCGCAGCGCAATCCTTGTTCTGACCGCCAGCTCCACGGTCGAGGGCTTCCCGCTTACGGACGAGGCTACGATCACGGTCGTACAGAGCGACAGCGATGTTCCGACGGGTAACGCTCTTTACAGCGAGAACTGCGGCACGAAGGTCGAGAAAGTCGATGGCTACTGGCCTTATGTGGACAAGTTCGAAGGTTGGACCCGCGGCGGTTCGCTCGATCAGAAGGCCGTTACTTATACCGGCAACAGCGCTTCGGTAGCCAACAGCGGCAAGGTTTTCGATCCTGCCGAGGATGAAACGACGGTAGTTACGGGTCCTCCCTATGTTTCGATGAACAAATCGACTTCGGTTTTCAACATCAATGACATCAATATCGCATCGAACACCAATTTCACCTTCACGTTTACTGCCGCTCAACAGATTAACTATTCCAATGGCGTAGTGCTGGGCGACATGACGGATGAAACGATTCGGTTCTCGGTGTCTACCGATGGTTCGAGCTATGCTCCCGTTGCTCTGAAAGTCAAAAAAGTCGCTTCCGGCTACTGGTATCTCTGCACCGCCGAATTCAAACTGCCCGTCGGTGTTTCGACCGATAAGATCTGGGTTCGTTTCGACGGCTATGCAGGACTTGAAAACCACGGTCTGCGTATCGACGACTTCAAACTTTATGAAGGCGGCAACGGTTCGGAACTGGTTGTTCCGGAGCCTATCACGACTACCATCGGCGACATCAAGGAGCCGGGCGATTATGAACTCAAGGGTGTTACGGTTGTCAATCGTAGCGAAATCGCTTATGTGATTGCCGACAATACGGGGTCCATGCTGGTATACCACAGCGGCAATGAGCGTTCGGTAGGCGACAAGATCAATATTTCGGGTGCCGTGACGATCTATCAGGCTCCCAACAATCCGCCGCAGTTCGCCAAGGAGGCTGTCGTGGAGGTGGTTTCTACGGGCAATGCGTGGAACTATGATTTCAAGGAATATTCGGTAGACGATGTCAATGCTTATTTCAATAACATCGTTTGCACGCCGATTATCCTCAAGGGTAAGGTAGTCAAGGAAGAGAGCAACGGGAAGACCTTCTACAACCTGGAACTCGACGGTGCGGATGCTACCGTTCTGCAGGGGTCGGTTCAGTATTATACGCCCGATGCCGATAAACTCGATGTTCCGGTGGCTGTCAAGGGTTATGCGGTAGGTAAGTCGCAGGCTGGCAATATCACCCGTATCAAGATTTTCCCCTATGAGATCACGGTTAATTCGACCGATCCGTATATCACGGCGACCGCTCCTGCTACGTTCAAGGCCGAAGGCGAGACGATCAATGTCGCGTTCAATGCCGGCAATCTGGGGTCGAACAAGGTGTTTGCCAAGATTGAAGGTACGGATGCCGGGCAGTTTACGCTTGGCGCAGTCGGGGCAAACTCGGTCCCCGTTACGGCGAAGGCTAACGACGGTGCAGCCAAATCGGCCAAGCTGACCCTTTATGTAGCTGCTTCGGAAGGTGCAGTAGCAGTTAAAACGACTTCGGTAGATCTGAAGCAGGCGGCCAAGCCGAGCGGTAATGATACGAAGGGAACGTATACGTCAATGGCGGGTATGATTCCAACCGCAGACAATTCGACTAATGCTATTTATACTGCTGAAATTACGGTTCCCGGTAGTTCGGTTGTTGCCGGAATGAAATTTGGCACAGGCTCTAAAGCAGGCGTCTTTACGACCGGGGCATTGGGCGTGACAGGTAATAAGAAGTTGTCGTTCTATGCTGTTGCATGGAAAGGTAAGAGTGCTAAACTTTACGTTCGCGTAGACAATGGAGGCTCTGTTTCTCCTGTATCCGTAGACTTAAGAGGGGATGATGGTGCAACCGGTAATCCGCCTTTCAAAACAATTGCTTGGAGCGATGAGACGGATTACTTTACGCTCGAACTGTCCGATTTAACGGCAAGTTCAACGCTTACGTTCTCTACATCTTCGACTTTTACGGCAGCTTCGGATAGCAGTACTGGACGAGCCGTTGTCTGCGGTGTTCAGATTTACTAATTGCAGTCGAGGAAACCGACTTGTAAAACCAACCACTCTTGGCGGGGATAACTCCCCGTCAAGAGTTTGGTTTCTAAATGGGTCTGCGGACCAAATGTTATACTTTATTCTGAATGATGTTGAAAATTAAACAGATAGGCATGCTGCTCGTGACGATGTCGGCGATGCTTGTCCTGTTTGCGGGATGCGGCGACAAGGACGACGGGGGCGACAAGGAGTCCCTCGCGACGCTCGTTGCAGAGACCGTGAGCAGTTCAACCACAACGAACAAGATTTCGACCCAAGGCCCGTCGGGCATCACCTTCGAGGCGACGATCGTCTCGCAGGGCGGGGATGCGGAGTGGTGTTCGTTCGATTTGAATAAGCAGGTGTCCTCCGCCGGCGGAAACGTCGGGGACCCGGCCTACCTCTATTTGGACAAAAACAATTCCGACGACGACCGCACGGCGCGGATCGACGTAACCTATACCAACGGTTATTCCACCTCCCTGACGCTGACGCAGAGGGCCGCGGGCTTCATCGACTACGACCGTTCGTGGGGCGAACAGCCCGAATATCGTTCCGACGACGCTTATATCTATAAGACCTATTATGCGACGTTTGTGAGCAATCAGTTCTTTCCGGGCGGAAAACTGCGCAACTATTCGGTATGCTACGATGTCGACCGGCATATTTCGCATTGGGTGGCTTATCCGATCTTCAAGAAGGTCTACGAAACGCCCGTTTTGAGCCGGGTCAACGATTTCAATTACGATCCCAATGACCAGCTGCCCGTGATTCCCACCCGCGACCAGCAATACATCGGGACAGGCGGCAACGGCCGCGGTTACGGTGCATGGGGTTACGACCGCGGGCACATGCTTCCGCAGGCTTCGCGTTACAACAATTACGAGCCGAACCGGATGACTTACTACGGCACCAACATGATGCCCCAGAACAGCACGCTGAATCAGAATATCTGGGCTACGCTGGAGGGCAAAGTCCGTGGCTGGGGAGGCTTGCAGACCTACGATACGCTCTATGTGGTGACGGGAGCCGCTTTCAAGAGCACGAAGACCATCGACAATGCCAACGGACCGATCGCCGTGCCGTCGCATTGCTGGAAAGTGCTGCTGCGTCAGCGGGGCAACCAGAACCGGCAGATCTCTCAATTCAAGGCGGATGAACTGAAAGCCATCGGCTTCGTGTTCACCAACGATGACGCCGGAGCCGCCACGTCGATCGAATCGGCTGTCCGTTCGGTGAAGGAGATCGAGGAGCTGACGGGCTTCAAGTTCTTCCGAAACCTCGACCCGGCCGTGGCCGATGCGGTGAAAAGCCAGAAGAACCTCGCCGACTGGTAGGGATTATGATACAATGAATTGAACCTTAACAACAAAAATCGTTTATGAAGAGAATCTTTTTGACAGGACTGTTTGCCTCGCTGATCGCGGTGGCATGCTTCGCGCAGAAGCCCTACAAAGTGGTCTTCTACAACTTCGAGAACCTGTTCGACACCATTCACGATCCCGGCGTCCTCGATGAGGAGTTCACGCCCGAAGGACCCAAGAAGTGGAACTCGGCCAAGTACACCAGGAAAATCGGGAACCTCGAACGGGTGTTGTTCGACATCGCCGCCGAGGATAAGGATTATCCCGTGGTGATCGGCGTTTCGGAGATCGAGAACCGCTCGGTGATGGAGGATGTGATCGCGCAGCCGAAACTCGCGCCCGGCAACTACCGCATCGTGCATTACGATTCGCCCGACGCACGCGGCGTCGACGTGGCGTTCTACTACCGTCCCGACGTTTTCAAGCTGGAGGGAAGCGCCGCCATTCCGTTCAAGATGCCGGAACTGCCCAACTTCAGGACGCGTGATTTCGTCACGATGTGGGGCACGATCGACAGCGAGCCGTTCTTCTTCCTCGTGAGCCACTGGCCTTCGCGTCTGGGCGGCAAGGAGGCTTCGGCCCCCAAGCGTCTGGCTGCCGCCAAGCAGGTGAAGCACATCGTCGACTCGGTGACCGCCGCCAACCCGGCCACGAAGGTGGTCGTCATGGGCGACCTGAACGACGATGCCACGGATGACAGCATCGTCGAGGGCCTCAACGCCAAGGGCAAGATCAAGGAGGTCGGCAAGGGCGACATGTTCAATCCCTTCATCGGCCTGCTGAAAGCGGGTTACGGCACGCTGGCTTACCGCGACGAGTGGAACCTGTTCGACAACATCATCGTTTCGGAGAACCTCGCCACCGGTTCCACGGGCAGCCTGAAAATCCAGCCCGCCGGCAACTCGAAGTTCTACGGCGGCATCTTCCGCCGTCCCTACATGATCCAGAAGGAGGGCCAGTACAAGGGTTATCCGCTGCGTACGTTCGTGGGCAACGATTTCCAGGGCGGTTTCAGCGACCACTTCCCCGTATATATCTACATCGCCAAATAAACACTCTAAAATATTTGTATGAAACTCAAAGTTCTACTTATTCTGATGCTCGCCGCCGTGACCTTCACGTCCTATGCGCAGGACGGAGGCATCCGCGGTAAGGTGGTTTCGCGCAACGGTCGCGTGGCCTTGAGCAATGTACAGGTGAAGATCGAATCGCTGGGTCTGACGGCCATGACCGACAAGGACGGCAACTTCATCTTCGAGAATCTTCCTGCGGGCAGCTATACGGTGCTCTTCTCTACGTCCGACTTCGAGGACCTCAACCTGATGGTCCGCGTGGGCAATGAGCATGTGCAGGACCTCAAGTCGGTGATCATCGTGCCGTCGGGGCAGAGTGCGGTTCTGGACGACGCCGTTTTCGCCGAATTCGACAGCGACTCCTCGTCGTCGGACACGCAGGCGCTGCCTTCGTCGCTCTCTTCGTCGAAGGACCTCTTCAACAACATCGCATCGTACCGTTTCAGCGAGATGCGTTTCAACGTCCGCGGCTACGATTCGCAGTACTCGGACATCTACCTGAACGGCATCCGCTTCAACGACGCCATGACGGGCTACGGTCCCTGGTCGCTGTGGAGCGGACTGAACGACGCGACGCGTAACCAGGAGAACTACACGGGCCTCGAAGCGTCGGATTTCGGCATCGGCGGCATCGGCGGCATGACCAACGTCAACGCCCGCGCCTCGCAGATGCGCAAGGGATTCCGCGTGAGCGTGTCGAACGGCAACCAGATGTACCGTTTCCGTGCGATGGTTTCCTATGGCTCGGGACAGTTGGACAACGGCTGGTCGTACGCCTTCTCGGTGGGAACCCGCCAGGGCGGCAACGGCTATGTGGACGGCGTTTACTACAACTCCTATTCCTATTTCGCTTCGGCCGAGAAGCTTTTCGGACAGAACCACCGCCTTGCGCTGACGCTGCTGGCTTCGCCTTCGGAGCGCGGCGCGCAGCAGGCTTCGACCGACGAGGCTTACGCCCTGTTCGGCAACAACTACTACAACCCCAATGTGGGTTACCAGGCCGGCAAGCTCCGCAACTCGCGCGTGCGCAACACCCACGAGCCGATCGTGATGTTGAACTATACGTGGGACATGTCGGAGAACACGCGTCTGAACGCCGCCACGTCGCTGCGTTTCGGCAGGAACGGCTATTCGGCCCTGACGTGGAACGCCGGAGCGGACCCCCGCGGCGACTACTACCGCTATATGCCGAATTCGGATAAGACGCAGATCGTGCCGGGCATAACCACCGACGAGACGATCTATTTTTACGCGATGGATGGCGCCATAGCGAAAGGCGTGTGGGACGGTATGCTCGACTACGACGATTTCTTCCAGACGAATATGCGGAATATCGACACCGATCCGGTGCTGTCCAAACTGATGGGTAATAACAGTCGTTCGAACTACATGATCGAGGAGCGTCACACCGACCAGCTGGACTACAACCTGGCGGTCAACGTGCAGCATAACATGCGCCACAACATGCGCATCGTCGGCGGCGCCAACCTGCGCGTCAACCGCACGAATTACTACTCGGAGATCAAGGACCTGCTGGGCGGCGACTATTGGTATGACATCGACAAGTTCGCCGAGCGCGACATGGCCAGCGCCGAGGCTTACCAGAACGACCTGGATTACTACTGGGCTACGGGGCACGCCCGCATTGCCCGTGTCGGCGACAAGTACGGTTACTACTACCGGGCGCACCTGCTCGAAACCAATGCCTGGGCCAACTACACGTGGGGCATCGGCGGTTTCTCGCTGGGCGTCTCCGGATCGGTCGGCTACTCGAACATGTACCGCGAGGGCATGTGGCGCAAGGGTCTGTTCCCCAACGATTCGAAAGGCGATTCGAAGAAACTCGACTACCTGACCTACGATGCGAAACTTTCGCTGGGCTACAAGTTCTCGGGAGCGCATTCGATCGAGGCCAATGTGGCTTACATGCAGCAGGCGCCCAAGTTCGCGACGGCATTCGTGTCGCCCCGTACGCGCAACACGACCACGCCGGGGCTGAAGGCCGAGAAGATTTTCGCAGCCGATCTTACCTACAACCTCAATCTGCCCTACATCAAGGCGCGTCTTTCGGGATACTATACGACGATCGAGGACCAGTCGAAGGTCATCTCGTTCTACGACGATACCCGCAGTTCGTTCACCAACTTCGCCATGAGCGGCATCGACAAACGCTACTACGGCGTTGAGTTGGGCCTTTCGGTTCCCGTATGGAACGGCCTCTCGGTCGTGGGTGCCTTGAGCTGGGGCGACTATACCTATACGTCGAATCCCAACTTCGTGCAGACGGTTGACAACGTGGACAAGATCGTACTGAAAGATAAGGTCAACTGGGACGGTTATCGTGTGGAAAGCTCGCCGCAGCTGGCTTTCAACATCGGTCTCGACTACCGCGGACCGCGCAACTGGTTCGCCGGTGTGAACTTCAACTACTACGACAACATCTATCTTTCGATGAACCCGATGTACCGTACGGCTACCGCCATTAAGTATTATACGAATGTGCTGACTTCCAATACGGCTACCAACGCGCAGAAAGCATCGGCCATCTCGTCGATCAAGACCATCCGCAAGCAGGAGAAGTTTGACAGCGCATATACGTTGAGCGCCAATATCGGCAAGAACTGGTATATCCACCGGGTCTACATGCTGGGCTTCAGCCTCGAGGTGAAGAACATCCTCAACGACCAGGACATCCGCACGGGCGGTTACGAGCAGATGCGTATGAGCAAGGTCCGCGGCGAGGGCGGCGAGCAGATTTACGGCCGCTTCCCCTCGAAGTATTTCTACCTGTTCGGTACGACCTATTACCTGAATGTCTATTTCCGTTTCTAATCGCGCAAAGCATAATTTATGAAAAGTCTTAAAATAGCATTGGCGGCTCTCGTCGGTCTGGTGGCCGTGAGCTGCTACAACGATTTCGACACTCCGGCTCCGCAGAAGCTCTATACGGTCGACGATATGGCCGCAATGGGGCTTACTCCGATCTCCATCAAGGAGGTGAAGGAGAAGTTCGGCCCGATCTCCAATACGGGAACCAACGACAATTTCTCCACGACCAAGACCCTCAAGTTCGGAACCCGCACGTCCGAGGAGGCCAAGTTCGACGGCTTCATGGAGTGGCCCGAGGCTTCGAAATACTACATCAAGGGCAAGGTGATCAGCAGCGACCGTCAGGGCAACATCTACAAGTCGCTCTATATCTACGACGGCACGGCCGGTATCGAGCTGAAGCTCTACAACGGCCTTTATCTCGACTTCCTGCTCGACCTGGCTTCGAAGCCGATCAAGAGCCAGTGGGTCTACGTGCGTCTCGACGGTCTCTATCTGGGTAACTACCGCATGATGCTTTCGATCGGAGGCGCTCCCTCGGACGGCATCAACACGGCCGGCAACCACAAGTTCTACGCCAACTCGAACCTCGACAACCCGAAGGTCGCCGCCCTGAACGTCTTCCGCGGCGAATACACGACGCTCGACGACTCGGACATCAAGGAGGTCGACGGTTCGAACTACACGTCGCTCGGCGAGGCCGATCTGGGCCGGCTGGTGCGTTTCAACAAGATCAAGATCCGCTATGCGGGTGTGAAGAATCAGGACGGCGTGACGCCTCCGAACCTCAAAAACGGCGGAAATGCGAATCCCTATCCGAGCTGGATCGTGACCGACTGGGGAACGCCCATCTTCGGCGCATGGTATCGCTGGGCCTACAACAACAGCGAGCAGAATATCCGTCTCTACGGTTCGGTGCTGATGAGCTACAACGATGCGGCGGAGTACACTTCGGACCCGGGCGTTTACGGCATCCGTACGAGCGGTTACAGCCAGTTCGCCATGAAGCCCATCCCGAAGGACGGCACGGAGGGTACGGTGCTGGGCATCTACGGCATCTATGCGAAGAAGAGCGATTTCACGGGAGGTTCGGAGGACTGGGCGCAGTACCAGATCTCGGTGAGCCGTATCGAGGACCTCGGTTTCCCGCCCGAGTCGCTGCTTTCCGAGGAGTGGATCAGGGCCAATACGCCCGCCTCGTCGCTGACGCCTCCCGTGAAGAACGGCGGCGACGATTACGAGGGTGACTGATCCCGCGTTTGAGCAATAAAAAACTGCGACCCAAAAGGGTCGCAGTTTTTTTGTGCCGCGGCGGCAGCGTTACCGCTTGTTCCATTTGCAGGAGGTCTGGTAGTAGCCGATCGCGCGGTCGACCTGCACGGCGTCCTTCCGCTCCATCGCTTCGAGGTGGTGGGGATTCTCCTCGGTGGGAACCACGCGGTACTGCTCGAAGCGGCGCACGGGCGACAGAATCGTGAAGGTGTCGCCTTCGAGGTAGCCGAGGTCCTGATAGGTGGCGATGAACGCGCGGTTGACATATGCCGGGTCGAAGATGCTGCGGCCGTAGAAATGCGAGTCGTAGCTCATGTTGAGCAGCGACAGCAGGGTGGGCATCAGGTCGATCTGCGAGACGATGCCGTCGACCACTCCGGGTTCGATAAGCCCGGGGGCGAGGATCAGCGCCGGGATGTGGTATTTCTGCAACGGAATCTCGGTGCGGCCGGCGCTCGAAGCGCAGTGATCGGCCGTGACGAGGAAGATCGTGTTTTCGAACCACGGCTGCCTGGCCGCTTCGGCGAAGAACCCTCCCAGCGAATAGTCGCTGTAAAGCACGCCTCCGGCGCGGCTCTTCGAGTCGTTGGGAATGCGGATTCGTCCGGCGGGGTAGGTGAAGGGGCGGTGGTTGCTGACGGTCATCACGTGGGCGAAGAACGGCTTGCCGCTGCGGGTCTCCTCGTTGAGCGTGCGGATGACCTTCCGGTAGGCGTCTTCGTCGCAGACGCCCCAGATGTTGGCGAAGGTGATCTCTTCGGGCTTGTAGCTTTTCTGGTCGACGATGTCGTATCCGTTGCCCGAGAAGAAGGTCTCCATGTTGTCGAAATAGCTGTTGCCGCCGTAGAAATAGGTCACGTTGTAACCCTTGTCGCGCAGCAAGGCTCCTGTGGAGTGCATTCCGGCGTTGTTCGGACGCTTGATGATGCTCTGGCCCGGGCAGGGCGGCAGCGAGAGCGTCACGGCCTCCAGGCCGCGCACCGTGCGGTTGCCCGTGGCGTATACGCGGTCGAACGCCAGTCCCAGTTTGTAGAGCGAGTCGAGTGCGGGCGTGATCCGTTCCGTGTTGCCGAACCGCTCCATGTACGAGGCGCTCATGCTCTCCATGGTGATCAGCACGATGTTGCGGCGGATCTCCTCCCCTTCGGCGCGCACGGCGTGCAGGTTGTCGCCCGTGTTTTGGTAGACCCCGTGCACGAAGGCTTCGGCCTCGGCTTCGGGACGCGTGAGGTAGAACTGTTCGTAGTCGAGCGTGTTCTTGACGAAGGCGTCGTAGAACTTGTAGAGTCCGTTGGCCTGCAATTCGTTGACGTAGACGTTGTCGCTGTCCTGGAAGCGGGTGTTGAAGTTCAGCAGCCCGATCGCGGCGAACAGCGCCGCGACGTAGGCCGGTCCGATTACGGCTTTCCACCTCCAGCCTTTCAGGCATTCGGTCTGCACGAGTTCGCTGCGGAAGAAGTACCACGTCACGAGCAGCGTCACGACGACGATGCCCAGCGTCATCGGAATGACGGGGTAGGACTCCATGATGTTGCCCACCACCTCGTTGGTGTAGACCAGGTAATCGACGGCGATGAAGTTGTAGCGGACGCCGAATTCGCTCCAGAAGAAATATTCGCTGATGCCGTTGAAGATGATGGCGCCCACGTAGACGACGATGAAGAGGGCGAACCACACCGTGGTCCAGTGGCTGCGGAATCCGGGCAGGAAGAGCCGCAGTGCGAAGCTGCCGGCCCAGTAGCCCAGCACATAGAGGGCGATTCGCGGCGCGACGCTTCCGTATTCGTCGAAGATCGTGTTGAAGAACGCCACGTAGCAGAACGCCGCCACGAGCAGGGCGAGGAGGATGTAGCCCCACGGCTTTCTGTACTTGGTGCGCGAAACGCTCAACATGAAGAGCCAGAGGAAAATGAATCCCGCCGTCGCGGCGCAGAAATCGTTCACGGCGCCCAGCAGGAAGACTTCGCACCATTCGCCGAATGAGAAGGCGAGTGAGGTGGTCTGCTCGTTGAAAAGCAGTACGACGCGCAGCACGAGGCCGACGGCGACGGTCAGCAGCGACAGTTTGAGATAGAGGCCGGAGACCAGCCGAATACTTTTTTGCATGATGAATTTGGGAATTAACGGTACAAAGTTAACCATTTTCAGCCCGTTCGGAAAAAGAAAAGGCAGTCAACCGGGTGACTGCCTTGTTCTGTTGTTTTGAAAAATCGTTTGTTTTGGTGCTTACTTCGACGGGCGCATGACGACCTTCACGAGGTTTCCGTCCGCAAGGATCTTCTTGGCGAGCGCCTGCACGTCGGCGTTGGTCAGGTCGCGGATCGCCTGTTCGTGGTCGGCGATGTAGTTCAGGCCCGAGCCGTATTTGATCTGGATGTAGCTCATCCATGCGCCGTTCTGTTCGAGGCTGTTTTTCCAGCTCTTGAGCATGAATTCGCGGTTTTTCTCGATGTCCTCGCTCTTGGGACCGTTGGCTGCGATCTCCTCGATCTCCTTCATCACGATCTCGCGCAGTTCGTCGGCCATCTCCTCGTTGGTGTCGAACGAAATGGTCATGCTGTAAGTCTCGCGGGGGATGTACTTCGTCGAACCCTGGACGCGCACGCCGTAGGTTCCGCCCTTCTCCTCGCGGATCGAAACGAGATAGCGCGAATTGAGCGCCTGCGTCAGGAACGTCAGGGCCATTTTGTTCTTGAGCGTGTAGGGCATCTCACCCGAGAAATGGTAGTTGACCGAGACCTTCGGCTGCTGCATCGGAGCCGTGAACTCCTCCGTAACCTCGCCTTTCACCGGATAGGCCTTGTCGTCGACGTAATTGATCGGTTTGCGGGCGGCGGGGATCGAACCGATGTATTTCTCCACGAGGGGTTTCAGCGTTTCGGGGTCGATGTTGCCCACGAACGTGAAGACGAAGCCGTTGGCTCCGGGGTAGAGCTTGGCGTAAATGCCGGGCAGCTGTTCGAAGTCGAACTTGTTGACGATCTCCGTCGAGATCATCTGACGGCGGGGATTGTGGCCGTAGGTCACGTCGGCCACCTTCTCCTGCATCAGGAAGTCGGGATTCGACTTGGCATTGGCGAGCTGGGCGAGGAGCATCTTCGTGAGATTGTCCACGTCGTCCTTGTTGAACCGGGGCTGCGTGAAATTGAGGTAGAGCAGCTGGAGCATCGTCTCGATGTCCTTGGGCGAGCAGACGCCGCCCATGGCGCTGGTGTAGTTCTCCACCGAGGGCTGCACCGAGGCCGTTTTGCCCGAAAGCTGTTTCTTGAGTTCCGTGGCCGAGAATTTGCCGACGCCCGACATCGAGTTCACGGCGGGCATCATTTCGCCCATGTAGTACTCCTCGTCCGAGAGCAGCGACAGGCCGCCCTTGCCGACTACGCCCAGGCGCACTTCGTCGGCCTTGAAGGTCGTGGGTTTCACGACGACCTTCGCACCGTTGGCCAGCGTCCATTCCGTCGTTCCGAGCTGTTTGTCCTCGACCGTCTTCTTCACGGGCGAGCCTTTGAGCACGGTCCCTTCTGCGATCAGCGGCTCCTTGACCACGTTGTCCTCATAGGCCGTGACCTCCGATGCGGCCACCTTGTCGCGGATGGCGAGAATCTCCTCGGCGGTGGGCGTTGCGACGCCCTCCTTCTCGGGAGCGTTGATCACGATCACCTGATTCGTCGGGAGAATGGTCTGCTTCGCGAAGGCGTTGACGGCATCCACGTTGAGCATCTTGATCAGCATGCTGTCGAGCTGCCATTCGGTCTCGGCATCGGGCATCGGCTGGTTTTTCTGGTAGTTGTTCAGATAGGTCTGCACGAATTCGTTGTTGCGGCGGTCGTTGCGGTTGGCGTACGAGCGTTCGGCCTGACGCATCAGGTTCTCCTGGGCGCGTTCGAACTCGCCCTGCGTGAATCCGTAGCGGCGCACCTTCTCCATTTCGGTATAGAGGGTCTCGAAGCCGCGGGCCAGCTTGCCGTCTTCGGTCATGGCCACGAATACCGTGGCGTCGAGCGTCGGGATGATGCCGATCACGTCGCCCGTGCCCATGCCGGCGCCGAGGAACGGCGCGTCGGGCTGCATGGCGATCTCCTGCAGGCGGGCGTTCTCCATCGTGGACATGTAGGCTTCGATCACGTTGTTGGCCTCGGCCAGCACCGTGTTGGCGAGCTGTTCGGGAAGCGCCGGGCGCTTGATGAAGAGCTGCACCTTCGTACCCTGCATTTCGGGATCGGTGTAGATGCTGACGATCGGCTCCTCGTTGTCGGGAACCACGATGGTCTCCTTCTGCGATGCGCCGGCGGCGGGAGCCGGAATGTCGGCCATCAGCGTCTTGATCTTCGATTCGATGGTATCCACGTCGATGTCGCCGACCACGATTACGGCCTGGTAGTCCGGACGGTACCATTGTTTGTAGAAATCCTCCAGTTCCTTGTGCCGGAAATTCTTCAGTCCGTCGAGGTAGCCGATCAGGTTGCGGCGCTCGTATTTCGTGCCTTTGCCCAGCGCCTGCAACAGCTTCATCGTCGAACGCCACGACGCGCCGTCGCGCGTGCGCAGCTCCTCCATGATCACGCCGCGCTCCGAGTCGATTTCCGACGGCTCCAGCGCGATGAAGTGCGACCAGTCGTGCAGGATCAGCAGCGCCGAGTCGATGATTCCTTCGCGCGAGGTCGGCACGTCCTTCATGTTGTAGCACGTGTAATCCCAGCTCGTGCCGGCATTGAGGTTGGCGCCGAATTTCACGCCCACGGTCTCCAGATACTCCGTGAGCTGTTTGCCCGGGAGGTTCTTGGTTCCGTTGAAGGCCATGTGTTCCAGGAAGTGGGCGAGGCCCTGCTGCGAATCGTTCTCCTGGATGGCTCCCACATCGTGGAGGATGTAGAAATCAGCCTGGCCTTTCGGCTTTTCGTTGTGGCGGATGTAGTAGGTCATTCCGTTTTCCAGTTTCCCGGTGCGGACCTCCGGATCGGCCGGGATCGGCTGGTTCATCTGTGCCGCGGCACTGCCGGCGGCGAACGCCGCGACGGCCAGCATCAATAATTTTTTCATGGGCATTTGTGGTATAAGGTTTATTGTTTCTGTGTCTCTTCGGGGCGGTATTCGATGATATCACCCGGCTGGCAGTCCAGCTCGCGGCAGATCGCTTCGAGCGTGGAAAACCGGATGGCCTTGGCCTTCCCGTTCTTGAGGATCGAGAGGTTGGCGGGCGTGATGTCGACCCGTTCAGCCAGTTCGCCGAGCGACATCTTGCGTTTGGCCATCATTACGTCTATGTTTATGATTATCGCCATAAAGTCGTCCCCCCCCCTTTTATCGTTTGCATTTCTCTCATGTCGTCTGTTTTAGATGGTCAGTTTCTGCTCCTCGCTCAAATTCTGGCCGATGGCGAAGACCTCGGCGGCGAAAAGGATCAGGATACCCATGATGATCATTGCGTAGGAGACGTGGAAACCCGCGTCGACGGTGTATCCGCTTCCGGCGAGCAGTTCGGCGGCGCGGCTGTTCATCACCCAGTCCACGGTGTCGCTGATCAGTTCGGTGACGATCGTCAGCATGCCGATTGCGCGCAGATACCAGACGTTGCGTTTGTCGAGCGTGCGCTCTTCGCGGATCGAGCGGCGCAGCGAGTGGATGATCACGAACATCAGTACGATGATGGCCAGGTAGAGAAGCGGGCAGAGCATGACCAGCGCATAGAGCCATGCGCTGCCGCCGATCGAACGGAATGCCAGCCCCAGCGGGGATGTGCCCGGGGCGTTCTGCTCGACGACCAGGGCGAGTTTGCGGACGTTGGCTTTGATTTCCACGCCCGGCGCTGCGGCGATTTCGACGGCCGTTTCGGGCTGTCCCGTCACCCGGATGTCGCCCAGCATGTAGATCATGCGCGGCACGCCGGATTTCCACTTTTCGGCGATGTCGTTACCGAGTTCCGCGCCTTCCGCCGCGCCCCGCGAGAAATTGGGCAGGATTCCGTGGGCGATGCTTGCCACGAGTACGATGAAAAACGTAATGTAAATGACCAGCAGGCGTTGCAGGAGCGATTTTTTGTTCTGCATGTGTGACTATTTTGGTTTTACAGTTGCAAAGATAGAATTAATTTTCGAAAAACAAATAATATTTATCGTTTTTCGATAAAATTTTTCGCGGCGGACAAAAAAGGACGGCACAGGCGGCCGTCCTTCGGATCGTCTCCGGAGCGTTTACTCCACGTTGTCTTTCAGCTGTTTCCAGAATGAAGCGCTGATGGACATCGAGATCGAGATGGCCAGCACGTAGAGGATGAACATGACGACGAACGTGATGAAGCCGATGCCGATCGCATTGCAGATGGCCTGGAAAATGCCGAATACGATGCCGAACAGCACGCCGACGACCAGCGACACGAAGAACATGGTCCATTTGCTGCCGTAGGTGGCGTCGTTCGAAGCCTTGATGGCCTGTATCGGATTTTTGCCCTTTTCGATGAGGAAATAGTAGGAGAGCGTCCATGCGATCGAGAGCACGATGCCCGGGATGACCATGAAGAGCACGCCGATGAAAATCGGGAAAACCATCAGGCCCATCGTGATGAAGAACTCGCCCATGTAGCGGCGGTATTTGCTGTCGAAAATGCCCAGGGGATTGACAATCTCACCCTTGGCCAACTGTGTGGGCAGTAAGGTGATGGCGATTGTGGTACCCACATTGAGATAAGGTATCCAGATCGTAATGAGCCATAAGGCCACTGCTGCGATCACCGAAGGTGCGTTCTTTACGCCGATGGCGACGGAATCCTTGAGGGTTTCTCCGAAATCGAGTTTTTTCACTTCCATAACTAACAGGTTTAAGGGTTAACATCAAAAACAAAAATACGAAAAAAATCGTATCTTTGCCTGCATAACCGTAAAATTCAATGCAATGGCTGAAAAATCTCGCTATAATTACCGGGTTGAACCGCAGGACGTGGATTTCACGCTGCGGGCGACAATCCCTTCGCTGGGCGGCTCGATACTCAACACCGCGGGCATCGACGCCCACGGCAAGGGGTTCGGAGTCGATGCGCTGAATGCCGATAACCATTCGTGGGTGCTTTCGCGCATGGCCGTCGAATTCGACTGCCAGCCCACGCAGTACACCGACTATACCGTGGCCACGTGGATCAGCGATTACGGCCGGGTGCTCTCGACGCGAAACTTCACGCTGACCGATGCCGCAGGCCGCGAATTCGGCCGCGCCGTGACGCAGTGGGCGATGATCGACCTGCAGAGCCGTTCGGCGATCGACCTCTCGTGGGTGGGCGATGCGCATGCCGACGCCATCGTCGATGCCGCGCCCCCGACGGACAAGCCGCGCAAGATCCGTGCGGTAAGCCCTACCGCGACGGCCGAACACCGCGTGGTTTACAGCGACATCGACTTCAACCGCCACGTCAACACGATGCGCTATATCGAAATGATGCTCGACATGCTGCCCGTCGACATGCTGACGCAGGAGGCTCCGGTGCGGCTGGACATTCATTTCCTGAAAGAGTGCCGTTTCGGGCAGACGCTGACGGTGGGGTGCGAGTTGCGCGGGCGTTCGGCGCTGTTCGAAATTTCGGCCGACGGCGCTGCGGCTGCCGTGCGTGCCTCTATCGAATGGAAATAGGCCTGCGGGGAACGCTTCGCAGGGCGCTTGTGGAACGGGTTTTGCAGTTTACGGCTGCAAAACCTTTTTCATTATGGAGAGCGCAACCAAAACACAAGCGAAAAACAAGTATCAGGTAAGCATCGACCTGCTGAACGATGCCGTGGGCAAGGAGATCGCCACTTCGTTGCAGTACATGTATTTCCACACTCATTTCGAGGACGACCGCTACCAGTATCTCTCGAAGATCATGCGCGAGATTTCGATCGCCGAGATGCGCCACATCGAGGAGTTCTCCGACCGCATCCTGTTCCTGCAGGGCGACGTGGACATGAACGCCTCGTTCCGCACCCGGCAGATCACCGACGTGAAGGAGATGCTGCGCATGGCCATGCAGCTGGAGCAGAGTACGATCGACAGCTACAACGAAGCCTCGCGCATCGCCTCGGAGAACAAGGACGCCGTAACGCACAAGATGTTTCAGGACATCATCGTCGAGGAGGAGGGGCATCTCGACACCTTCCGCACCGAGTTGCAGAACCTGATCGACTACGGCGAGAAGTACCTCGCGCTGCAATCGGCCGCCGGCAGCAAGCATACGTCGAAGAGTTTCAACCATTCCGGCGGCGGCGAATAGCGGTTCGCGCGGCGGAAAGCACTTCTGACGCAAAAAACGGAATCCTTTTGCCGGGGTCCCGTTTTTTCGGTTATCTTTGTACCTGAATCATTCGCGGGCACCTGTGCAAACCCCGGCCGGCGCATGAGTTCCTCCCGGGGGAGGGATTCGGGGCGGGGCGGGTCTGCCGACGCGGCCGGAGGCCGCAGGCGTCGGGTTGCCGGATCGGATGAACGGCATGAAATCGCCGGAATGCTCTGATACGATGAAAATAACGATTTTAGGACCTGCCCATCCCTATCGCGGGGGCCTGGCCTCGATCATGGAGATCATGGCCCGCACGTTCCAGCGGCGGGGCGACGAGGTCGACATCAAGACCTTCACGCTGCAATATCCCTCGCTGCTGTTTCCCGGCGAGAGCCAGACGGTTGCGACGCCTCCGCCTGCGGACCTCCGCATCTGCCGCTGCGTCAATACGATGAATCCGCTGAACTGGGTGCGCGTCGGCCGCCGGATACGCTGCGAGCGTCCCGATTTCGTGCTGATGAAGTACTGGACGCCCTTCATGGCCCCCTGTTTCGGGACCATTGCCCGCATCGCCCGCGGCAACGGCCATACGAAGGTGCTGTGCCAGATCGACAACGTCGAGCCGCACGAACGTCACCTGACCGACAAACCCTTCAACCGCTACTACCTGCATTCGGTGGACGGCTTCGTCTACATGTCCGAGCAGGTGCACAGCGAGCTTCGCGCGTACAGCGACGCTCCGGCCCTGTTTTCGCCGCACCCGCTGTTCGAGAACTTCGGCGAGCGGGTCGAACGCTCCGAGGCGTGCGTGCGTCTGGGGCTGGACCCTGCGAACCGCTACGTGCTTTTCTTCGGGCTGATCCGCGATTACAAGGGGCTTGACCTGCTGCTCGACGCCTGGGCGCAGCTCCGGCGTGCGGGCCGCACCGAGGGCCGCCGGCTGATCGTGGCGGGGGAGTTCTACACCGCCCGGGAGCCGTATCTGAACCGGATCGCCGACAACGGATTGCAGGACGAGGTGCTGCTCCACGACCGCTTCATCCCCGACGACGACGTGAAATATTATTTCTCGGCGGCGGACTTCGTCGTCCAGCCCTACAAGACCGCCACGCAGAGCGGCGTGACGCAGATCGCCTATCAGTTCTGCGTGCCGATGGTCGTGACGGCGGTCGGCGGACTGCCCGAGATCGTGCCCGACGGGCGCGTGGGCTACGTTTGTCCTCCGACGGCCGAGGGGGTTGCCGCGGCGATGGACCGCATGTACGAGGGCGATGCGCTGAAACGTTTCCGGGAGAACTGCGTCGAGGAGCGCCGGCGTTTCTCGTGGGAGGAGATGTGCAGCCGCGTCACGGAACTCTACGGCCTGGTGGCTCCGAAATAGGGCGGCGAAAACCTGAAAAACAAGGCCCGGCAGTGCGTCGCACAACCGGGCCTTTCTTCATTTATTCGGGTGTAGCTTGGGCTACTTCTTGATATTGGGCAGTTCCAGCCCGTATTTCTTTTTACGGTCTTCCGCCTTGAGCCACAGTCCCAGCAGCATCGCCAGCACGCCGCACGCGACGAAAATCAGCATCGGACGGGTGTAGTCGTAGGGCATTCCCTCGGTCCGTCCGGCGTTGAAATATTTGAGTGCGAAGCCGAAGAGCATCGGGAAAAGGCACAGTCCGATGTTCTGAATCCAGAATATCAGCGAATAGGCGGAACCCAGATAGCGCGTCTCCACGATCTTGGGAACCGAGGGCCAGAGTGCGGCCGGAACCAGCGAGAACGAGATGCCGAGCAGGACGATCGAGCCGTAGGCGACGGGCTTGCTCGGGAACTCCGGGAGCACGAAGGCGAAGGTCAGGTGGCAGACGATCATCAGAATGGCGCCTAAAATGAGCATCGTGGCGCCCTTGCCCTTGTGGTCGAGGTATCGGCCCAGGAAGGGGGTGATGGCCGCCGCGCCCATCGGGAACCAGCGGAAAATGTCGGCTGCGGTCTGGGCCGATACGCCGAGGTTGCTCTCCAGCATGTTGGTGGCGAAGCGCTGGAAGGGGAAGATGGCCGAATAGTAGAGCACGCAGAGGAATGCGATGATCCAGAACACCTTGCTGCTCAAGATGTACTTCAGGTCGCTGACCTTGAACTCCTCCTCGCTGCCGCCTCCGCCCCGGCTGTCGAGACCCAGTTGTTTGTCCAGTTTGCGGTCCATGAAGGAGAAGATCACGAACGTCAGCAGGCCGATCAGCAGCAGCACGGTGCAGAATGCCACCGGTCGTACGACCGTTGCGGGAGCCATGTCGGCGAGCCACGGCGAAATGGAGAAGATGGCGAAAACGCCGACGCGGGCAATGGCCATCTCAAGTCCCATGGCCAGAGCCATCTCCTTGCCTTCGAACCACTTGGCTATGGCTTTTGATACGGTGATACCGGCCATCTCCATGCCGCAGCCGAAGATCATAAAGCCCAGCGACGCCAGTTTGGCCGAGGCGGGGAACGAGGTCCACCACGAACCGAGCCACGTTTCGATGCCCGAACCCGCGAACGAGTCGCTCACGGCGTAGTATTTCAGACAGGCGCCGATGAACATCAGCGAAGCCGACAGTTGGCCGGTGAACCGCACGCCCATCTTGTCGAGGATGATGCCTGCGAGGATCAGAAATCCGAAGACGTTGAGTATGAACTCCGAACTGCCGTACATGCCGAATACGTCGGGGGTCCATCCGCGCTGTGCCTCGATCATGCTTTGCAGCGGCGACATCAGGTCGACGAACATGTAACCGAAAAACATCGTGGACGCGATGAGCAACAACGCCGTCCATCGGGCTGCGGGCGAGTCGTTGAGTTTACGTTGGATAGTTTCTGCCATATTTTTTTGTGTTGAGTTAGTTATCCAGTGATGCGTAGCGTTTCAGCACCTCGTAGGCTTCGGTGATTCCCAGTTCGCCGGCTTTCGAGAGGTCGAGGCAGCCCTTGCGGGTGTCTTTCATAAACAGCTGGATGATGCCGCGGTTGTAATAGGCCTCGGCGAATGCGGGGTTGAGTGAGATGGCTTTGGTGTAGTCCTCGAACGCCTCGGGCAGGCTGCCCGAGAGGGCCAGCAGGTTGGCGCGGTTGTAGTAGGCGTAGGCGAAGTCGGGGAAGAGCTTCACGGCCTTGTTCAGGTCGGCCACCGCTTCGTCGTAGCTGTACGTGCGTTTCGAATTGTTGTTCAGTCGGTTGGCGGGGTCCGAGTCGATCGTGATCCGCTGGTAGGAGTTGTCGATCGACGAGATGAAGTCGATCATCTCGGCGCGCGTCGTCGAGCGGTTCAGGTAGAGGAACGGGTTCGACGGGTTCAACTCGATGGCCGACGAATAGGTGCTCACCGAATTGGTGTACTGCTTGATGAGCGACTGCGTGACGGCGCGTTCGAAGAGCACGGTCCATGCGGGGTTGCTTGCGTTGAGCTCCTGCACATACTGCTTGTCGAGCATCACCAGCGTGTCGGGCGCGATGTTGCTCTCGCGGCACGAGAGGGTGAGGTATTCGTTGCCGATGCGCTTCTTGAAATCGTCGACGCGTTGCAGGTGATAGGGTTTCGCTGCGGGAACCGAGTCGGGGCGCATGAGCGTGAACTTGAACAGCGGCAGCAGGCGCATCTCTTCGTGTCCGCCGTTGTGGCCCGTGATGCGGTCGAAGCTGCCTCCGGCGAACTTGCTGTCGAACGACAGCAGGCGGTCGAAGCGCTGCGTGGTGTCGGCGTAGATCGAATAGGTGCTGTCGTTCAGGCGCGAACGGTATTCGGCGATTTTCCGCTGGGCGATCGAGCGGTCCTCTTTGGCGCCCTGCGGGTCGCGGAGCAGTTCGCGCAGCCGGCCGCGGTAGATGTAGGCGTTGGCGAAGTCGGGGTATAGCTTGATGGCCGAGGTGTAGTCCTCCACGGCGCGCTCGATCTCGCCCAGCTGGGCGTAGACGCCTGCGCGGTTGTAGTAGACCAGCACGTTGTTGGGCGAGTAGAGCGCCACCTTGTCGTAATCCTCCAGCGCGCGGTTGTAGTCGCCGATCTGCGTGCGCAGCATCGCGCGGTTGAAATAGGTCAGCGAGTTGGTCGAATCGAGCTGGATCACCTTGTCGAAATCGGCCAGCGCCTGCATCGGGCGGTTGGTGGCGTTGTAGACCAGCGCGCGGTTGAAGTAGGAGAGCAGGTAGGCCGAATCGCACTCGATGGCCTTGTTGAAATCCGCCTCGGCCTCCTTGTACTGTTCCTGCTGGAGGTGCAGCCCGCCGCGGCGGTTGTAGCCGTTGGGATTCTCGCGGTTGGTGCGTATCGCGGTGTTGAAATTCTCGTAGGCGCGCGTGGTGTCTTTCAGGTGGAGGTAGCTCAATCCCCGGCAGATGAAGGCGTCGGCCACCTTGTTCTCCTGGCGGATGAACTTGTCGAAATCGTCGATGGCCTCCTTGAACTGCTGGTTCAGCAGGCGCGTCACGCCGCGGCTGTAATAGGGACCCGGCAGGTCGGGGCGCAGCTCGATCGCCTCGCGGAAGTCCTGCAAAGCGTCATCGTAGTTGCCCAGGCGCGAGCGCGTGATGGCGCGGTAGGTGTAGGCCTGCGTGTAGACGGGATTGAGCCGGATGGCCGTCGAGAAATCGTCCTCGGCGCCCAGCAGGTCGTCGAGGTTGTATTTGGCGATGCCGCGCAGGAAGTAGCCTTCGAAAGCGTCCTCGTCGAAGCGCAGCAGGGTGTTCAGCGTGCGGATGGCCTCCTGGTAGTCGTTGTTCATCATGCACGAACGTCCGACCCAGAAAAAATATTCCCGGTTGTACTGTGCGTGGGCTTTCGTGCCGCACAGCAGGGCGGCTCCCAATATGATTCCGGCGATGAGTTTCCGCATGCTGACTGATTTTGCTCTTTAAACGGGCTTTCCGTGCGATTTATTATTCCTGTTCGTATCCGAACCTGCGTAATTGCCGTTCGTTGTTGCGCCAGTCGTCGCTGACCTTGACGAACAACTGGAGGAAAACCTTCTTCCCGAGGAACTGTTCCATGTCTTCGCGCGCCGTCTGTCCGACTCTCTTCAGCTTCTCGCCCTTGTGGCCGATCAGGATGCCCTTCTGCGAGTCGCGGGCCACGTAGATCGTCGCTGCGATGCGGTCGATCGTCGGCTCCTCCTTGTAACTTTCGATCTCGATTTCGCAGCAGTAGGGGATCTCCTTGTCGTAGAATTTGAGGATCTTCTCGCGGATGATCTCCGAGGCGAAGAAGCGCAGCGTCTTGTCCGTAAGCGTATCCTTGGGGTAGAACGCCGGGCCTTCGGGCAGCAGCGAGAGGATGGTCCGGAACAGCCCTTCGATGTTGAAATTCTCCTTGGCCGACGTGGGGACGACCTGCGCCCCGGGGATTTCGGCCTGCCATTTGTCGACCAGCGCTTCGAGCGCTTCGGGCGTCGAGAGGTCGATCTTGTTGATGACCACGACGGTCGGAATGCCGCTCCGGCGGATGCTGTCGACGATTTCGGCCGAGCGTTCGCTCTGCTCCACGGTGTCCGTGACGTAGAGGATCACATCGGCGTCGGTCAGGGCGCCCGTCACGAACTTCATCATCGACTCCTGCAACTTGTACGAGGGCTTCAGGATGCCGGGCGTGTCGGAGTAGACGATCTGGAAATCCTCGCCCGAGACGATGCCCATGATGCGGTGGCGTGTGGTCTGCGCCTTGGAGGTGATGATCGAGAGTTTTTCGCCCACGAGGGCGTTCATCAGCGTCGATTTGCCCACGTTGGGATTGCCGATGATATTTACGAAGCCGGAACGGTGCATTTTTTTTGCTTTATTCGCAGACAAAGGTAGGGATTTATTCGAATTTATCCTATATTTGTTTTACAATATGCTAAAATCGCACTGCCTATGAAAAAATGAGAACTTTTGATTCTTAATGCCGCTACGGCGGCACACGACATATAAAAGCGCATCGGCTTTTCTTCCGGCTTCTGAAACTTGGACACTTTTAGACTAATGAAGAATTAAAGGCGATGCTCGTGCTGTTTTACGGCGCGGGCATTCCTTTCATCTTTCTGTGCAGGCAGTCCAAGGCCTTGAATGTGGATGAACAGAGTTTGTCCGCGTTTTTTGTGTTTTGACATTTGCTCGATGTAAAACTCTAACTCCTTGAATGATGAAACGCTTTAATTTGCTTGTGTATGTTTACCGGGGCATAAACACGCTGGAAGAAAAATTCACCCGGAAGAACCATCCCGATTACACATCCGATTTGAGTAAGCATATCCTGATCGTGACGGGTGTATTTATCGGAGCGACATTAATTACCTCGCTGCTGGGGGTGTAGTTATGAGCATGCAGCACGGAAATTTCTCTCCTAATTTGTCGGTTGGCATGGGCATAGGTCTGTTTTTTCTTTCAACGACTCCTTTTCTGTGTTGTGTCGCCTACTGGATCTATTATTTGAAACGGCATTTGTATTTGTTCTCGACGACCGGTCAGAAAAATCGGATATGGACTGTTCACTTGTGTGATGCTTGCTATTCTGGGACCGTCTATTTTCCCGCTGCTTATAGCTCTTGTTTTGCTGTCTATTGCCATTTCGATCGCTTTGTTCCTGTTGAGTGTCGTGATGACGATCATTGCCTTGTTTGACGGAGGAGGTTCGAAAAAGAGGCGGTTTTCGCTCGACAATGGCGATGAGGTGACCGAAAAATCGGGATTGTTCGGCGAAAAATATTATGAAGGCCGGAGCGGAAAATCCTATGAAACCAACGATAACGGCAGGACGTTCTCCGAAAAGTAGCATTCCTCACCGGGTTTCACATGACTGCAAAAAGGCTCTCGTTTCCGAGAGCCTTTTTGCAATGAAGTCTTGTAAAATGTAGCCTATCGCCGCATCATTCCGCCCGGCATCTTGGGCATCTTCATGCCGCCGCCGGCCACGGCCTTCATCATCTTGCGCGTGTCGTCGAACTGTTTCATCAGGCGGTTGACGTCGGCCATCGTCGTACCCGAACCTTTGGCGATGCGTTCGCGCCGGCGGGCGTTGATGATTTCGGGATGCTCGCGCTCGGCGGGGGTCATCGACGAGATGATCGCCTCGGTCTGCTTGAACACATCGTCCGGAATGTCCACGTTCTTGAGCATCTTGCCCATGCCGGGGAGCATCGAAGCGAGGTCCTTGAGGTTGCCCATCTTCTTGATCTGCTGAATCTGCGAGATGAAGTCGTTGAAGTTGAACTGGTTTTTGACCAGTTTCTTTTTGAGCTTGCGGGCCTCCTCCTCGTCGAACTGCTCCTGTGCGCGTTCCACGAGCGACACCACGTCGCCCATGCCCAGGATTCGGTCGGCCATGCGCTCGGGATGGAACACCTGCAAGGCGTCCATCTTCTCGCCGCTCGAAATGAACTTGAGGGGCTTGTTGACCACCGAACGGATCGAAATGGCCGCACCGCCGCGGGTGTCGCCGTCGAGCTTGGTGAGGACCACGCCGTCGAAGTCCAACCGTTCGTTGAACTCCCGGGCGGTGTTCACGGCGTCCTGACCCGTCATGGCGTCGACGACGAACAGCGTCTCCGAAGGTTTCACGGCGGCCTTGATGGCCGTGATCTCCTGCATCATCGCCTCGTCCACGGCCAGACGGCCCG
>OLZF01000915.1_pt1 | contig 25816 bp, 19 predicted proteins | sample 1674391 | NCBI WGS metagenome assembly OLZF01 (sample SAMEA103958166, study PRJEB25191) | human gut metagenome | biome: human-associated habitat [ENVO:00009003]; feature: intestine environment [ENVO:2100002]; material: feces | place: Germany | collected 2013/2015
TAGATATGGAAGAAGTTTGTAATCGTTTAGAGAAAGGGGGAACATGAAACATGGAATACCTTGGGAAAGAGGAAATTAAAAAAGTAATTGAAGGAAGAGGGTGTCCCAGTCGTCCGCCTATACTTTATGATATGTGGATTTTTACGGAGGTGTTTGGCGAACGTCGGGAAGAGTATGACTCGTTCCTTGCCACTCAGCCGAGAGATGTGGATTTTGTTGATCTGAAGATGCCGGATACGTATCAGGCGTCGGAGGATGCTCCGGATTATAGATGGGCGCCGAGGGGCGTGAAGGAAAAAGAGGGTGTTGGAATCGATCAGAACAGCGTTGCTGAAGAGTGGGAAGACATGGAAGCGGTATATGAAAGCTTTCCGTCTTCGGAATACCCACACCTGATTCCGGATGTTAAAGTAAATGAAAATAAATATACGCTTGCCAGATGGTGCTTCTGCTTTTTTGAGCGTTTGTGGTCGCTTCGCGGCATGGAAAATGCTCTGACAGATTTTTACCTGTATCCGGATGAGGTGCATGAGCTGTTTGAGAAACTGACCAAATACTATATGCGTATTATGGAGCGGGCAAAGAATGAGTTGGGCGTGGATGGTATTTTTGTCACGGATGATATCGGGACACAGACAGGTCCGTTTTTTTCACTGGAGATATTCCAGGAGTTTTTCAAGCCTTATTATAAGCAGTTGATTGATAAGGCGCATGATCTTGGGATGCATTTTTGGCTGCACACCTGCGGAAATATCGATCTTTTTATGAACGATTTCATAGAGATCGGTCTGGATGTAATCCATCCGATTCAGAAATACGCCATGGATCAGCCGCAGACAGCACAAAAATACGGCGGTCAGATCTGCTTCCTGGTGGGCTTTGATGTACAGCAGACGATTCCTTTTGGAACTGTGGAAGAAGTGCGCGAGGAAGTACGGGCGTTGATCGATGCCTTCTGGCGTCCGGACGGACGTTTTCTGCTCACGATGGGAAATGGTTCCACTCCTGACTGGAAGCTGGAAAGTCTGGAAGCATTGTATGATGAAACAAAAACTTATGGATATGGAAAGGAGACAATATGAAACGATCAGAGATTAATCAGGCAATCCGCCGAATGGAGCAGTTAATTAACGAAAATGGATTTAAACTTCCGCCGTTTTGCGGATGGACGGCGGAGGAATGGAAGGAAAAAGGTCATGAATACGATGAAATCCGCGACAATCAATTAGGCTGGGATATCACAGATTACGGGCTTGGAAAATTTGAGGAAGTAGGATTTGCCCTGATCACAATCCGAAACGGAAATGTCAAGAATGAAAAATATACGAAAACGTATGCGGAAAAACTGCTGATGATTGAAGAAGGACAGATGTCACCCATGCATTTCCACTGGAATAAGATGGAGGATATTATTAACCGGGGCGGAGGAAATGTTCTGATCACCGTATATAATTCTACGGAGGAAGGAGCGTTTGCAGATACAGATGTGACGGTAAATTGCGACGGCAGAGAGTATACCGTGCCTGCCGGAAGCCAGATTCGTCTGACACCGGGAGAGAGTATTACGATTTATCCGTATATGTACCATGATTTCCATGTGGAAGAGGGCAGCGGGGCTGTGCTTCTGGGTGAGGTATCCATGTGCAACGATGATGAAAACGATAACCGCTTCTACGAGTCGATCGGCCGTTTTCCGGAAATCGAGGAAGATGAAGCACCCTATCGTCTGCTCTGTAATGAATATCCCACAGTGAAGGAGGAAAATGAAGCATGAATCATATAGAACGTGTGATGGCAGCGATCGAGCATCGTGCCGTAGACAAGGTACCGAAGGGAGAACTTGGAATCAGTGATGAACTGATGCTGGCATTGACCGGAGATGAAATCGTTACACAGGATACGATTATCAATGCTTCCAAAAAGCTGAATATGGATTTGATTAATACATGGTGTGGAGGGACGCCGGAAACGATTCTGGAGACAGAAGCCGACGGCAAATGGATTACACAGGATGCCTGGGGCTCTGTGCGCCGCCGCACCCCGATCAACGATGAGATTATCAAGAAAGTTCTTGATGATGTGGAGGACACACCAAAGCTGAAATTTCCTGAGATGTCGTGTTATGATGCCAGTGTGCAGAAAATCAGAAATTATAAAGAAAAGTGCGATTTGTTTATTATGGCACAGACAGAAGGGGTCTTAACGCCTATGACATGGCTGTATGGTTTTGAGGACTTTATGGTATATACCTGTACAGATGAAGAGATTGTGGCGAAGTTTGCCATGGAACTGGCAGAGCATTATGCGGAGTTGGGAAAACGGCTGATTGATGCCGGTGCAGATGCCATTCTGATCGGGGATGATATTGCATATAATTCAGGTACATTTATTTCACCGGAAAGCATGCGGGAGATTATCTTCCCGGCACTGCGTCATGAGGTGGAATGTATCAAAAAGTATAAGGATGTCCCTGTATTCATGCATACGGACGGTGATCTGCGCCGCGTGATGGATGATATTGTGGGCGCCGGATTTGACGGTCTGCAGTCCTTGCAGCCGACTGCCAATATGGACATTCGGGATCTGAAAGCACGTTACGGGGAAAAACTGTGTCTGATGGGAAATATCGATATCAATGAGGTTCTTCCGTTTGCGGATGAAGAGACCGTGCGCCGCGTGGTACGGGAAACCATCGATGTGGGTATCAAGGGGAGCGGATATATTCTCTCTACCTGTAATATTCTCACCAGAGATGTCCCGCTTCGCAATGCGGTTGCGATGTATGACGAAGCAGAAAAGTATCAATTGTAAAAGGAATGACAGAAGTAATTACAGATGTGAGAATTGGAGAAAGAGACGATGAAACAATTGCCGAAAAAAGTATTCGTTGCATTTAAAACACATTTTGATATCGGTTTTACGGATTTGGCCAAAAATGTTACGGACTGGTACAGTAAGGGAATGATTCAGGGTGCATTGGATGTCTGCCGCAGCAGTGAGGATGAGCCGGAGGGCAGACGGTATACCTGGACGGTTCCGGCATGGTGTATGGATAAAACGATCAAAGGGATTGCAGATGCAAAAATAAAAGAGGAGACGGAACATTTTCTGCGCAGCGGACAGCTTGTATGGCATGCACTTCCCTTTACGACACATACGGAGGCCTGCGGAGCCGAAGATTTTTCCAGAGGGCTGCTGATCGGCAGACGTCTGGAAAAGGAGTACGGTCGTGAAGTACACGCGGCAAAGATGACGGATGTACCGGGGCATACCTGGATTCTTCCTTCGATCCTGCATAAGGCAGGGGTGACATTTTTGCATCTTGGCTGCAATGACTGTTCCACATCTCCGGATCTGCCCCGTCTGTTCTGGTGGGAAGGACCGGATGGCGGCCGGGTTTTGACTTATTATTCGAAGGGCGGCTATGGTTCCAGTCTGCTTCCGCCGGATGACTGGGAGTATCCCTACTGGCTTGCCATGATTCACACCGGAGATAATCAGGGGGCACAGAATGCAAAGTTCCTTCAGGAACTTTTTGAAGAGGCCGAAAGAGAATTGCCCGGTGTTCCGGTTCAGATCGGAACCCTGCAGGACTTTGGTGATGCCATGCTTGAAGCCGGCATCGAGTTTCCTGTGATCCGCGGAGATATGTCCGATACCTGGATTCGCGGCGTAGGTTCCACACCTCAGGGAGTTTCGCTTATGCGCAAGCTGCAAAGTTCGCTGCCGAATCGGGAAGTAGCGGTAAACTTACAGCGTCTGATGCAGCTTCCTGTTGCGGATACGAAAAGCATGGAAGAGAATGCTTATGAAAAATTATTGTTATTTGGAGAACATACCTGGAGTATTGATACCAAGGTTTCTATTCTTCCCCCAAGAGCACACGGGGAGCCATGGGGGGGCTTCCGCTTTTGGGGCTCCGGAAATTTGAATAGGGAGCTGTTTGAGGAACTTTGTAAGACAGATCCGGATTATCTGAAATTGCAGGAATCCTGGGAAGAACAACTGGATTACCTGCGAAGCGCGAAAACGTCCGTATTGGGGTTGGAAGAAGTTTCATGCGCTCAGATACCGTCCGGGGAAGGATTTACCGTATTTGGAAGTCTGGGAGTTCCTTGTGTCTGCCCGGTGGAGATCGGGCATCTGCTCCCCAAAGAAAAAACTTATACCTGCGTTCTTGACGAAGAGAACAACAGATATCCTGTCTATGAACTTGCAGACGGCACTCTGGCAGCAGATTTGCCGCTTCCGGCTCTTGGAAGTGCAGAATTTACTTTTGCAGAGGAAGCGCTTCCCAAACAGACGATCGGACGGATGGAGGGGCAGATGGCAATTCTGGAAAATGAAAATCTGCGTCTTTGTCTGGACAGCAAGAGCGGGATGCTGACCTCTTTTTATGATAAACAAAATGACAAGGAATGGGTGGATACGGATGCAGCCAGTGGTTTTGGTGAATACCGCTATGACATCTATTCCGGTAAGGAATTACTGCAGTATCTGAAGGATTATGCCTATGATCTGCGTGACTGGGGAGTCAATGATCTGGGAAAAGCAGGTTACCCCAGAACGCAGCCCCATCTCACCTTTAGACCTGAGATGACAGATGTGCATCTCGAAAATACAACATCTGCAGGTGTTCTGACCTGGAAGATGCAGAACAAGGAAAGTGCAGAGCTCTATGGGGATGGGGAAGAACTGGAATTTGTATTGTCCCTGGGCGCAGATGCCACTTTCGCAGATTTCTCAGTAAAGATACACAAAAAGCATCCTACTCCGCTTTTGGAGAGCGGATATCTTGCCTTTCCGCTTGCTGCCGGCAACCCTGAGTTCCGCCTGAATAAGTTGGGCTGTGTATTGAATCCGGAAGAAGATATTCTGCCGGATTGCAACAGGGATTTATACTGTGTGGAAAGCTGGATGGCAGTGGAAGACGGAAACTGCGGTTTTGCGGTGATGCCAAAGGATATGCCGCTTCTGTCATTTGGGGAGCCGGGCGTTCTGAAGTTCCAACCGAATCCGGGCAAGCAGAAGCCGGTCGTTATGATGCAGTTATTTAACAATACCTGGGGAACTAATTTCCCGCAGTGGAGTCAGGGAGAGATGGCATTTTCTTATCGCCTGATGCCATATGCAGGCGAATGGAATCAGGCAGGTGTATGGCAGAAGGCACAGGCTTACCGCTCACAGCCTTTTGCAGCAAAAGGAAAAGGGAAGATCGAAGATCTTCTTCCGGAAGGTCTGCCGGATATGCTGCTTTCGGCATGGAAACGTTCCGAAGATCAGTCCGGATGGATTTTGCGGGTTCATGATATCAGCGGCGTCAGCCAGACAAAACGCATCAAGTTAAGTCCAAAGATCGGACAGGTATGGAACTGCAGACTCACGGAAGAAAAGCAGGAGCCATGCGTACGGCAGGATCAGGCACTTGTATTCGACAGCAAGCCATTTGAAATACATACATTTTTTATAGAAGAAAAGAAATAGACGGATCCGATACATCATTCCCAAATTAACAAGACTGTTCTGTCCGGTTGATTACGGAATGATGTACTGGCTTCTGAGAAAAGCAATTGCAGATATTTGTGAGGAATAGCAGGGGGATTTGCTATGAGCAGAAGAGATGATGTGAAGCGGGTACTGGACGGTAAAAAGCCGGAGTATGTACCGTGGTTTGGAGATCTGGATTACTGGCTGAGTTACTTGAAAGCAGAGAGGATGATACCGGATGCGTATGCGGCGATGGGCAGAGGAAATCTGTCCGGGGGCTTAACGGATGACGGCCTGCAGAAGCTGCATAAGGATTTAGAGGTAGGATTTTATCTGCAGGCTTATTTCCCCTTTAAGACGATTTATCATAATGTGGAAGAGGAAGTGCTGGAGAATGAAAGGGAAAGAATCATCCGGTATAAGACACCTTATGGTAATTTGCAGGAAGTCTGGAAATATGTAGACAGTACCTACAGCTTTGCACCCGTCGAGTTTATGATCAAAGATGCGGGCGATCTGAAAGCATTCCGATACCTGTATGAGAATGTGGAGTATGTGCCGGATTATGAACTGGCTGAGAAGAGGCTGCAGTCAGTGGGAGATAACGGTATTGTATTGGCTTATACACCAAAATCGCCGATGATGGAACTGGTTGCGCTCAAAGCCGGATTGGAGACGGTGGTGCTCGAACTTATGAATGAGGAACCGGAAGAATTCGAGGAGCTGTTGGAATGTATGGAAGAAAAGCATACGACAGCAACGAAGATTGCAATCGATTCACCCGCAGAATGTATCTTTGTACCGGACAATCTCAGCAGCGAGATGGTTGGGGGAAATCTCTATGATACCTATATCCAGAAAGTGCATGAGGACTGGACCGGGCTGATCAAAAAGGCAGGAAAAAAGTCCATGGTACATCTGGATGGTACGCTAAATCCGCTTCTGCATAAGCTCTCCTGCGCCGGGTTTGATGTTATTGAAGCGGTAACGCCATCACCGGTAGGAGATATTGAACTTGAGGATCTGCGTAAACATGTTCTGGAGAATACAATTATCTGGGGTGGTATTCCAAGTGGTTTCTTTGATGAAAGTTATTCAGAGGAAGAGTTTGAAGCATGGGTGTGCAGAGCACTGAAGATAATGAGAAAGGATCACCGCTTTGTATTGGGAGTGGGAGATCAGGTTGTGCCGAATACAACAGTTACAAGGGTAAAAAAAGTGGCAGAACTAGTGAAAAAATATGGTAAATTTGAAGGCTAGGAGGAAAAAACAGGTTGAATCCGATTATTGAACAGTTAAGTTTGGAAGAAAAATTTCATTTGCTTACAGGTACCGGAATGAATACCAGCCTGGAACTGAAGGAAAAGGGAATCCGGCAGATGCGTTTTCATGACGGGCCATTCGGTGTGCGTATGCCGATCACAGCAAATGAAGAAAAACAGGAATTTGCAGAGCGTCTGAGAAGTGCATTTCCAAACAGTGAAAAGTGTGAAGAAGTGGTTTCCACCGCGTTTCCCACAGGCTGTGCCCTCGGGGCAACTTGGGATACGGAACTGTTGGAAGAAGTGGGAGAGGCGCTTGGAGAAGAATTTCAGGCTTATGGAATTCATGCCGTGATGGGCCCATCGGTCAATATCAAACGTCATCCTTTATGTGGAAGGAATTTCGAGTATTTTTCCGAGGATCCCCTTCTCTCCGGAAAACTTGGAGCCGGTTATGTGAAAGGCGTCCAGAAAGCCGGGGCAGCCGCCTGCCCGAAGCACTTTATTGCAAATAATCAGGAGCGGGGGCGGTTCTCAGTATCGAGTGAAATGGATGAGCGCACGATGCGGGAAATTTATCTGAAGCCTTTTGAAATTATTGTCAGGGAAGCAAAGCCCTGGTCGATGATGTGTGCTTATAACCGCGTGAACGGTATCTACGCTTCGGAACATAAGCAGCTGCTGCAGGAAATTCTCAGGGATGAATGGGGATTTGACGGAATTATCGTATCTGACTGGGGTTCCGTAAAACACAGAGCATATGCATTGCTGGCTTCTGTGGAATTATGTATGCCATACCAGGAGGAGGCATATGAGCAGCTGGAGAAGTCTTATCAGGCAGGAGAGATTGATATGGAGGTTATTGACGCTGCCATTGATCGTCTGCTGCGGTTCCAGGAGCGGACCAGGGGCGCATGGACTCCAAAAGAAATCAATTTTGAAAAGCATGGACAAATTGCAGGGAAGGCTGCAAGAGAATCCATTACCCTCTTAAAAAATGAAAACCAGACATTGCCGATCCGGAAAGGTCAGATCAGACGTCTTCTGGTAGTGGGAGAACAGGGCAGCGTGCCGTATATCGGCGGGGATGGAAGTTCCAGGGTGAATAATCCGCCGTACATTACTTCTCCGCTGAAAGAACTGCAGGCAATCCTCGGCAATGATGTGGAATTTGATTTCATGGGACAAGATGAGATCGGAACCTTTGCAAATGAAGTAGGGCATATGGAAACAGACCTGAACAGACGGGCAGCAAAGGCGGATGCGGTGATTGTATTCATAAGTCAGGATTATTCAGAGCACAGTGAGACGATGGACCGCAATCACATGGAGATAGAGCCTTATTATGAACATGTATTGCGGGTATGTGACCGGGTAAACAGCCGGGTGATCGCAGTTCTGAATATTGGAAGCGCTGTGATTACAAGCCACTGGCAGCATTATGTGGATGCAATCCTTGTGAGCTGGCTGGGAGGTCAGGAGATGGGCCGTGCTGTGGCAGAGACCCTGTGCGGATGGAATAATCCATCAGGACGTTTGCCGGAAACCTTCCCAAGGAAACAGCAGGATGTGCTCAGTCTTCAGAACTATCCGGGTGACGGATATAAAGTTCAGTACAAGGAAGGACTGATGGTAGGATATCGTCATTTTGATACCAATCAGGTGCAGCCGGAATATGAATTTGGCTTCGGACTTTCTTATTCTGATTTTGTATATCGGAATCTGGAAAGGGAAGATCTTAAATTGACGTTCGAGGTAGAGAATATCAGTGCGGAAGATGGAGACGAGATCGTACAGGTATATCTTTCGGCGCCGAAGGATGCATGGGTCAGCCATCCGGAAAAGGAACTGAAAGCATTCCGGCGTATCTCCCTGAAAGCGGGAGAAAAGAAGCAGGTTACGATTTCTCTGCAGGAAGAGGATTTCCAGTATTACAATACAGCTTTGAAGCAATGGACAGTGGAAACCGGGACTTATACCGTTCGTATCGGTTCGTCATCCAGACAGCTGCCGCTTGTGTGTGAGATACCGATGAAATCCCGCATGCTGCTCACTGCATGGGGATCACCGGAGTAGGAAAGGAAGGAGACAAAAGATGTTTAAACCGGATTATCGTAATATCGTAAAAAGTGCCAGAAATATAGAGGCAGAGAGACTGCCGCTCTACGAGCACAATGTTTCTTTTGAAAAGATCGGAGAAATCGAAGGAGTCGATATGATGTCGCTCTTTCATGGAGACGAAAAGGACATCCATGAGTTTTTCCGTGTATACAGTAAATTTTTCCTGGAACATGGATATGATGTTGTAACATTTGAACAGTGTATCTGTGAAATTTATCCGGGCGGCGGAGCACTCGAAAACGGCAGTATGACGCCTGCAATTCAGGATGAAGATGATTTCCGGGCATATCCATGGGACGAACTGGAAGAATATTATTTCCGGAAGAATGCAAAGTATTTCCGCGCGCTGCGGGATGAAATGCCGGAAGGAATGAAGGCAATCGGCGGTGTGGGAAATGGAATCTTTGAGTGTGTGCAGGATCTGACCGGTTACCAGAATCTCTGTTATATTGCAGCCGATGATGAAGAGCTGTATCAGGCATTGTTCCGAAAGGTCGGCGAAATCAATCTCAGGATCTGGAAGCGATTTATGCAGGAATTCGGAGATGTCTATTGTGTGCTCCGATTCGGAGACGATCTGGGATATAAGAGCAATACGATGCTCTCAACCGAGGACATCAGGAATCTGATTCTGCCGGCGTATAAGCCGATCGTAGATCTGGTACACAGTTATGACAAGCCATTTTTACTGCATTCCTGCGGAAAAATCTTCAGTGTGATGGATGACCTGATTGATATCGTAGGGATTGATGCAAAACATTCCAATGAAGATCAGATTGCGCCGTTTTCTGTATGGGTAGAAAATTATGGAGACAGAATCGGTAATTTCGGCGGCATCGATGTGAATGCGCTCTGCGGTTTCGACAGGAAAGAACTGAAAGAATATATTCTGGATGTGATCGCGAAGAGTAAAAATCATGGAGGATTTGCGATCGGTACCGGAAATTCCATTCCATACTATGTTCCAACAGAAAAATATCTGGATATGATTGAGATTGTGAGAGAGTACAGAGGAGACTTTAAGTAAGAGTAAAAGCCCCCCATTGTTGAACTTGTGACAGTTTGACAATGGGGGGTATTTGTTTGCTTGCCCGTCCAATATCCATGGCCCTGCGCGTGCAAGCACGCTCCGGGTCATGGCTGCTGTACGGGACTTTCATAGTAACACATCATAAAAGGGTGTGGATTATACCTCCACACCCTTAGCCTTCAAGTATTCAATTACAGACCCTACGGTTTCCAGTTCTGTCAGTTCTTCTGCCGGAATCTCAATGCCATATTCTTCTTCCAATGCCATCACCAATTCAAACAAATCCAGGGAATCAGCTCCCAAATCATCTTTGAAAGAAGTTTCTTCTGTAATGATATCCCCTTCGCAGTTTAACTGTTCTTCCAGGATGCTTCTCATTTTCTCTAACATCTTACTTTCACTCCTTAAATCAGTTTTAAGATATTTGTCATTGAAAGTGTACTGGGAAAATTTCACTTTGTCAATACATTTCCATATATTTTTTATCTTTTATTCTGAAGTAAATTTTATCTGCCGTGAAACCGACAGCGCAATCCCAATCTCTACCATCAGGAAAAGAACGGAAGTTCCTCCGTAACTGATGAAAGGAAGCGTAATTCCTGTAGTCGGAATCAGATTCAGCACAACGCAGATATTCAGGATTACCTGCAGCGCGATATGACAGAAAATCCCGCTTACAATCAGGCTTCCGTAAAGATCCGGTGCGTTTTGTGCGATAAAAAACAGCCGATACAATAAATAGCCGAACATCAAAAGCACCAGGATTGCCCCGAACACTCCCAATTCTTCACAGATGATAGAAAATATCATATCATTCTGGGCTTCCGGTATCGTACTCAGCTTCTGTTCACTGTTTCCAAGTCCTTTGCCGAAAAAGCCTCCGGAACCAATTGCATACAAGCCCTGAATCACCTGGAATCCTCCATCCTCAAGATATCCCTCCGGATTCAGCCAGGTAAGTACACGGCGGATTCGGAATCCGGAAGTTGCATCCATATTGGCTGCTATTATGGAAACACCTGCAACACTCAGGACAATCGCCAGAACCGCTGCTGCCACAAAGGGGGCTGTCTTTGGATGTGCCAAATAAATAAGGGCACAGGCAATTCCAAGAATAATCAATGCTGTACTTAAATTATCTGTAAATACCTTCGCTCCCACTGCCTGCATTCCTCCGATAACCATAAGAATGCAAAATGCTTTCAGCGTTTTGACTTGCTTTCCCATTTTGATAATCACCATGGGCAGAAAAAGAATAACCGCGATCTTTGCCATCTCAGAAGGCTGAAACTGAATTCCCAGGTTCAGCCAACGCTTGGAACCATTGGCATCCACACCCAAAGGTGAAAAACGAACCATTGCCATCAGAATCAGGCTGAGCACGTAGATTGCACTTGCAAATTTCGTATAAATATGATAATTGATCTTAGAAAGTACGATCGCACCCACTACACCGCCCATACAGATCAACGCCTGCCTTCGGAAATAATACATATCATCATTTCCACTGATTTTTTGAAAAGCCTCATAATAACTGGCACTGTAAAGCATAATCAAGCCAAAACAAATCAATAAGATAACTGCTGCCAGAAGATTATAATCATAATAATCTGCTCTTTTGCGCGTTTTTGTGCGCGTTGTCCGGCTTTTCCGTCTGATTACAGCGTTCTGCTGTTCTTTTGCCATATCTATATCAACTCCTATACCGCATGTTTTCGTGCTGTTCTGATTATACCATTCCCGGACAGAAATGAAAAGCCAATGTTTTTCTGTCATTTTACCGCATATTTCAAAAGTGTGATAAAAGATGGATTCCTGTCCGTCTCCCCCAAAAGAACCTTTCGCACAAGTTCCGGTTCATCTGTAATGATATTATCAACCTTCAATGTAATCATCCGCTGCATATCTCCCTGATAATTCAGGGTCCACGCATACACTTCCTTACCAAGTCTGTGAACCTCATCCACAAATTGCCGCGTAATATATGTATGCTTCACACTGAAGAAATCCACCTCTGTCAATTCCGAAAGATCTCCATAAGTCATACGGAGTGTATAGCCAGTCCGGATATTCGGATTTTCTTTCTTCACCTGCTCCAGAAACTTGTAATTCATCGATGTCAGTACACAATCATCTGTAAAATCATTATCCTCGATAATTTTTACTACCTTTTTTACAATGTGCTTATTATGACCGTTATATTTCACCTCAATATTAAGTTTAATCTTCCCCTTGCAGTATTTGATCACCTGATCCAACGTTGGAATCTGTTCACCACGGAACTTTTTATTAAACTTCACTCCGGCATCAAGCTGACAAATTTCATCGTATGTCAGATCCCAGATATCGGCATTCAAACCGGTAGTACGCTTCAGATTCGTATCATGCAGAAGTATGATTTCCCCATCCTTGGTCTCTTGCACATCAATCTCCGCCACATCTGCCAATGCTTCAACTGCGTATTCCATGGCACTCATTGTATTTTCCGGAGCCATCCGCGCCCCGCCCCGATGTGCCGTGACAACCATATCAGACTGCGAAACAGCTACATCCGGCAGATTGATCCTCGCCTCCATCACAAGATACGCCAGATCCAGAAATACAATCAACACTGTGATACCGGACAATACCTGTTTTGATGTCAATATTTGCTTAAACCTGCTTTTCTTCCGGTTTCTGGAACGATTATACTTTTTCTTCTCCGAAGAACGTGCAAAGAAGGTATACAGATAAAGCAGCGTCAATGTCATCCCCACACCTCCTGCGATCACTCCTGCATAGTACTTAATCAAACTGCTGTAAAATAATACAGCACTGACCATCGTACCTGAAGAACGCATGACTTTTACATATCCGACCATGATAAATAACGCTGCCAGATAAAGAATCAACATAAGCAGCGCCGCAAAAATCTGTACAATCGCAGAAAAAAACAAATCTCTTTTCCATCTCATCTTCATTCGTTTCCGGCAATACCTGTTGACTTCCTCCGGCCGATCCATCGTCATGACTCTTCTCGGCACACTGAATGAAAATAGCATGGATAAGACAAAAACCAATATCAGAAGTATTCCCAGTACATAATAATGAGGAATTGCCTTCGCCAACTGTTGAACAGAAAATTGCAGGAATTTTGTCTGTGTTACTTCCCATATCAGAAAATGAATCCATAAATAAGGGATACTTCCCGCCATATACACCATCCAGCGCCCCGGATATCTGGCAATAAAACGCAGTGCACCCCTTCCGCCCCAGCGAATCATCGCCGGGACACTGATTTTCTGTCCTCTCCAGGAACTTTCATAACAAGAAAACAAGGCATGAATCTCAAAAATCAGGGCAAGACAAATGAATAAGCACCCAATGATAATAAACACAATTGTCAATGGATATGTCACAAATTTCTGATAATTTTCCGCAGTCAGATAACTATATCCCAGCCTTTTCAGACAGATTTTCATAACAAAATTCGAACCTTTCATTAATGCCTCTGCGAAAAAAATCCGATAGGTTACTTCGAAAATCAACAGGCTGAGCCAATTTTTTCTTAATATCTGCATTGCTGTCTTTATAAATTGTTTCATACTTTTCATCCTGTCTGTCCTTTGATAGGTAAAAGTATATCATAAAAATCCCTTGTGTAAATTTTTTTTTACAATCAAATGGCATTTTCAAACATTCTCCGGGATGTTCACAATTCGTCAATAAACTTTTCACAAAACATTTAAAGTCAAATCACAGTTCTCTCACACTCATCTGTTAAATTAAAAATGTAGAAAAGACAACCCAAACTTTTCATAAAATTTTCTTTTTCATACGCCAGTACCTGGCTGTCAGGTACTGGTCCTCCTTTTTTTTTATCGGGAAAAGACCCTTACAGTTATCGGCAAAGTACTTTCTGATGAATCGTATCCGAATATAATTCCATCCCTTCTGTCTTTATTACATGAATCACCTGAGAAAATTTTTCATCTGTCAATTCTTTCAATAAATTCGGCTTCTCCAAAATCTGTTCTTCCTGAAAAATCACTCCCTTTTCTCCTTTAAATAATGCTACATAAAATACATCGGATTCTACCAGATCCTGAAAGAAATGACTTCCATAAGAGAGTTCCGGCATCAGTCCCTCTTCCTTACAGGAAACCTCACAAATTGCCGTCATATGACATAATTCTGTGAAATGTACCGGAACCCCAAGAGAAGTTGTCGTAGTACCCCAGCGCCCCGGTCCAATCAGCAGAGTATGTTCGTCTTTCAGCTTTTCGTTCAGACACCCGACCGTTCTTGCAACCTCGTATCTCTCCTGTTCGTTAAGTGCCAGATATGGCTTTACGTCCACATAAATCACATAATTGACCGGAAGCCGGACATTTCCGCCCATAAAATTCCCCTGGCTGAAGAAAAGGCAATCTTTCTCATCTTTTAATTCCGGCAAGGTCACATTTCGCCCAAGTCCTTTCGTCTGTAACGGGCGGCACTGCAGAAGATTAATTCTGTAACTGCCGTCTTCCTTGAAATTTGCGGTAAATTCAATATCAACCGGATATTCATAAGTATCGGATAACAACTTTAAAATCTCCCGCATTTTCTGCGGAAAATCTGTTTTCTGCAGCAGATGCGGAAAATCCACAATATAAAAATTCCGATAGTCCCCCCGTTCCCGCAAACGGCGCATCGTCTCAAAATCTTTGGATGCAAATAACTTTTTATCCGCTTTTAAATTCATATTCAGAATCTGATCCGTTCCCTTATGCGTCCAGGTATTATGCTCCAGATCCAGAAGATCCACATAATGTTGTGAAAACTTACGCACATTCTGATAATCAACAAGTGGTTTCCTGTTTGGATCATCCAGGCAGACAATTCTGGGATAATCACCGACTACACGGTCTACCGCCCGTGTTCCCAGCCCGAAAACCAGCCGCAGCATCCCGGCACTCATATCAATATCTGAATTCCACACATACAAATTGGAAGAGTTACCAACCCCTGCAATATGCGGAAAGAAATCCGTCCCATAATAATCACCGGACACCCTCTGAACAAGCAGTGCCATCTGCTCATCCTGTTCAAACAGTCCGCGGTTCATACGATAATTCAGCGCATCCTGATTCATCGTGCTGGCATATACCGTACGGACCGCATGCTCAAATGCCTCGTAACGTTCTTCCGGTGTTCCCTGATTCACACAAAACACACTGTCGTACTTTCCGGCAAATGCATTGCCGAAATTATCTTCCAGAAGAGAACTGGAACGGACAATAATCGGTGATTGGCCATAATATTCCAACATTTTACGAAACTGATTTTTAATCATCTCAGGAAAAGTTCCATGAAGAATCCGTTCTTTGAGTTCCGGGGCATATCTATAATATCCCTCTCTTGTTTTCTGTTTCGTCCGAAGTTTCCAACAATCGTTGTGTACAATATATGTGTAAAATATATCAGCTCCCAGGTAAAAGGAATCATGCATCTCAAGATAGGGAGCAAACCGCCGCTCCTTATCCTGCTCCACGATTTTTCTTGCAAGCAGCATTCCTACTGCCTTTCCTCCGATCCGTCCGGTTCCGATTTCCCGGGACTTGATATTCACCAGATCCCGCAGACTGAAAAACCTGCAGCAGAGAGTATAGATCTTCGTGTCATCCCCGATCAGAAGTTTTAACAATAATTTTTTCCGTTCCTCCCGGCGTTCCTCTGAACCGGATAATGCCTGATAAGCACGCTGAAATGTCACATCCCAGTAATCCATCTTTTCATCTTCCAGACCATATCTGGAAAAAAGGGCCGCGGCCTCTGCACTGGAGGTGATACACTGCGCTGTATCATGCGTAATCAGATGCGGCAAGAACATCGTTTTAGAATATCTCTGCCACACTTTAACCGGATGGACATAGAAATTGCCGTCCACATCATAAACCTCCAATAAAAGTTGGGTGGTTTCCCGGATTCTGTTGATCGTATCCGACGTATGAGAATCCCGGATCAACGCAAAATACGCAATGGTCTCCAATTCAAACAGGTAAGGACACGTCACCCGGAAAAAGTTTCCAATCATCAAATCAGAATACCAGAATTTCAGCAGATCGGTAAGACAATCAAAAACATAAAATGCTTCTTTTCCATAATCTGTAATCAGCCGATGAACTTTTGTAGCAAAGTGTTCAAAACCCTTTTGGGCATTGATCCATTCCAGAGAAACTGCACCCATGTCTTCTTCCGAAATTACAGGCTCATGGCTTCCGAATCGAATATAAACCAGTTTCCGTCCATCCCTGACCGCCTGGCGGATATAAGGTTGCACCACTCTTCTGTAATCTTCTAAAGACTCAACCTGCCATACTACATTGTCACCTAACCGGAACTGATCAATCACCTGATCAAATCCCGGTATTCCCGTACTTACCCTTCTTTTGCCCTCCATTCAGCTTACCTCCATTCAAATCAGTCTCCTTTTACTACAATAGCTCTTTTTACCATTTTATCATATTTTTATGTATAAATACACTTTTTCTTAATATTTTTCGAAAAAATCATAGTATTTCTTTAAATATTTCATCGTTTTAAGTTCGGACACGCTTCCTGTTTTTCCCGCAGGCATCAAAAAACCCGGAATACTTTTGTTCATCGTTCAAAGTACTCCAGGTTCGTTATAAAAAGACTCATCAAATAAATTCCATCATGCGCAGAAAGCACAGCCATCCGGTCAGAGTAAATGCGCTGCACAGCGTGGTAAGCATTACGGTATTAGATGTCAGACTCCCTTCATGCCCCATATTGCGTGCCATGACATAACTGCTTACTGTCGTGGCAGAACCCAGCATAACAAGGATCGCCACTAACTTGTCATTTCGGAATCCGAGCCCCACAGCAAGGGGCAGAAATGCAGCACAAAATACCACCAGTTTCAGAATACTGCTGACAACCGCAGGCTTCATCTGGCTCCGTGCCTGAGAAACACGAAAGGAGGCTCCCATCGCCATCAATCCCAGAGGAGTGGCAAGAACCGAAAGATTGTGAAGTGTCTTATCCAGAACTTCCGGTTTCGGTATCTGAAGCGCAGACCAGATTACACCTGCAGCAATCCCCAAAATAATGGGATTGGTAACAATCCCTTTCAATGTACAGAGAATCAGTGCCCGATCGAATTTCTCTCTGTCCGGTTTCAGGAAAGAAAGCACCACAACTGCCATCACATTATACAAAGGAACTGTTGCAATAATCATCAGCGGTGCCATACCTGCGTCTCCATAGATATTCTGTATGAATGCAATTCCCAAAATCGCCGCACTGCTCCTATAGGATGCCTGCACAAACTCTCCCTGAATAGATTTATCCTTCCATAGAAAGGACAACGCTGTCACAGCCAGAATTGAAATCAATGTCACGCAAAAGCAAAACAACACAAATCCGGTATCCCATACTTCATAAAAATCTGCCCCGCTGATATCCTGGAACAGCAGTACCGGAAGCGCAGCCTGAAATACAAATTTATTTGCAGCACTTACAAACTTCTCATTAAAGATACCTGCCTTTTTAAATATCATCCCAAATATCATAGTCAGAAAGATCGGAATCGTGGCATTTAAGCTAAAAATCAGATGTTCCATAATTTGCACACTTTCCGGTCAAATGTAAACAATCCATTTACTTCACTTTCCACATCCGAAAGCTGCGTATAGACCGCACCGCAGAGTCCCTGCTCAATCAGCGGTTCCAATTCTTCCTTCTGCAGCCGCATAAGCGCCTGCTGAAACTCCTCCACGGTTTCAAAATGCTTATATCCATAGGCCTTTTCTTCCGCAGAATGTGCCGCAATATGGCAATCATATCCGCCGTATTCAGAGATCACATAAGGTTTGTCCGTCTCTTCCATCTTTAATTTTCTGAAATATGTATGTACACTGTGAAAATCACTGTTGTTCTGCATAAACCAACCGCTTGTAGCATCCACCAGACGATGTGGATCCAGCTTTTTCACCTGTTCCGTAATCAAATCCGCATCAAACTGTCCCCAGCCTTCATTAAACAATACCCAGGTACTGATACAGGGAAAATGTGAAAGATACAGAATCGTATCCCGGCACTCTCTTACCCATTCAAATCTTCCCTTTTTACTGCCTCTCCCAAAACGATGATACTTATGGTCATCCAATTTTGTCCGGATTTTGGAAGCTACGGTCGGCAGCCAGGTTACTAATGGTGTGTTGTAAGTCGTTCCGCCATTTACCATATCCTGCCATACAATCATTCCAAGCCGGTCACAATGATAATACCAACGTGCCGACTCAATCTTGCAGTGCTTCCGTATCATATTGAATCCCAATTCCTTCATCTTCGTAAGATCGAAGATCAGTGCCTCATCCGAGGGCGCTGTATAAAGACCGTCAGACCAATATCCCTGATCCAGAATTCCCTGTAAAAATAAGGGTTGATGATTCAGGCAAAAACGTAATATTCCTTTTCGGTCTTTTTCTATCGTATAGGTACGCATGGCAAAATAACCCTTGACACAGTCCTGTCCCAATTTTACCGTCACCTCGTAAAGATTTGGAGATTCCGGTGTCCAGGAAATTTTATGATCCAATGTAACCTTAAACCTGCGGCTTTTTGATTCCACATGAATCTTCTCATCCCCTGCAGAAATATCACAGATTATGTTTTCTTCTGATGCAAGATTCAATGCCACTTCCACGGATACTGTATTTCCATCATAATCTGGTGTCAATCTCAGATCCCTGATGTAAACCGCCGGAACCCATTCCAGCCAGACTGTCTGCCAGATTCCGCTCTGTGCCGTGTAAAACATTCCCGACGGATGTAAAGACTGCTTTCCCCGTGCATGATAAGAAGTATCCGAATAGTCCTGAACCCTGACCGTCAGAGTATTCTCTTCTGCCGCAAGAAAATCTGTAATATCTACTTCAAAGGGCAGATAGCCCCCCACATGGCGGCAAACCTTTCTGCCGTTTATAAACACAATTGCACACTGATCCACTGCTCCGAAATGAAGGATACAACGACTGTCGTCTTTTGGAGTTTTCACCGGAAGATCCCGTTCATACCAAAGGTACTCATCCGGCTGTAACTTCCTGTGCACTCTGGACAAAAGCGTTTCCGGTGAAAACGGAACCAGTATGGTTCCATCCATCCGGCAGGGAAACTCCCCCTCTTCCGTAATCGCATAATCCCAGAATCCGTTCAGATTTAAATAAGACTCCCGCACCATCTGCGGCCGCGGATATTCTTCTAAGACATGATCCGGATGAAGAAACTCGCCCCAGGTTGTCAGTAATGTATTCATAATCCGTTTCCTCCCAACTAAAGGTAAAAAGATTTCTTATTTTTGCCTTTCTCTACAAGTATACCATAAATTTTATCTCAACTCAAAACTATCTATATCACTTTTTGACTCCGCTCATATTGTAATATGGAAAGATTCTTTAGTGAAAGGACTATTATGGATAATTATCGCACAAATCGTCCCGGCTGCGGCCAACGGCATGGAAATAACTTCCAGATGCCATGTCAAAATACAAGGTCAATACAGACATCCTGTAGTTGTAATCAACAATCAATGTATCGGAAAGTGGATACCCTTCCGGTAGCCATGGCATATATTCCGCACACGCACTTCGGTCAAACCTATGAATTATGCAAAGGGCTTCAGTTCGGAACTATTTTTCCGGATCTTCACAAACCATTCTGCGGAAAGGGAGGAGGTGGCTGCAAATGATGGAACGCATGTCAAAGGAACAGATGTTAAACCGAATCAATCAGCTTAGTTTTGCAGTCGTTGAGATGACATTGTATCTGGATATTAATCCTTGTGATGAAGAGGCACTGGCATATTTTGAAGAAAAATCGGCCCTTCGCAATGAAGCGCTAGAAGCTTATGCCAAAAACTATGGCCCGCTTACCATCGATACCGCCAACGATACCAAATCCCGCAGTTGGGAATGGGTGAATCAGCCGTGGCCCTGGGAAGTAAGAAAAGGAGGATGCCGTTAATATGTGGAATTATGAAAAAAGACTGGAATATCCGGTAAATATTACTACACCGAATGCAAAAATCGCACAAATTATCATGAGTCAGTATGGCGGACCGGATGGCGAAATCGGAGCTTCCATGCGCTATCTGTCACAGCGTTTCACCGCGCCAAACCGTACCTGTATGGGAATATTGAACGATATCGGTAGAGAAGCCCCTGAAATGTTCCATTGTAAGGGGCGCCACGAATTTCACTTTTCAAAACTGGGATCACATCTTATGTTCTTATTTATCCTGGACGGGCTTATTGGAGGGACACTTTCTTTAGAGTTTAAATACATCTCATGTTCTTATTTATCGAGTTACTGGGGATATATATTTCTGTATATGGACGTTTAAATACATCTCATGTTCTTATTTATCAAAGAAACAAAACTCTTTCTGGGCAAGTGGCTGGAGTTTAAATACATCTCATGTTCTTATTTATCGGATACACAAGAGCATACTACTCTTGCAGCTGGAGTTTAAATACATCTCATGTTCTTATTTATCGAAACAAAAAGCCGTACTATGCATTCTTAGAAGACAGTTTAAATACATCTCATGTTCTTATTTATCCTATAGAACAAGAAAAATTGGTAAATTTGGAGGAAAAGTTTAAATACATCTCATGTTCTTATTTATCATCTTATTCACCAATTTAATACAATAGTCAGCCTGAGTTTAAATACATCTCATGTTCTTATTTATCTCCCCTGTCCAATCAATTCCCTTACCTCATCAAGATGTTTAAATACATCTCATGTTCTTATTTATCCTTGACTTATCCTTTTCTACCATGTTCTGGGTTACGTTTAAATACATCTCATGTTCTTATTTATCGCAGATTCTCTGCAAGATAATACACAGTGTCACCTTGTTTAAATACATCTCATGTTCTTATTTATCCCGATGGGAATTTCAGTGTTTGCGAATGCAGTGGAGTTTAAATACATCTCATGTTCTTATTTATCCCACGTTTTTAAGCCTTTCTTTAATTCAATATACCCCTTTTTCCCGCTAAATTCAAGCATTTCTCAAAATTTTACCAACCGTTTATCTTTTTTTGGCTAAATCAACCTTATCTCGTCTTAATATGCATAAATACGCCATTTTTCCATCTTGTGCAATGATTCCGCCTGGTAAAATTACAAACGCAAAGTATCCTTATGCCAAAACACTCAAAACCATCACTCCAAGTATTAACTTGGAATGAATCTCATAAAAACTCAGTAATAATACAATAAGCACTTTCAATTTCTTCGAGTAAGTAGCTTCGTATAGAAAGTTGAACTTGCCCATCCTCCCAAAGGACTATTCTCAAATATATTGAACAGAACATTTCCACTGCACCTCTGGGCAGAAAAGCATTGAAAATATTCTGCTCATGGTTTAACGCTTGTTTGATGCTTTACAGCCATATAGCTCCACTTAAATGGGAGGAAACTCAAATATACATCAATATTCTCCCGTTCGTTTATGACCATTTTGTCGAGTAGCTGCGCGTAAAACTCATCTTCGTACTCAATACCACCCATAAGCTCATCAATGACTTTCTTTATATTCTCCATCAACTTTTTCTGCTTCACTATTATAGACTGTTGCTTTTCGATGCTTTCTGCCATAGATTTCAAACTTTTGATTTCAGCATCATATCTTGCTCTAAATGTGGTAAATTCTTTGTGATCAATATCATCATTTGTGTAAAGCCCTATTAAATCCGTACGCTTTTTCTTTGCTGCTTCAATTTTCTCTGACAAAACATTTATATCTGCACCTGTCATCTCCATTAAAATGACCCTGTTAATCGTCCCTATTAAGCTATTTGATATTTGTTTTCGGTCGATTTTGAGCTGTTTGCAGACAAGATACATAATGTGTATGACTTCCTCGTTGCGGATGCTCGTTCCGGAACAACCGACTTGATTTCCTGCATTGTCAACATGAGGACTTCCGTGTTTTACCCCCTCAAAGCAACGCCACGCCTTATATCTGCTGCCGTCCTTTCGGGTTTTGTATCTGGCAACATAGCTTGCGCCGCATTTTCCGCATTTGATTTTTCCGGAAAAAGGATATCGGTTGCTGTATTTCGCCTTTCCCTCTTGCGAAAGTGATTTTGCATCTAAAATTCGATTAGCCCTTTCAAAAAGCTCACGTGAAATAATCGGCTCGTGATGGTTTTTGATAATCACAAATTCTTCCTGCCCTCGATTATACTTCTTTTCGTGAGATAAGAAGTCTGGCGTATAGGTTTTCTTCTGTACTAAATCGCCGCAGTATTTCTCATTGCGGATAATACGGAGAATGACCGTGTTCTGCCATTCTTTGGCACGCATAGGATCAATACCTGCTTCCCGAAGTTCACGTGCGATAACATGCGTTCCTTTAGCCTCATTCACAAACTTGTGGAAAATCAATCGAACGATTTTCGCCCCTTCTTCATTAATATGCATTTTTCCGTTCTTTACATCATAGCCAAGCATACTTCGTCCGAACACAACACCTTGTTCCATCTGACGCTTCTGTCCCCATTTCACACGTTCGGAAGTCTTACGGCTTTCCTCCTGTGCAATAGAGGACATAATAGCAAGACGAAGCTCCGCATCACCATCTAAAGTGTTAATATTATCATTCATAAAAATAACGCCTATACCGTGCTTTTTGAGTTCTCTGGTATAGAATATGCTGTCAAGGGTATTTCTCGCAAAACGTGAAATCTCCTTTGTAATAATCAAATCAAAATCGCCGTTTTTGGCACACGCAATCATGCGGTTGAATTCTTTACGCTTCTTTGTATTCGTACCTGAAATACCCTCGTCGGCAAAAATCTCATACAATTCCCAATCATGATTACACTCAATATACTGTCGGAAATAACGCTGCTGACTTTCAAATGAATTGGCTTGGTCTTCATTATCTGTAGAAACACGGCAGTAAGCAGCAACTCTTTTTTTCGTATGTTGTATTTTTCTCTCTTGATTCAGAGTTTCATATTTATTTATTGACATGAAACAACTCCCTTTCCCACCAAAGAATTTACCACATTTAATATAGAGAAACAGCTTTTACTTGCTGAATGTGTAAACACTAAAATCGTTCATATATATGCAAAGCCAAGCGTTTAAGCTTGGCTGCGGTTATTTTTTCTATATTGTTTTTCTATTTCCTCAATACAGCGATCATATTGTGAATAAGTCAAAAGTTCTCTTTTTTTCAGAGATGTAAGTATTGACTTTTTAAATTGCATATAAAACGCTGTGTATTCCTGTTCTGTAACTTGCGGAACAGACTCTCCAACGTAAATAAACTCACGACATTTCAACCAGCATCACCACCTTGCTATAATGTATTCGCAAAAGTTTGTACAATATAACAAGGGATTAGGTAAGCAATTTCCTAAATACTCTTATAGGGCATCATATTCTTATTTATCATAGAGGGGGGTAAGACCTGAAGATATACCGGGAGAAGCGTTCAAATACATCTCATGTTCTTATTTATCGCGGCATGGCGGGAATTGACAATTCAATGGAGTTTCAGTTTAAATACATCTCATGTTCTTATTTATCTTTAATTTCATATCTGCTTTCTGTCGCCGCATCAAGTTTAAATACATCTCATGTTCTTATTTATCGTGGATATGAAAAGGAGTATTATGAAGACAAAAATGTTTAAATACATCTCATGTTCTTATTTATCAGAGTGAAACGTGCGTATCCAACATTTATAGCAAGTTTAAATACATCTCATGTTCTTATTTATCCAAGGCACCATGGAAAGAATGGGCAAACAGAGGACGTTTAAATACATCTCATGTTCTTATTTATCGTTTGCAGATACCCCCAACCATTGTTTTATACACAAGTTTAAATACATCTCATGTTCTTATTTATCCTTGCAGATGATACACTGAACAAGTTAGCTTGTTGGTTTAAATACATCTCATGTTCTTATTTATCGGCTACAGTAGCACAATGGCTTCTAAATGCAGCCAGTTTAAATACATCTCATGTTCTTATTTATCATGCTTGAGTGTATGGTGATGCTTGGGTGTATGGGTTTAAATACATCTCATGTTCTTATTTATCTAAACTTATCAAGCACCACGAAAGTTGTCAACGATGTTTAAATACATCTCATGTTCTTATTTATCTATTTCGCTATATGCGATTGTAAATATATTACCAGTTTAAATACATCTCATGTTCTTATTTATCTTGGATATCACATACCAAAGAAAAAGACCTCTGCTTGTTTAAATACATCTCATGTTCTTATTTATCGTTAATACCATCCGCACCGGTGTAAATAATGGTTAAAGTTTAAATACATCTCATGTTCTTATTTATCTAACACTCGATAACTCTGAGGATGAGTACAGTACATAGTTTAAATACATCTCATGTTCTTATTTATCGATGGCGTGCTGGAAGTAATTCTTGCATAAAAGGGGGTTTAAATACATCTCATGTTCTTATTTATCTATGGAACTTAGGTCGTTGGAAACGATAGTAAAAAGTTTAAATACATCTCATGTTCTTATTTATCTTAATAATTATATCGGTATAAAAACCGATGGAAAGAGTTTAAATACATCTCATGTTCTTATTTATCAATTACTCGAGATAAACTTACAGATAACGTATTTGAGTTTAAATACATCTCATGTTCTTATTTATCGAACCACAAACTGAGGTACATCTGTCTGACGTTCCAGTTTAAATACATCTCATGTTCTTATTTATCCCACGTTTTTAAGCCTTTCTTTAATTCAATATACCTCTTTTCTCCTCTAAATTCAAGTGTTTCTCAAAATTTTACCAGCCGTTTATCATTTTTATGTTAAATCAGCTTTATCTCGTCTTAACATGCATAAATACGCCACTTTTCCGTCTTAGGCAATAATTCCGCCTGGTAAAATCTCAAAATTTATAATAGCAAAACGATCTCTTTCACTTCTTTCAAGTAGACATTTTATTGGAAAAAATCAGATTTTTTCATAAAAAGAAAAGAAGCGTCTCTAAATGTAGCAGACGGAACATTTCCGATGCTTCTCTGGGGTATCATTCAGGAAGCCCCAATTTTGTTTGGCCTGTATATAAAGTGTAGTACGTGCATTGACAAATATTATTTTATGTCCGGATCTGTAATTTTATATTCTTCCTCATTATAGGTGACAAGTAAAGAGGATGCTTTTTTAAACATTCCGACTCTATCTTTTGGAATTTCATTCTTCCGGCACGAACACAGTATGTAAATGATTTTTTATTATCTTGCGTATATTGACATCCTTGTCTGTTTCTAAATCTAAGGGCTTCTCTTGTTTTTTTCTGGTAGCTATTATAGAAAGCAGAAATTATGAGAATAATAAGTAAAATTTTTGAAAAAAAGACTGAAAACACAAATAAAACAGAAAAAATTTATAAAAATGTTCGAATTATCTTGCGACTACACGCGAAGCAAGATAAAATATATTGTATACAGGAAAACAATCGAGGCTATATTATGGAAAAAATATATGAAACAGCTTATGCAAAAATAAACTTAGGACTGGATGTGCTGGGCAAGCGTTCCGATGGTTACCATGAAGTACGAATGGTGATGCAGAGTGTTGGTTTGAGCGATGCAGTGGAAATTGAAGAAGGTGAAGGACTTGTGGTTGAAACAGATCATAGTGGTCTTGCCGGCGGTCCTGATAATCTGGCATGGAAGGCAGCGGAGCTTTTAGCCCGTTGCTGTGGTAAAATCCCGAACGTTCATATCAGACTGAACAAAAAAATTTTTTTAGCAGCCGGACTTGCCGGCGGTAGTAGTGATGCGGCAGCAGTGATGCGAGACGGAAGATCGGAAGAGCGTCGTGTAGGGAAAGAGTGTAGATCTCGGTGG
>OLZF01000935.1_pt1 | contig 25525 bp, 22 predicted proteins | sample 1674391 | NCBI WGS metagenome assembly OLZF01 (sample SAMEA103958166, study PRJEB25191) | human gut metagenome | biome: human-associated habitat [ENVO:00009003]; feature: intestine environment [ENVO:2100002]; material: feces | place: Germany | collected 2013/2015
TCTGCCCGTCCACGCTGTCGGTCAGCGGCACGATGGCGGACGCGTTCGCCTCCGTGAGCGGGATGCCCCGCTGCGCACAGATCTCGCGCAGGACGCTGCGCACCTCCGGCTCCTGCGGATAGCTGACGGCGCACGTGCCGGGCTTGAGAATGCCCGCCTTCTCGCGCGCGATCTGCGCGAGCGTATCACCGAGGATCTCCGTGTGGTCGAGGCCGATGTTCGTGATGACGGCGCACGCCGGCGCGGCGATAACGTTCGTCGCGTCGAGCCGGCCGCCGAGGCCGACCTCCAGCACCACAACATCGCACCCCCGCCGCCGGAACCACAACATGGCCGCCGCCGTCACGAGCTCGAACTCCGTCGGCGGGTCGTCCATGGCGGCAATGCACGGCTGCAGCGCCTCACACACGGCGGCGAACTCCGCGTCGGGCACCGGCGCGCCGTTGACCTGCATGCGCTCAGCGAAGCGCTCGAGATACGGCGACGTGAACAGCCCCGTCGTGTACCCTGCCGCGCGCAGGATCGATGCGAGCATCGCCGCCGTGCTGCCCTTGCCGTTCGTGCCCGCGATGTGCACGAATTGCAGTCCGTCCTGCGGGTCACCCAGGCGGTGCAGCAGCTCGCGCACGCGAGAGAGCCCCGGGCGCGAGCCGCGCCACTCCACGCCATGGATCAGCTCCATGGCCTGCTCGATCGTCATATCGCTGCACCTCCCGCGTCAAATTTCATCAAGATGCTGCGATTATACCACGTTCCGCCCCGCGCGGCAACGGGGCACTTGCGTTTTCTCGCCGCATGGGGTAAACTGTTATTTTAGCGACTTCTTGACGAACGGGGGCGAAGTATGGAAAACCTGATGATCTCGGCAAACGCCGTGCTGCCCATGTGCCTGGTCATGGCGCTCGGCTACGGCACGCGCCGCCTCGGCTGGATCCGCCGCGAGGAGATCTCCGCCATCAACAAGATCGCATTCCGTATTTTTCTGCCGTGTTTGCTTTATTATAATGTATATTGCTCCGACCTGTCCGGCTCGTTTGACCCGCTGCTGATGGCCTATGCCGTAGGCGGCGTGCTGCTGACATTCGGCCTCGCGCTCGGCTACACGCTGCTGACCGAAAAGCTGCCGGAGCGCCGCAGCGTGATGATCCAGGGCATGTTCCGCAGCAACTACGTCATCATGGGCATCCCCGTGGCGACGGCGCTGCTCGGCGCCGGTGAGCTCGGCACCGTCTCGATCCTGATTGCGGTCGTCGTGCCGCTGTTCAATATGCTGGCCGTCGTCGTGCTGGAGGTGTTCCGCGGGCAGAGGCCGAAGCCGCTGCACGTCCTTGGCCAGATTGTGAAAAACCCGCTCGTGATCGCGTCCGTGCTCGGCATCCTGACGCTGGCTGCCGGCACCCGCCTGCCGCACATCCTCGAGCAGACCATCCAGAACGTCAGCGCCATCGCATCGCCGCTGCAGCTGTTTCTGCTCGGCGCGTTCTTCCAGTTCTCCGGCATCCGGCGCTACGTGCGCGAGCTCACGGCTGTCGTGGCGGCAAAGCTCATCGTGTTTCCGGCGCTGTTTCTCGGACTCGGCGCGCTGCTCGGCTTCCGGGACGCGGCGTTCGTGTCGCTGCTGGGTGTGTTCGCCTCGCCGACCGCCGTCAACTCCTTCACCATGGCGCAGCAGATGGGCGGCGACGCGGAGCTTGCGGGCGACATCGTCGTCGTGACCTCGGCCGTGAGCATGCTGACCATGTTCCTATGGGTGTTTCTGTTCAAATCTCTTGGCATGTTCTGAGCGCCGGGGGCTTCCCAAACCAGGCAAACCGGCGTATAATACTGTATTCAGATAACGAAACCACAAAGAGGGCAAAACCATGAATTTTCGAATGATCGGGCAGGTCGTCGGCCGCGTATTGTGCATCGAGGCCGCGCTGATGCTCCTGCCGATGATTGCAGCCTTGGCCTATGATGAATCTCCGGTCCCGTTTCTGATCACGATTGCCGTCACCGGCGGCATCGGGCTGGTCATGTGGCGCGTGCGCGCCAAATCCGGCGGCATGACCGCACGCGACGGTTTTCTGATCGTCGGCCTGTCGTGGATCGCCATGTCGCTGTTCGGCGCCCTGCTGTTCGTGCTCACCGGTGACATTCCGAACTACATCGACGCCCTGTTCGAGACGATCTCGGGCCTGACCACAACCGGTGCCAGCGTCGTCACATCGCCGGAGAGCATGACGCGCGGCGGTATGTTCTGGCGGCTGTTCACACACTGGATCGGCGGCATGGGCATTCTCGTGTTCGTGCTGGCCGTGCTGCCCATGAGCGGCAACCGGTCGATGCACATCATGCGCGCCGAGGTCCCCGGCCCGACGGTCGGCAAGCTCGTGCCGCGCATCCGCAAGACCGCCTCCATCCTCTACCTGCTGTACATCGCGCTCACGCTCGTGGAGACGGTTCTGCTCATCGCCGGCGGCATGAGCTTTTATGATGCACTGCTGCATTCGTTCGCCACGGCCGGCACCGGCGGCCTGTCCACGCGCGCGCTGAGCATCGGCTACTACAACAGCGCCTATATCGACATCGTCGTGGGCGTGTTCATGATACTCTTCGGCGCCAACTTCAGCCTGTATTACCTCATTCTGCTCGGCAACGTCCGCACCGCCCTGCGCAACGAGGAGCTGCACTGGTTCCTCGGCATCATCGCCTTCGCCGTCCTCACGATCGCATTCGACATCCGCAATCTCTACGGCGGCGTCGGCCACGCCCTGCGCTATTCCTTCTTCCAGGTCACATCCATCATCTCCACAACCGGCTTTGCGACTGCCGACTTCAACCTCTGGCCGGAGTATTCCAAATTCCTGCTCGTGCTGCTGATGTTTGTCGGCGGCTGCGCTGGCAGCACTGCCGGCGGTCTGAAAGTCTCGCGCGTGATGCTGCTGTTCAAGTCCTGCACGATCGAGGTCAAGAAAATGCTGCGCCCCCGCTGCATTGAAGAGGTCCGGCTCGATGGTAAGCCGGTCGACAGTCAGACCGTCTACAACGCGCTGACGTACTTCACGTTCTATATCATCATCCTGCTCATTGCGGGGCTGATCGTGTCGCTCGACGGACTGGACTTCACAACGAATTTCACCGCCGCACTCTCGTGCCTGTCCAACGTCGGGCCGGGGCTCTCCCTCGTGGGCCCGACCGGGAGCTTCGCCATCTTCTCGCCACTGAGCAAGATCGTGCTCATGATCTGCATGCTGCTCGGCCGTCTGGAGATCTTCCCGCTGCTGCTGCTGTTCGTGCCGTTTACGTGGCGCTGGAAATGAGCGCTGCCCGCAGTTCGGAATATGCATGATCTGCGGTCAATCCGCCTTGTTTGCGCACCGCCCCGCAAGTCTTATAACTTGCGGGGCGGTTTTTCAGCACCTTCTCCGTGCCGAACAAATGATACAGCATTTCAACATTTGCGCAGCGGGGGGGGGGAGCCCGAGGGGGCAATGCCCGCCTCGGTTCAGATTCCTCCTTGAGGAGAAGGCTTGAAAAGCCCCCTCGGGCTCCCCTGCGGCTCTGTCACATAACTCCGCTGCCACTGACTCACTACAAAACAGCGACAACCCCGCAGGCCGAAGCCTGCGGGGTTGCCTCTCTATGACGCTGCAAGCGCAGCAGTCAGTATTTCTTAATTGGGACGCTGGAGAGTTGCGCCTTGGTCAGATCACTCCGACAGCTCTGCCTTCTTCTCGGCAGACAGCTTCTTGATCTTCGGGATGCCCCAGATGAACGCCGGGAGCACAACAACGATCAGAGCGTAGTAGCCGTCATAGCCATAGATCTTGGAGATGATGGTCGACAGGCCGAGCAGGGAAACTGCATAGCACAGGCCGATGACAACCAGGCCGACGATGACGCTGCGGACAGCCTTGCTCTTGATGGCCTTCGGGAAGCAGTGGCCCTCGAAGCGCTGGATCATGGAGTAGACGAGCGTGACGGACGTGGACACGAACGCGCAGAACAGCAGGATGGTGTACACGACGAACAGCCAGGTGTAGCCGCTGCCCATGAGGGTGACAACGCTCTGGTTGGGGAGCTTCATGACGTCGGCAATGTGGCGGGCGGCGATGCTGGCGACGGAGTCAACACCAACTTTCTTGATGGCGCAGAGGATCGGGTACCAGCGCAGCAGCATGGCACCGGAAGCGGCGAGCGCGCCGCCGTTCATGAGCCAGCCAAGGATGCTGGCGCGCTTGACGCCCTTGTGGGTCAGCTCGGTGGAAGCGGCGATCATGGCCGGGACGGACACGCACTGGAAAGCAGCGTACACGAACACGCCGCGCCAGACGCCCTCGAGGCCCTTCTGGGAGGTGACGTCAGCGATGGCCGGGATGGAAGCGTAGGCCGCGTTCTCAGTGGCCAGCTCCTGGGCAACCGCGTCGATCGGAACGACAAAGCCCATGATGACCAGGATCGCGGTGACGATCAGGATCGCGGTGGAAAGAACGGTAGAAGCCTTGATGATCAGGTCAACGCCGAAGATCGACAGAAGGATCAGCAGGGCGATGATGACGAGGTTGCAGATGATATCGGGCAGGTCGATCAGGCTCTTGACGATGCCGCCGGCGCCGTCAACGCAGGAAGCGACCGCCGCGAGGATGATGATGATGTAGAAGACCTCAAAGAAGACCTCCATCCACGGCTTCGGATACAGGGCACGATAGGTGTCCTTGTAGTTGTCGAAACCGCTGAGCTTGGCAAACTTCATCATGATGTACATGACAACGGCCAGAATGCCCATGGCCAGCAGCGGGAAGATCGCCGCGGTCCAGCCATACTGGACGAAATAGTTCACGACCTGGTTGCCGGTTGCGAAACCGGCGCCCACGTGGGTGCCGAACCAGACAGACGCCACGGTAAAGGCGGCTGCCCAGCTGCTCTTGAGCTTTTTGTTATCCATTTTTTACCTCTCTCTTTTTGCTCTTTTTTGCTCTTTTTTTCTTTTCTCTCTTTTATTTCAATCCTGCCTCGTGCTCTCCTACCAACCGGGACAGGGCTCGAAATCCACACCCATGTGTTAATTTATGAACAAGTCGTTAACAACTCGGGATAGTAAATTTATAATTCTCTCACACGCAAAAGTCAATAACAGCCTCTTCCAATCCCCAATTCTTTTCAGTCATTTTCTGAAAATTGTCGAGTTGCACAAAATCCTGCATGTATTTTTATGCACTCTGATTCTGGCGTTTTTGTAATCTTTTGCGTGATTTTGGCGCTCTGACAGAAAGAAAACAGTTGCGGCGTCTACACTTTCGTGCTATCATAGCAACGCTGGGAGGTCAAATCTCTTGTCGAATTTTTGTCAAGTGAGTTTGGCATATTTTTGACACGGGGTGACAGCCCCAGCGAACGCGATTGATGAATTTTTAACCATCATTTTTGCGTACACATCCATTGCCCAATGTCGATTTTGAGGGGAGCGCGCACGCTATGAAGCTCGTGACATTTGAAAAAGACGGCCGCAGCGCCGTCGGTCTGCTCAACGCGGCCGGCACTGCCGTGCATCCCGTGCCGGGCTGTGCGGACATGCAGACGCTCATCGGCATCTGGCCGGTGCTGGACACTGCCGCCGTGCTGCGCGGTGAGGCCCTGCCGCTCAAGAGCGTGCGGCTGCTCGCGCCCATCCCCCGCCCGGTGCAGGATGTGATCTGCCTGGGCATCAATTATTTTGACCACGCCAAGGAGAGCGAATCCGTCGCCGGCAAGGGCGTCAAGGCGCCGGACACGTTCCCGATCTACTTTTCCAAGCGCGTGGACGAGGCCGTCGCCCCCGGCGGCGACATCCTCAGCCACAGTGATCTGGTCGCCGACCTCGACTACGAGGCGGAGCTGGCCGTCATCATCGGCAAGGCGGCGTACAACGTCACCGAGGCAGACGCGCTGGACTACGTGTTCGGCTACACCATTTTAAATGACGTGAGTGCGCGCACGATCCAGAACCAGCACAAGCAGTGGTACCGCGGCAAGAGCCTCGACGGCTTCACGCCGATGGGCCCGTGGATCGTCACGCCGGAGGAATTCGACGTGCGCAAGCCGTGGAAGATCCAGAGCCGCATCAACGGCGAGCTCCGACAGGACAGCACGACGGATCTCATGATCTTCCACGTGCCGTACGTGATTGCCGAGCTCAGCCAGGGCATGACGCTCCGGCCAGGCACGATCATCTCCATGGGCACGCCGGCCGGCGTGGGCATGGGCTTTGACCCGCCGAAGTGGCTACGCCCGGGCGACGTGGTCGCGTGCAGCATCGAGGGCATCGGCACCCTCACCAACACCGTTCGGTAATCCGCCGTCAGGCATCCGCCTGCAGCGGCCGAAGATATCGCAAACAGAATCAGAAAAGGAGAGAAAAAGTTATGAAATTTGCAATGTATGGTTCCGGCGCAGCCGGCAGCGTCTTCGCTTCTTACCTGCGTAAGGGCGGTGCGGACATCATCCTCATCGACCGCTACGAGGCCCACATGAAGAAAGTCGCCGAGGAAGGCATGCACTTCACCATCCATCAGGAGGAAGATGGCGGCTACAAGGATTACGACTACCAGCTCAAGGGCTTCCGCACCTACACCACCGCTGCTGACGCGGCCGCAGCGGAGGGCAAGGTCGACGTCATCATCTACATGACCAAGGCGACCCAGCTCGAGCAGGCCATCCAGGACTCCATGCCCGTCGTCGGCGACACGACCGTCGCCGTCTCCCTCATCAACGGCCTCGGCAACGATGACAACCTCTTCAAGGTCTTCCCGAAAGAGCGCTGCATCATCGGCTCCGGCGTGCTGGGCACGGCTCTGCCCGAACCCGCACACTGCGTGTCCACCCCGGCCGGCGGCGTGCAGATGAACTTCGGCGGTGCGGTCCGCTCGGAGCTCACCGACGCAGCCTGCACCGAGATGCTCAAGTGCTACCGCGAAGGCGGCTGCGACGCTTATTGGCGCGACGGCGAGCCGGGCACCGACAACAACATCTACAAGTTCATCTGGAAAAAGGTCTGCGTGAACGCCACCGTCAACACCGTGTGCGCGGTCCTGCGTCTGAAGATCGGCGAGGTCGAGGCGGATCCGTTCGGCCAGTGGCTGTTCCACAGCGTCATCCGTGAGACCTGCGCGGTCGCGACCGCCAAGGGCGTGCCGATGGACGCCGATGAGTTCATCGCCCACGATCACAAGGACATCGTCACCAACATCGCGGACTACTATCCGTCCATGTGCCAGGACATGCTCTTCAATCACCGCCAGACCGAGATCGACGTGCTCAACGGCAAGATCGCCGAGTACGGCGAGCAGCTGGGCATCGACACCCCGGTGTGCAAGGTTCTGTCCCAGGTCGTGCGCTGCATCCAGGGCAACTACGACAAGCAGTACCTGAAGTAATTTCCCATCCCGAATTTTCTCTGCCGGCCGGCCAACAACCGGCCGGCGGTTTGCTAAGGAGGCAAACGCATGAAAATTGCAATGATCGGCTCCGGCGCTGCCGGCAGTGTGTTCGCCGCCTACCTGCGCAAGGGCGGCGCCGAGCTCTGGCTCGTCGATAAGTACAAAGCGCACATGGACAAGATCGCGGCCGACGGGCTGGTCTTCCGCACGCCGGAGGGCGAGGAAGTGCTCACCGGCTTCCACACGAGCGCCACCGCGCACGACATTGGCACCATGGACATGGTCATCCTCATGGTCAAGGCCACGCAGACCGCGGACGTCATGGCCGACACCATGCCCTGCATCGGACCGGAGACGGTCGTCGTCTCGCTGCAAAACGGCCTCGGCAACGACGAGGTGCTCGCCCAGTTCGTGGAGACCGACCGCATCCTCTACGGCAGCGGCCTGATCGGAACGGAGCTGGCCGGCCCCGGCGTGTGCGTGAGCAAGCCGGAAAAGGGCATCCAGATGCACTTCGGCGCCGTGCACAACAACCCGAAGGCCGACGCCGCCGGCAAGGCGCTCGAGGCATGCTTCCAGGCGGGCGGCTGCAACGCGAGCTTTGACGAAGATGTGCGTCCGTACATCTGGAAGAAAGTCATCGCCAACAGCGGCTACAACGGCGTGAGCGCCGTCATGCGCCTGAAGGTGAAGGAGACGTTCGCCGACCCCTACGGCCACGACATCGTCATGCACGTCTGGAAAGAGGGCTGCGCCGTCGCGCAGGCGCTCGGCATCGGCGATCTCTGGCCGCTCATGGAAAAGGAAGAGCCAAACATCGTCGCCAACCTCGGCAACTACTATCCGTCCATGGCGCAGGACGCCGTACTGCACCAGCGCCAGACGGAGATCTCCGTGCTCAACGGCGCCATCGCGCGCTACGGCGAGCGGCTGGGCGTTCCCACCCCGTTCAACACCGTCATCACGAAGGTCATCTCCTGCATCCAGAACAACTACGACAAGCAGTATCTGGGCTGATAAACGCATCCTGCACCAGCGCCCCGGCAGACCGCCGGGGCGCTTTTTGTGCGCGCGCCGTCATCGCGGGGGCTTCCTTGCCGGATCGTGGTCTTTCCTTGCCGGGTAGGTTGACCCATGGCGCTGAGATCGCGCGCCCATCCGTCCCCCGGCGCTTGACAGACGCGCCCGTGCCTGAAAGTATGGACGCAAACCTTCAAAGCACGCACTCGTCGTGCAAAAAACAAACACCCCCTGTGCCGTGCACAGGGGGTGTTCGCTATGGTTTGGTTTTCCGTCAGCGCCGTGCGCTTAGCGGTTGGGGTACTTCTGGGCCAGCTCGGCCTCAAGTGCATCCCAGTCACGCTGCTGCGTGATCTTCGTCCACGTCTCGGGCGACGTATTGTTCACGCGCTCATAATCGTGGCTGTTGGTGGCTTCCTGCACGGGCTCATAGTACCAGGCGTTCGGGTTGCTGTTGTCCGGCCAGGTGACCATGTCGGGGAGGAAGTGATCCTTGTCCGGTGTGCGGAACAGGACGTTGTTGATAATCTCCATGACCTCGGCGCGGGTGATCTCCTGCTCCGGGCGGAACGTGCCGTCCGGGAAGCCAGCGAGAATGCCGGCGTTCGTCAGCGTGGCGACCTGGTTGCTGTACCAGCTGTTGGCCTCCACATCCGGGTACGGATACGTGGTGCACCAGACCTGCTCGCGCGCATCGTCCTGCAGCAGGCGGTAGAAGATCGTGGCGACCTCCATACGCGTGATCGGGTCAAGCGGGCCGACGTCGCCGTTCGGGTAGCCGACGATGTACGCGTCGTGCTTCTCACGCTCCAGCGGCGGGGGCGGTACTTCGTTGTCCTCGACGGAGAACACGAACGTGATGTGCGCAGCCGCTTCCTGGAACGCGTTGCCCATGGCGGGGTCGACCTCGATGGTCACGTCCAGATCGACCGGGTCAGTCTTGGGGCTGACCTCGGCGATGAAGACGTTGTTCTTGAGGCCCTCGCTCGCGTCGAGCTGACTAAAGAGCTTCGCGGTCTTGTTGGACGCGAGCGCGACGCCGTTTTTCGACACGGTCATGCTGATGTGATCGAGCACATCGTTGTACGTGATGGCGGAGCCTTCCTTGGCGGAGGCGTCGCCGTCGATCTCCGCGCGCAGATAGATCTTTGCGCCCTGCACTCCGTTTTTGCTGTCGGCCTGCACGCGGATGGTCTGCGTGAGGCTGTCGCCGGGCATGCAGTCGGAGAAGTTCGGGAACAGGTTCGTGTCCGAGCCCTTGCCGGTGTGGGTGAAGGTGAAGTGTGCGTTGGTGCCGTCCGTGCCGTCATAGTACGTGACGGTGGGGATGTCCTCCTCGCCCGTCGCCCAGATGCCCAGTCCGGCGGCCAGCGCGACCACCAGCACGAGGGCGACGATCATGGTAAGCTTTTTGTGTTTCATACCGTTGCCCTCCTTATGGTGTCGTGGTCGGCTGCATCAGATGGCCGTTGCTGTCAACGCCCACGTGCCAGCTATCTGTCACGGCCTTGCTCGGTGCGGCCTGAATGCTCTCGGCCAGCACCGTCACCTCGAGGTGATAGCCCTCGGGTGCACCTTCCGGCTGCTCGATGGGGGTCTTCAGCAGGTTGCTCGTGACATTGTTCGGCTTTTCGCCGACCGGTGCGACCGGCGTCTTGTAGTAGTAGATGCCGTCCTGCTCGAACCAGTTGGTCTTATCATAGTCGACTGAGATATTCACCGGCGTGGCGGAGACAGTCTTTCCATCGTCGCTGACCCAGTTCATGACCAGCTTGACGCGGACATAGGACGTGGCCGTGCCGATGTTTTCAACTTGGATGCTGGACTTTTTGCCGTTTTCCACGTTCTCATTAATCTTGATATCGGACTTGGCGGCGGTGAACGTGTTCGTCACCGGAGCGGTGTTCGCCTTGAGCAGGGCAACCGTGGTGCCGACTGCCAGCGCGAAGATCAGGCACAGGGAGAGGATGAGCGCGGCTTTTCTCCCGCCTGAACCGTTAAAGATACGTTTCATGTGTCATCCCTCCTGTTCAGTTCGCGCCCGGAACACGGTCGGAATTGTTGATGGTCGTCTTGCCATCCTTGGCCGTCCACTTGTTGATCACGTCGACAATGCTCGTGAGCCAGTCGTGCTTGTCATAGTGGTTGGTGATCACGGCCGTGCGGTCATAACCATTATTCTTGTCGAGCGTGACCTCTGCCTTTCCATCCTTGTCAGCCGTGTAGCTCCACGACCAATTTGTGTCCTCAACCACGGTGTAGTCGCCGACAGCCAGACCGGTGATGGTCGTGCTCGTGTTGGCCTTGAGCACCACGGTGGTCACGCGATCGCCGCCCTTCATGACGTTGAACACGAAGGTCTGGTTCGGGTTCGCACCCTTACCCTCGACGGTCTTGGTGATCTTCAGGCTGCAGGTTTTGACCGTGATGGTGAACGTAGCATCTTTAGAAACGCTCTCATACTTTCCCGATTGCGTAGGCGAAACCGTGCACGTCACCTTGTAGGTCGTGGTCTGCTCCGGGGCGACGGTGCCGTCGCTTGCCGCCTCGCTCCACACCCATGTTCCGCTGCTGTTTCCGGCAGGAACCGTGTACGTGCCGACCGTTCCGCCGTTTTCATCCTCGACCGTGTAGGTCACGTCCACAAAAGCGTTATTTTTGCCGTCAAATGTGGCATTCTGGTGCACAAGCTCCTGCAAATTGGCAGATTCGCCAAGGTAGATCGTCTCAGGATCTGCCATCGGCGTGATGCTTTTTACTTCCACGTCCTGCGTCGGCACCTTGAACGGCTTGATCATGGTTCCCTTCGCATAGATACCGGACTGCCCATCATTCGTTGGCACCTGATTGCCGCCGAGGAAGCCGTCGCGCACGGAAACGTCAAACTCAATGATCAGTTTCTTTCCGTACGTGCCATCCTCCTTAGCGTTTGTGGTGACATAGTTCTGGTTGAAATTGAAGCCGGTCACATTGACCGCCCGCGTTTTCGGATCGATCACTGCCTTCACCGAAGGATCGGCTTTGTCCGGAGTCCCAAATTCGCTGCCGTTATAGGTTGCAGTGGAGAGACGAATAGCACCGGCATTTTGCGGCACCGTAAAGTACGGCGTCACGATGTCTTTGATGACCGTCTCGCTGCCAAGGTCAATATTGGCGGTGCCGATCGTCTGGCTGATGGAGGTGAAAATGTTCTTCAGGGATGCAGAGTCAGCTGCATTCTTATAGTAGCCAGTGGCAGTCTGGTTAAAGTTTTGGGTGATCGTATAAGTGATTTTATAATGAAAAACGCCCCAGCCTTTAGTCTCACGCTTCAAGCCAACTTCCGTAGCATCCTCAAAATTGCTGGACAGCAAATTCAGAAACCGGTTTCCCGCCGGCCTGTCTGCTTCCGGAAAATCTGTCCCCGGGAAAAACCCCCAGGTGTCCTTCACCCATTTTGAATTCACCGTGCCGTTGCTATTGGTATCAAAGCCACTGGCGCCGTACATCTCGTTCGGATTCGCCCCGTTGAAAATGCCGACCGAATACACCGTCGCGCCGGCGTCCTTGAGCGCCTTGGCCGACTGGATGGCGCCGTTGGCGACCGTCGTGTCAAAATCGCTCTGCTGCGTCGGCACACCGTCCGTGAACAGGACCACAACCTTCTGCCGCGTCGTGTTGCTGCCCGTGTAATTGTAGCCGCTGCCCATCAGCGTCTCTGCCTGCTTCATGCCGTCGGCGACATTCGTCGCGCCCTCCGGCTCCGACGGGAGGCCGTTGATCTTGGCCTTGAGCGCGATCTCGCCGGACGGGCTTTCCGCCGTGTCCGTTTCGGCCGGGGTCACGAGCGTCCAGTCCATCAGCGTGGAAGCGTTCGTGCCGAAAGTCACGACCGCGATCCGGTGATCGGACTTTTCCGCGTTATACTTATCCGCCACCGCTTCAATGAACGTGTTCACGGCCTGCTTCATGGCATACTGGCGACGGGCCGAATCCGTGCTGGTCTTATTCCCGTCAAAATTATACGCCATCGAGCCGGACTGGTCGAGCACGAGCACGATGTCACAGGGTTTCGTCGTGGTGGTCGTAGTGACCGTACCGGTCGTATACGCTTCAAGATGAACCGTATAGCCGCCGTTTGCATTCGGCGTGACCGTCTTTTCAAGCTTCAGGCCGTCATCAAGCGGCGTTTCATTCGCATCGGCAAACGATGCGGCGCGCGCCGCGCGGTAAGGCGATGACGACTGCGGATGCGTCATCACAAGCGGAAGGATGGGTCCTACCGCGGGAGATGTCGCAGTGCTCTCCGCTGCGGCGGTGCTCTCGGCCGGGGCATCAGAGGCATCGTCCACAACGCCCGCGCCGAGGAACAGGCACATGCTCAGGAGCATGGCCGCGCAGAGGACGAGCGAGAGAATGCGTTTTTTCATGTTTTCGTCCTCCTTTCTCAGGCTGTCGGGATCGGATCGATCTGCGTGCTCGAAGTGCTCACCTCGACCGTTCCGACGTGCTTCCACGCGTCAATGGGGCCGTACTTGTCCAGGTTCGCCGTCTGGACGGCCTCGGCCGTGACGTAGATATGCACCGTGGTGTTCTGATATTCATTGCCCATGTCCTTGCTGAACGTGACGTGGTTGAAGAGCTTCGACGTGGCAGCCTTCGGCGAGAGGGTACCATTATAATAATAGTATCCGTCCGCGCCGGGGATCCAGTCGGTGTCGTTCAGGTCGAGCGTGAGCAGGCTCCTGTCCGTGAGCGGGACAAGCTCGCCATTCGCGGCGACCACCTCAGGCGTGATCTTCACGCGGGTGTAAAACGCGCCGGAGCCGACGTTCTCCACATAAACCACTTTGTCCACGACGCTGCCGGGCATGGCGCTCACCGTCGTAAACGGTTGGCCGCTGCCGTCCTCGTCGTGCAGTGCAAGCTTGACGGAGCTCATCGTGATGACGTTATCCGCCCGGCCGACGGCCGAGAAATACGCCCACGTGCCGACCGCAAGCAGCGCCACCACCAGGACGAGCACCGCCGCGATGGTCCACTTCTTCTTCATGCACAAACCACCTTTCTCCTCGAGGGAATGTTTCTTGATGCTGAGGGATTCTCCGCGCCCGGGAGGGCGCGCGCAGGAAATTTTGTGGGATCTCCATTTCTGTCTGCGCGCGGACGGCGGCAGCTCCGCCGCCCGCGCCCGGACGGAACCGGGGATAAAGGGCTGAAAGGGGCCGGGGAAGCTTTGGCCCGGCCGGCATCTGCGCCGGACGGAGGCCAGCCCCTTTCGGGCCCGTAGACTCCGAGTGGGGCGGCGCGGCGCGCCGCCCCATCGGGGTCAAAAATTGAGGAATTACTGCCAGTTGGTAGCAGCGCCACCCCACGGGTTGTAGTTTGCGCCAAAAGCAGCATCCATAGCTTCAGAAGCGCTGTTAAAGCCCTCGGCCTGAACCGCAACGGCGAACACCGGGCAGGAGACCTTGCTCCAGTCCCAGACGCTGTCAACGGCGAATTCTTTGCCGAACGCACGGGGAGTGCCGTTCTGCATGTCAAAGGACTTGTCCAGATACACGCCCTGCACGAGCTGCTCGGTGGTAGCACCGGCGCCGAGCGCCTTATAGTAGTCAGCATAGTAGACGTTGTACTGAATGCCGTCGATGGTGGTCTCAAAGTAATTCCACTTGCTGCCGTGCGTCCACTGCCACTCATTGCCCTCGGTAGAGGTGATAACGCCGTTTTCAACCTTATTGCCAAAGTTGAAGTGCAGGACGTTCAGACCAGCGTTGAAGGTCTCATAGCCGTCGTCCAGCGCGGAGGGAATGGCGAAGTAAGCGCGGATGTAAGCCTTTTCAGAACCGGTGTTCTGGATGGTGACCATCTTGTCCACATAGTTCTTAGCGGTCGGCATGCCGAGCGTATCCTTCTCGCCCTGCGCAGAGCCGACGATCGGGTAGAGCGACTGACCCTGATGGAAGTCTTCGAGATCCGTGGTCTTGTTGCCGTCCGCATCCAGCTTGCGCTGCTGCTCGATCAGCTGAATGTCAACGTTGCCGACGGTGAAGGTGTTGGTCGCATTGTCTTTATCGGTGAAGTACGCGAGGGTACCGCCGACAACGAGCGCCGCGACGAGCATGACTGCGATGGCAGCCACAAGAATGGTTTTCTTCTTCATATGTAGCGTTCTCCTTTTCTGTTTTTCCGCACAGCCTTCTGTGCGTATATTACATGGGAAAAGCGAGGGGGTGATTACGCGCCGAGGAAGCAAGCGGTGAATGCCGCAGTAGCGTCAGCAAAGCCGGCGGACTGGCAAGCAAAGGCGATAACGTCGATGTTCAGAGAATCAGCAGTCTGACTCTCAGCAAGCGCGAAATTGTTGCTGACCGTAATTTCAGTGCCGTCAGTACCCGCCTTCAGAACGTTCCAAGAAGTGCTGTTATCAGCCGCGGTTGCAGTCACAACGCCAGCTTTCAGGGCATAAATCTTGTATCCGTCCTTCGTGACCTGATTGCCATCCTTCATCACCTGAGTCCAGACAGTATCATCAACGTGCCAAGCAAAGGTTTCAGTAGCAGTGCCCTTAACGCCGACAAAGACATAAGCGCCCGTGTTCACATCCAGATTGCTCAGCGTCACGGTCGGATCCTTCGGGATGTTCACGCCCGGCTGCACAATGTAATTCTGGCCCCTAGAAGTCGTTTCAGCGCTCTCGGTGTACTTGCCGGTCGCCTTGTCATAAGACACCACGTGCTCTTTCAGCGTCAGGTTGCTGTTGCCAAGCGCACCAACCACGAACGTGTTCTTGACCTCATCGGTCTTCGCCGTCAGGTACGCATACGTCGCGCCAACCGCCAGCGCCACGACGAGCACGAGCGCGATGGCGATCGTCAGAGTTTTCTTCTTCATGTAATGTTTTCCTCCCTTAAATTTGTTCAAAGCTTCCTATGTCCAACAGCGCCGTGCCGGGCGCTGCCAGCAATCACTAAGTTAATGCACGAACAGGCAAAAATATCGCACGGAACCTTTATTTTTCTATATTTTCGCCGGAATTTTTGGCATCCGGGGCATCGCCGGGCTTGTCCGCCTGTGCACGGCGGGCAGCGTCGCGCGCGTCCGCCTCCGACGCTTTGCGCAGCACATCCGGCAGGAACGTCAGGATGATGAGCACGAGCGCGAGCGCGATGGCCAGATACATGCCGGGCGGGTTCGAGACCCAGTGCGAGACATAACCCAGGTACGGGATGGTGAACACCGGGCGGCCGATGAGGTTCTTGAAATAGACGGGTGCGCCGTCGGGCGCATCGTTTGCGTCTCCCTTCGTATAAAAGTGCTGATTTTCCGCATCAATGGAGACGACGCGGTGCGTGACGACATCGAGATCCTCATTGAGCACGAACGTGATCGCGTCGCCGACCTGCACGTCCTCGGGCGCGCAGGGCTTGACATAGATGAGCGAGCCGGTGTGATAAGTCGGTTCCATGCTGCCGGACAGGACGCACATCGGCCGGAGGCCGACCAGCCGGACCCCCACCAGAAGCAGCGCCAGAACGACAACCAGGATCACCAGCACGGTGGTGACAGCGTTCCACACCTTCTGAACTCTCTTTGACATCTGTGACCTTCCTTTCCGCCCCGCTGCATTTTCCCCCCCCTTCGCGGAGACGCCGGTCCGTACCCGGAAACCGGAACGATCATAGCACACGACAGACGCAAAACGCGTCGAAACCGCGCGCGAAAAATTCACGCAGTTTCCTAAAGTATACCACATTCTCCACAAATGTGGAAGAAGAATTGTTCACAATTTTCCAGGTATGATTTTGGCAATAACAGACAAGAGGCTGCAAAATATGCCGAAGAACGTGCAAATTCTGCTGCGCCGCGGAGCGCTTGTTTTTGGTAATTCCTATTGTACTTTGCGGGCGCGGATGCGTCAAGGGGAAAAGGCCGGATGCATCCAGTCTTTTACATTCATTCAATTCGAGACGGGCGGGCCCCCTCGAGCTCCCCTGCCGAGGCGCCACATTCTTACCTTTTCTTAAATATGACACATGGCGACTTGTTTTTGCGTGAAAAACATGATAGGATAAGGCGATTATGGACATTTATCGGAAAGGAGCTGGCAAGCATGGAAACCAACGTGCTCGACTGGCTGGAAACCACCGCCGCAGCCTGTCCGGACAAACCCGCTTTTCTCGATGAGGACAGCGCGGTGACGTTTGCCGACGTGCGGCGCGAGGCGCGCATCATCGGTACGGCGGCGGCAAAGCGCCGCGCCGGGCAGAAAAAACCCATCGCTGTCATGAGCGGGCGCAACGCACACACGCCGGCGGTGTTTCTCGGCGCGGTGTACGCCGGGTGCTGCTACGCCCCGATGGACGGGACGATGCCCGTACACCGGCTCAACTCTATTTTAAATACGCTTGACACCGATCTGATGATCGTGCAGCGCGCGTTTTACGACAAGGCGAAGACGCTGGACTTTTCCGGCACGATCCTCATCGCGGAGGAGCTGCTCGAGGGCAGCGAGGACGCGGCGCTGCTCGCAGACTGCCGCGCGCGGGCCAGAGAGCTCGACCCGCTGTACATCATCTTCACCTCCGGCTCGACCGGCACGCCCAAGGGCGTGATCACGGCGCAGCACTCGCTCATGTGCTACATCGAGGACTACGCCGGCGTGATGGGCATCGCGCGCGAGGACGTGCTCGGCAACCAGTCGCCGCTGGACTACATCGCCGCCGTGCGCGACATCTATCTGCCGCTGCGCTTCGGCGCGACGACGGCCATCATCCCGAAGGAACTTTTCATGTCGCCGGAGCGCCTGTTCGAATACATGAACGACAAGGGCGTCACGGCCGTGGGCTGGAGCGTCTCGGCGCTGACGGTGCCGGCCGCGCTCGGCGCGTTCGAGTGCAGCGTGCCGCAGCACCTGCGCAAGGTGTGCTTCTCCGGCTCGGTGATGCCGTGCAGCTGCCTGCGCCAGTGGCAGCTCGCGCTGCCGGAGGCGCGGTTCGTCAACCAGTACGGCCCGACGGAGGCGACCGCCTCGTGCACGTATTACGTCGTGCCCGGTCTGGTGGAGGACACCGACGTGCTGCCGATCGGCAAGCCGTACCCGCACTACGAGGTGTTTCTGCTCTCGGAGCGCAATGAGGCCGTGCCCGACGGCGAGATCGGCGAGATCTGCGTCAAGGGGCCCATCCTCGCGCTGGGCTACTACAACAGCCGCGAGAAAACGGCCGAGAGCTTCCTGCAAAACCCGCTCAACCACGCTTACGACGAGCGCATCTATAAAACCGGCGACCTCGGGCACTTCGCGCCCGACGGCAACCTCATGTTCCACGGCCGCAAGGACCGGCAGGTCAAGCACCTCGGCCACCGCGTGGAGCTCGGGGAGATCGACCTCGCCGCGGCGAAGGTGCCCGGCGTGGAAGACTGCTGCGCGCTCTATGACCAGGCGCACGAGCAGATCTGGCTGTTTTACACCGGCGAGGGCGTGACCAAGCGCGACATCGCCGTCGCCCTGCGCGCCGACCTGCCGGGCTTTATGGTGCCGCGCAAGATCGAGCAGCTCGAGGCCATGCCCCGGCTCGACAATGGCAAGACGAACATGCGCGCGCTGGCCGAGCGCATCACCGCCGCGGCCAAACACTGATTTTGCTGATCCTACTTACTTCAGGAGGTATATTATTATGGAACAGGAACTGATGGACATTCTGACCGATCTGCGCCCCGACGTGGATTTTGAGACCGAGACCGCCCTCATCGACGACCACATTCTCGAGTCGTTCGACATCGTGTCGCTCGTCGCGGCGCTCAACGACGCGTTCGACATCGAGATCGGCGCCAAGGACCTCGTGCCGGAGAACTTCAACTCCGCCAAGCGTCTGCTGGCCATGGTGCAGCGCCTGCAGGACGAGGACTGATGGACAAGACTGCACTCCGGACAGCGGCCGCGAAATACGGCACGCCGCTGTATCTGTTTGATCTGGAGGCCTTCACGGCGCGCGCTCAAAGGGTGCGCGCCGCGTTCGGCTCTGATGTAAATCTGTGCTACTCCATGAAGGCCAACCCCTTCGTGCTGCGCGGCCTGCCGGACGTGTTCCGCTGGGTGGAGGTGTGCTCCCCCGGCGAGCTGACGATCTGCGAAAGGCTCGGCATCCCGCCGGAGCGCATCCTGTACTCCGGTGTGAACAAGGGCGCGGACGATGTCGCGCGCGCCGTCGCGCTGGGGGCAGATCTGCTCACGGCCGAGAGCACGCTGCACTTTGAGCTCATCTGCGCCGCCGCGGCCGCGCAGGGAAAGCACGTCCGCGTGCTGCCGCGCCTGACCGCCGGCAGCCAGTTCGGCATGGACCCCGACGCGCTGGCGGATCTCGTCGCCCGGCGCGCGGAGTTCCCGAACGTGACGATCGTGGGCATCCATTACTTTTCCGGCACGCAAAAGCGCAAGGACGCCGTGATCGCAAAGGAGCTCACGCATCTGGACGAGTACCTCACGATGCTGCACGAGCAATACGGCTTCACGGCGCAGCACGTGGAATACGGCCCCGGGTTGAACGCCGAGTGCTTCCGCGAGGATGCCGAGGCGCGCGACTGCGCGCTGCTCGACGCGGCAGCGGCGCACATCCGCGCCTTCGGCGAAAAGTACCCGCTCACGATCGAGATGGGCCGCTTTTTCGCAGCGCCGTGCGGAACGTTCCTCACCGGCGTGGCGGATGCCAAGTGCAACCTCGGCGTGAACTACGCCGTGTGCGACGGCGGCATGCACCAGGTCAAGTATGACGGCCAGCTCATGGGCATGCAGGTCCCGCCGCTGACGCTCCTGCGCGAGAGCGCGGACGCCGCCGGGCCGTGGATGCTCTGCGGCAGCCTGTGCACAACGGCGGACGTGCTGGTGCGCGAGGCGCAGCTGCCGCCCCTGCGCGTGGGCGACGTGATCGCCCTCGGCCGCTGCGGCGCGTACTCCGTGACGGAGGGCGTGTCCGTGTTCCTGTCGCGCGATATGCCGCGCGTGGCGCTGTATCGCGACGGGGCCTTCACGCTCGTGCGCGACCGGTTCGCGACCGACGTGCTCAACACCTGCCAGACGCTGGAGGACGGAACATGACTCTGACATCGCTGTCGTTTTATCTGCTGGTGCTCGCGCTGCTGGTGCTGTACTACCTGGTGCCGAAGCGGTTCCAGTGGGTGGTGCTGCTCATCGGCAGCTACGCGTTTTACGCGTTCGTGTGCCTGCGGTACATGGGCTTTATCGTCATCACGACGCTCACGACCTACTTTGGCGCCCGCGGCATGGACGCCATGACCGCGCGCATGGAGCAGACCGTCGCCGCGCACAAGCAGGACTGGGAGCGCGAGGCGCGCAAGGCGTATAAAAAGCGCTGCAAGTCCCGCCGCAAGGCGCTCATGATCGGCATTCTGGTGTTCAACTTCGGCATTCTTGCCGTGCTGAAATACTATAACTTCTTTGCCGAGTCCATGGAGGCGCTCTTCGCGTCCATAGGGCTGACGGTCTCGCTCGGCCACATCGGGCTGCTGCTGCCGCTGGGCATCTCGTTTTACACGTTCCAGTCCATGGGCTATGTGCTGGACGTCTATCGCGAGAAGGTCCCCGCCGAGCGCAACGTCGGCAAGCTCGCGCTGTTCGTGTCCTTCTTCCCGCAGATCATTCAGGGCCCGATCGGCGTGTACGACCAGCTGGCGCACCAGCTCTACGACGAGCACAAATATAACTTTGACAACATCCGCTACGGTGCGGAACTGATCCTGTGGGGCTTTTTCAAGAAGCTCGTCATCGCCGACCGCGCCGTGGGCATGATCCACACCGTCGCCGGGGCGTACACCGACTACGCCGGCACCTACGTGCTGCTGGCCGCGCTCGTGTACGCGCTGCAGCTGTATGCCGACTTCTCCGGCGGCATCGACATTTCGCGCGGCGTGGCGCAGATGTTCGGCATCACCATGGGCGAAAACTTCCGCCGGCCGTACTTCTCGCGCACGCTCACCGAGTACTGGCACCGCTGGCATATCTCGCTGGGCGACTGGCTGCGCAACTATCTGTTTTACCCGCTGTCGATCTCGAAGGCGTTCCTCAACTGGGGCCGCCACGCCAAGCAGCACCTCGGCAACCACATCGGCAAGGTCCTGCCGACGGCCGTGGCCTCGCTCATCACGTTCCTCGTCATCGGCATCTGGCACGGCGCGAGCTGGAAGTACGTCGCCTTCGGCTTCTGGAACGGTATGGTCATCCTCGTGTCCACACTGCTGCAGCCGGTGTCGGACAAAGTCGTCGCCGGTCTGCACATCGAGCGCAAGAGCGCGTGGTATCAGGTGTTTTCCATGCTGCGCACGTTCGTGGTCGTGCTCATCGGCTATTACTTTGACATTGCCGACGGCTTCCGCGCCGCCATGGGCATGATGGCCAAGTCCGTGACCGACCTGCACCTGTCGCAGCTGCGGCCGGGCGCCGTGCTCGAGGCCCTGCCGCTGACGAAGTATGACTGGGCTGTGCTGCTGTTCGGCACGATTGTGATCTTCGTCGCCTCCGTCATTCAGGAGCGCTCGCAGCGCACCATCCGCGAGATCCTCGACGAGAAGTGTCTCGCCCTGCGCTGGGTCGTGCTGCTCGGCGGCATTTTCGCCGTCGTGCTCATGGGCGTTTACGGCCCGGGCGTACAAGCGTCCGAGTTTGTGTACATGCAGTTTTAAGCCATGGGAAGCGGACGTAATTCCAAGACCCGCACGGCGCTGCGCGCGGTCATTTTCGTGCTCATCGCCGTGCTGGGCATCGGGCTCATTTCGCCGGCCTTCGTTGTGAACAACGAGTGGGATATGCGCCACGTGCACGGCTTCTTCCTCGAGCCGGAGGACAGTCTCGACGTGGTGCTCATCGGCGCGAGCCAGCTCTACACGGGCTACAGCGCCCCGCTCGCGTGGCGGGACTATGGCTTTACGAGCTATCCGCTGGCCGTGTCGAACATCCCCGCCCGGCTCTACGGCTCCCTGCTCACAGAAGCGGTGAACCGCCAGCACCCGAAGCTCATCGTCGTGGACATCGACGGCTTCCTCACGGACGAGGACCCCGAAAAGCTCGAGGCCAACCTCCGCAAGTGGCTCGACAACATGCCCTGGTCGCGCAACAAGATCGAGACCATCCGCACCTGCGTGCCCACAGAGCTGCAGACCTCGTTTTACTTCAACATCGCCAAATACCATGCCAACTGGTATCAGATTGATTCCTGGCTGCCGGTGCAGCGGCGCCTGCGCGCGATGGACAAGACCGGCTACTCGCTCACGAAGAGCTTTGAGGCCATCGGCCAGTCGCTCACGGACGCCGACGAGCCGGACATCCGGCCGCTGACGCTCAGCGGCGCGAACGCGCAGTACCTGCGCGATTTCTGCGCGCAGGCGCGCTCACTCGGCGCAAACGTGCTCTTTCTGCGCATGCCGCACCGCACGCAGACGACCGACCCGAACGTGTTCGCCGACGTGGCGGCCGTAGTCGGCGGCTATGGCTATGAGCTGCTCGACCTGCACGACGCGTTCGACACGGTCGGGCTCGACCGCTGCGCCGTTTTCATGGACTCCGACCACCTCAATGCCATCGGCATGGAGACGTTCACCGCCTGGTTCGGGCAATATCTCTCGGAACACTATGACCTGACGACTGCGCACAGCGAGACCGTCACCGCCGAGTGGCAGCGCTGCGCCGATTTCATGGCGCAGATCCTGCCCACCTGCCAGCAGCAGGCGGCGGACAACACCAAACAGACCCTCAACGAGTTTTCGGCGGCGTTTGACGCCTACCGCTGACCCGATGATTCGACCGTGCCGCCCCGGCACAGAAAGCGCAAAGCCTATGCAGCAACGTTCCAAGCCCAAAAAACGCGCCCTGCGTGCCGTCATCTTTCTGCTCATCGTCGTGCTGCTCTACAGCGCCGCGGCCAATGTGCTGAGCGTGAACAACACGTGGGATATGCGCCATATCCGCGGCTTTTATCTGGAGCCGAAGGATTCGCTCGACGTCGTCATGCTCGGCGCGAGCGAGCTCTACACCGGCTTCAGCTCTCCACTGGCGTGGCAGCAGTATGGCTTTACGAGCTATCCGCTGGCCGTGTCGAGCATGCCGTCATGCCTGTATGACTCCATGCTCACCGAAACCATGCGCCGGCAAACGCCGAAGGTCGTCGTCGTGGAGATCAACGGCTTTTTGTACGACTTCAATCAGGACGAAACGGACACCGGCCTGCACAAATGGCTCGATAACATCCCGATGTCGCGCAACAAGGCACAGACGATCGCAGACTGCGTGCCGAAAGACCAGCAGTCGTCCTATTTTTTCCGCATGGAAAAGTACCATGACACCTGGATCGAGCCGGGCGTCTGGGGCGGGGCTGCCAAAGATCAGCTGACCATGCGCCGGACCGGCTATTCGCTGACCAAATCCTTTGAGGTCATCCCGAAAGTGGAGACCGGCGAGCGTCAGGTCAAATCTCTGACGCTGAGCGCAGAAAACGAGCAGACGCTGCGCGATTTCTGCGAGCGGGCCAAACAGCTCGGGGTGGAGAATGTGCTCTTCGTGCGCTTTCCGCACCGCACGGTGCTCAGCGACCCCTCTGTCCTTTCGCGGCTTGCGGACATTGTGCGCGAATATGGCTATGGCTTTCTCAACTGCGACGAGCAGATGGACAGCATCGGTCTGGAGCTGGACGGCGACTTCTGCGACAACGAACACATGAACGTGTTCGGCATGGAGAAGTTCACCGCCTGGTTCGGGCAGTATCTCTCCGAGCAATACGACCTGACTGCCGCGCACAGCGACAAGGTGACCGCCGAATGGGCGCGCTGCGCGGAATTTGTGGCGCACATGCTGCCCATCTGCAAACAGAAAACACCGGGCGACGGCGGAAACTACAACGAATTCTCACCGGAATTTTCAGCCTACCGCTGACCCTGTATCTTCGAGGACGTTATGAAACAAAACCGTTCCAAAACCAAAACCGTCGTGCGCGTCATCGCGTTTCTGCTCGTGGCGGCGCTGCTCTACGGCGCGCTCTCCCGGCTGCTGGCCGTGAACGACGCCACCGAGCAGCAGTATATCCACAGCTTCTACCTCGAGCCGAAAAACTCGCTCGATGTCATGATCCTCGGCGCGAGCGAGACGTTCACGGACTACTGCGCGCCGCTGGCGTGGCAGCACGCGGGCTTTACGAGCTATCCGCTGGCCGTGTCGGCCGCACAGGGGACCATGTACCCCTCCATGCTGCGTGAGGCCGCCAAGCGGCAGAACCCCGGTGTCTACGTCGTGGAGGTCAACGGCTTTTTGTACACCGCAGAAGAGCGCGACGAGTTTTCGCACGCCGCGCTGCGCAAATGGATCGACACAATCCCGCTGTCGGCCAACAAGCTCGACACCATCCGCACGTGCATCCCGGCCGAGAAGCGCTCGACGTACTACTTCCCGCTGCTCAAATACCACACGTTCTGGAAGTGCGCCGGCGACATCCGCCGCTCGCTCTCCCTGCAGCAGCAGGCCCGCAGCGTGGGCTACTCGTACACCAAGCCGTTTTTGTCCATCTCCATGTTCCTCACGGAAACGGATGAGATCCCCGTCCGCCAGCAGGCGCTCGACGCGTTCAACGAGCAGTCGCTGCGCACGTTCTGCGAGACGGCAAAGAAGCTTGGCATTCAAAACGTGCTCTTTGCCCGCTTCCCGCACCGCACCGTCATTGAAAATTATGATGCCGTGTTTGCAAAGCTTGAATCCGTCGTGCAGGAGTACGGCTACGACTTCGTGAATTTCGACACGCAGATAGACGCCATCGGCCTCGACCCGCTGAGCGACTTCGCCAACGCCGAGCACCTGAACGTCTTCGGCGCGGAGAAGTTCACGCCCTACCTCGCCGACTATCTCGCGGCGCACTACGACCTGAACACCGCGCACAGCGACAAGGTGACGGATGAGTGGGCGCGCTGCGCCGCCTTCACGCAGCAGATGCTGCCCGTGTGCGAGGACAACACCCGGCGCTACACCTCCGAGCGGCTCGACGAGTTCTCGCCTGTGTTCGCCGCCGACCGCTGAACATAAAAGAAGCCCGATCCCCGGAGCGATGCTCCGGGGATCGGGCTCTTTCTATTCTGTTTACCGGCCGGTGCTGCCAAAGCCGCCCGCGCCGCGGTCGGTCGCATCGAGCGCGTCCGCCTCCGAAAACTCCGCCGCCAGAAACGGCAGAATCACGAGCTGGGCGATGCGGTCGCCGGGCGCGACGGTGCGCACTTCGTCGGTGTCGTTGTGCAGCGCGACGGTGCACTCGCCGCGGTAGTCTGCGTCGATCACGCCGACGCAGTTTGCCGGGCGCAGCCCCTGCCTGGACGCAAGGCCGCTGCGCGCGAACACGCCGCCGAAATACCCCGCCGGGATGGCGAGGGCGAGGCCCGTGCCGATCATGGCCGTCGCGTGCGGCGCGATCGTGACGCTCTGCCCGTCCGCCGGGCAGGCATAGAGATCGTAGCCGGCGGCGTCCGCACTGCCGCGGCGGGGCGCCACGGCGCCGGGGCGCAGCTTCTGAATCTTTACTTCCATCCGTTCATGCCCTCCCAGAGTACGATGCGGCCCGCCGCGCGGGTCCGGTTCATGTCAATGATGCGCTGGTTTTCCGAGCCGCGAAAGCGCAGGCCGATGTTGCGCTGCGCGTCCACATAGCGTCCGTCAACAAGGATGTCGATGAGCGAGAGCATCTCGTCCGTGACCTCGCAGCGCGGGTGCGCGCCGTCAACGGTGAGCTCCTTGTCGAGCGTGAAGCCCGAATACGCCCAGATGTCCTTTTCCGGGAACCGCGCACGCACCCGGCGCAGAAACGGCACGAGCGCACGCTGGTTTTCCGGCTCGAACGGATCGCCGCCGAGCAGCGTCAGGCCGCGGATGAAGGGCTTTTCCAGCTCGGCAAAAATCACCTGCTCTGCCGCCGCGTCAAACGGCTTGCCGTAGTGAAAGTCCCACGTCTGCGGCTGAAAGCAGTTGTAGCAGTGGTTCGTGCAGCCGGAGACGAACAGCGTCACGCGCACGCCGACGCCGTTGGCAATGTCACAGGTTTTGATCTCCCCATAATACATAATAGCAATTCCTCGCAGACAGCGGGCGC
>OLZF01000953.1_pt1 | contig 25042 bp, 19 predicted proteins | sample 1674391 | NCBI WGS metagenome assembly OLZF01 (sample SAMEA103958166, study PRJEB25191) | human gut metagenome | biome: human-associated habitat [ENVO:00009003]; feature: intestine environment [ENVO:2100002]; material: feces | place: Germany | collected 2013/2015
TAAATAGTAAAATCATTTTTACAAATGTAGTAAACTATACCTTTCTGTGCATCATCAATCACCATCGGAGGTATATAGATTATTCTCGGATCGCCGTCAGGTATATTTAGAGGTATATTATACTCACGATTTCTCCAATCTAAATCTATCGCATCATATCGAGACAAAACATCAATAATTTCTTGGGTAATCTCTTGCTTGGGATCATTCCAATAAAACAGTTTTCCTTCTCGGATTATGTATTTATTGGGGAAAAGATCGTTTTTAGCTCCAATTGTATCTCGAATGTGCGGATAGATTTTATTTACTGCTCCACCAATGCCAATAACATAGATATCTTCGTTTTCAATGATATCTATAGCGAATATACTGTCAGCTTTGAATAAATTAGAAGTATTGATGAAGTCAATAATACAATTATTGATTGCGACATAGATATCTCCATTGGCAGATAACGATTTTTTCCATACAGCACAGCCCGAAACTGCAAGCATAGTGATTAATAAAATATAATATCTTATTTTCATAATCAATAAAGTATTGGAGGATATCCTTTTGTCAGTATTATGAAAGTATGAAAACCTTGCGGAACATGATTTTGTTTATGCTCCATATCTCCGCCCGGAGTAGTTAATCCGGAAGGTCGTAATCTATCTGCAAGAGGTGCTGTGGATGGATGAGTATGCCATGAAGTATGTGGAGCTATATTACCATACAAATCCGGTCTGACACTATATATACTCGGGGTTGAATGAGATTTGTTATATCTATTGTTTTCGTATTTCCCCATATGGATATAGCTTACATCGTTTTGCTCTGGATCTGAAAAATAAAAACCTGCAACTTCTCTTCCAATCATTTCGGAAAAATCGATGGCGAAATTTTGGAATCCTTCAACAGTTGGTTGCTCTTGACCTCCTACTTCCCAAACATTAGCATTAGTCTTAAAATTCATACCATCACTTAAGATGCCTTTTTCTATATTATCAATTCGGGTTCGAACTTCTCCATTTTTATTTGTTTTAAGCACATAAGTATCTGTCTTTTTATCATATTTAAAACGACCAATCTGGTCAAAGTCGTCATCGGTTTGTAGAAATAAATGCATTTCTCCTGTTTTATCATCAAAACGATACACATCCATACCATTTGGATCAATATATCTTATAGGATTATTCATACAATACGCATAAGGACTGATATGATAATATTTTTCAGTAAGTGGATCTATCGATGTAAACTTCTTATCATTTGGATTAAGAGTAATTGATTTGAGAACACTGTCACTTTCGTTTAATAAATTTAAAGATAAGGTGTTTTTATCAAATTCTATGCTACGTATTTCGCTATTGAGGTTTGTGTTTGTCACTTTAAAATGCATTTTAGGCATTTCAATGATTGGCTTTACACTTTGTTCCGGTGCAAAGTTGTCATAAGGAGTTTGTGCTAAAGCGTTCAACGCAAAAAAGGTTGTCATACTCAAAAATAAGACTTGTCTTTTCATAATGTACATGGATTTATGTTATTTTTTTGTATTCAGTTTTGTTTGCTTTACTTTTATATCATTGACCATTCTCTCATAATCTTCTGATTTTAACGTAGAATAGCCAATTTTTGTAAGATATTTGAATGTGGAATCCATTACTTCAAACTCTTTCATAAGTTCTGGGAACTTGGCGATATCTCTATATCCGTTCAAACCCATATCGATTATTTTACTGTCTAATCGGAATTTTAAATCGTTTCCTTTGCTAATTTGTAATTGGCTATTGGGATAGTACCGTAGACCAATGTCGTAACACCTCTTGATAAAGTCATCTGAATATCTTCCTGTTTTATGCTCATAATAATTTAATAAGTCACATATACAAAATGCAACAGATTCAATTTCTGATAATGGTTTCATAAATAAGCCACTTTCTATAGCAACTTCAGAAACATTGAAGGTTTCCATGATAAAGCTTGATCGGGAAAATGTTCCTGTTGTCATTTCCAGATTCCACCAATTTCCCTTCTCATCTTTGTGTTTTACATAGCAGTGCATGGGGACAACCGCTATAAACGCCTCCACATGAACTTCATTGGCTAAAATCTTATAAAGAAATGGTAATGACCTACAATTACCTCTTTTTCTTTTCAAAAGACGTGAAACCAATGAACTTTCTATATTTGAATTACTCATAAAATTTTCAAAGTCATACTGATACGGTTTGAAATCATTTTCAGGAATACTATCAGACATATATGTAAAGACAGCCCAATTTCCGGCAGTTTTATACTGCCTTAAATTACGATTATCTATCATTTTATCAAGTATAGGTTTTATTCTCAATATTTCATTGTTATAATCCTCCCAACTCATTTGGCCTTCATAATAGGCATTTTCTACAAGAAAAACCGCCTTTTTAAAACTTAGAGGTTTTTCCCCTTTCAACATCTGGCTTATTTCATTTATGGCGATGTCGAAGTTCTTTTGGATATTAGTTGGTACGGGATGGGATAAAGCATTCTTGTTGGTATGAAAATCTGTCCATTTTTGGCCAGAATTGAATGTTTGTGCATTCATTTGTAAAAAGATTGCAAAGGATAATATGTAGATTAATCTTTTCATTTTTACAAAGATTATATGGGTGTAGTCAATATTATCAGTTAATTAACTCTGTAAATTACGTTGTTCAATAGATATTTTACGTTACCAACAAAAATACAAAAATATTTGAGATAAAATTGCTGTTATATAATAAATTTTTAAATGCTTTCCATTTATTTCTTCGTAGGGTTTGATCCCTAATACAGAAATAAATCCTTGCATAAAGAAGATGTTGCGGCATGATACTTTTACTGATACCATTGATAATACATTTTCTTTTTTCTAATACTCTGATTTTTGTTAGATTTATTCTGGTCAGATTGTTCCTAACCTTTGGGGAGTAGAGTTCAGTGCCGCTACCCGGAATATCAGCTGGGGCTGGTGGAATAAGGCATTATTTCTTCTTCTTGTATTGCTTTTTTAGATAGAAATTGAATCCTGCATATACTTGTAGGGTACCGAAACCGTTGTTCATCGAGAAATTATCCCGGTAATAGTCATACGATCTGCCGACGAAAGAAGTGCCGGCAAAGTATTTACTGTTGTTATAAACCACTCCTGCACGCAGGATAAAATCAATGTTGAAGTTTTTGTACCAATCATTGGTTTGTGATTCTATCTTTTCGATGCGTGATGTCTTGTAGGCTACGGCGGGAGTGAGCGAAAGGCAGGCCAGCCAATTACGGGCAAATACCCAGTTGTAGGCATATCCAAACGTGAGGCTGATGTTGGTGTATTTGATATGTTCTACTTTCATATCCTCGTTCATACTTCCTTGGATAGCCTGCGGCAATCGGGTATAGTCGAAGTTCAGATCATGCGTGGAGATAGAGAAACCGGCGATCATTGAACCGGCACTTCGTCTTTGGTTGGTACTTTGGCTGAAAGCCGCCGGATAAGAGAAGCGGCGGTAGTTGAATACATAGAAGAGATTTAACCCTTTCATGTCTACTTTCAGACCGTCAAAGCTTTCGGAATAGTCACTGGCAATATCATCGAAGCCGGTCACTTTATGTATTTTATAATCGTTACCCGTGCGACGGTAGAAGATATCCACTCCTAACTTGGCGCTGTAAAGGCTCAAATCGAATTCCGTACCTTTTCTTTTTCCTTTTTGCTTGCCGTAAAGTCCGTCCGTGTCGATAGACCATCCTAAGAAGATCCATCGCCAACCGAAGTAAGGGCCGATCTTGTTGCGCGGATTGGGAGAGAACCGTAATCGTTGTGATTCGGGAGTATTACTGCCTATGGCGTAATATTCGTAATTCGTGAAATGATCCAGCATTAAAGCATAGTTATATCGGTTGGGCCCGATATAAGTCGTATCGATATCATTGGGATTAAACAGATAATTGAAAGCCCTTATGAATCCATTGGGACGCTTTTTCGTTTGCAAGCTATCTGCTACTGCAACTGTTTTTTCAATTTCTCCGCTTTGGGCAAACGAAGAAAGCGGAAATGATAAACAAATGAATAATAATAATGTGCCAATTAATAATGTGTCAATGTGCCAATATGCCAATGTGCCAATGGGCTGCGCTGTCCGGTGGGGGAGCACATTGACATCTTTTCTCATTTTCTTATTTTCTATATCGACACTCTTTCCCATTATTCTGATTCTTTACATTCCCCAATTTTTTCATTCTTCCATTGGCACATGGACATATTAGCACATTGGCAAATTATTCCATTTCTTCATTCTTCCATTGGCACATTGGCATATTGGCACATTGGCAAATTATTAACGCGAATGTAGCGTTTCCTCTCCGTTTATGCTAATATTCCTCTAAAATTTGTTTTCTTTCTAAAACAAACTTCCGTAATTTTCTGTTTAATAACACATACAATTCAATCCTAAACCACAAAAAAATTATGAGAATCAATCTACGTTTAGTATTAACGTTTCTTGCTATTGTTGTGTCTGCTACTTTGTGGGCGGCCGTGCAGCAAGAAATACGAATTTCGGGTACGGTGATATCCGATGGAGAGCCGTTGCCCGGAGTCTCTGTACAAATAAAAGGCGAGACTACCGGAACAATCACCGATATGGATGGAAAATATTCCATTTCCGCCCCTTCGGATGCCATACTCGTTTACCGCTTTGTCGGATTAAAAACGGTGGAACAGCCGGTCAACGGGCGGAACATGATAAATGTCACTTTAGAGTCTGACAGTAAAGAACTGGATGAAGTCATGGTAGTGGCCTATGCCACCGCTAAGAAATATAGTTTTACCGGAGCTGCTTCTACCGTAAAGGGAGACGAGATAGCGAAGTTGCAGGTAGCCAGCGTTTCCCGTGCCCTTGAGGGTACGGTTTCGGGCGTACAGGCCAGCGCAGCCAGTGGCCAGCCCGGTACGGATGCGGAAATCCGTATCCGGGGTATCGGTTCTATCAATGCTTCCAGTGCACCGCTTTATGTGGTGGACGGTGTCCCTTTCGACGGTTCTGTCAATTCCATCAATCCCGATGACATCGCTTCGATGACTGTATTGAAAGATGCCGCTTCGGCCGCCCTTTACGGTTCACGTGGTGCCAACGGTGTGATTATCATCACCACCAAGCAGGGGCAGACGGACTCTAAAACGACCGTCAACGTGAAAGCCTCGTTCGGAGGTTCCAACCGGGCTGTACGCGATTATGACCGTATCGGTACCAATGACTATTTTCAGCTCTATTGGGAAGCGCTGCGCAACCAATACGCCAAGGATACGGAAAACTATACGCCTGCCACCGCTGCCGCACAGGCTTCTAAAGATCTGGTGACAAAGCTGATGGGTGACGGCCCTAACCCTTATGGCACTAACTATCCGCAACCGGTGGGTACGGACGGCAAGCTCGTGGACGGTGCCCGGCCCCTTTGGGATTTTGACTGGAGTGATGCCATGGAGCAACAGGCTTTGCGTACCGAACTCAATCTGAATGTATCCGGTGGCGGACAGAAGAACCAGTATTTCTTTTCCGCCGGCTATCTGAATGATAAGGGTATTGCCCTCGAATCGGGTTACCAGCGTTTTAATCTCCGTTCCAATATCACCAGTGAGATGACTTCCTGGCTGAAAGGGGGAGTGAATATGAGCTTTGCGCATTCCATGCAGAACTATCCGGTTTCTTCGGATACGAAAACCAGCAATGTGATCAATGCCGGCCGCACCATGCCGGGGTTTTATCCCATTTATGAAGTAAATGCCGACGGCTCTTTAAAGACTGATGCGAACGGGGAACTTATTCCCGATTTCGGGTCGTACCGGCCTTCCGGATCGACGTCGAACTGGAACTTGCCGGCTACGCTTCCTCTCGATAAGTCGGAACGTATGAAGGATGAGTTTTCCGGACGTACTTTCTTGGAAGTGACCTTCATTCCCGGATTGAAATTCAAGACGAGTTTCAATTTCGACCTGATCAACTATAACTCACTCGACTTCACTAACTCCCTTATCGGACCTTCCGTGACCACCGGAGGTGGATCGAGCCGTGTGAACACCCGTACTTTTTCGTGGACGTGGAATAATATCGTCACTTACGATAAAACCATCGGCGAGCATCATTTCAATATCCTTGCCGGGCAGGAAGCCTATTCGTACCGTTATGACGAACTCTCTGCATCGCGTACCAAGATGGCTTTGCCCGATATGCCCGAACTGGTGGTAGGCTCGCAGCTTACGGGCGGTTCCGGCTATCGCATCGACTATGCTTTGGCGGGATATTTCACCCAGTTGCTTTATGATTATCAGAGCAAGTATTTCTTTTCCGCTTCTTATCGTCGCGACGGTTCTTCCCGTTTTGCACCGGAGACGCGTTGGGGTAATTTCTGGTCATTGGGTGCTTCCTGGCGCATCGACCGGGAGAATTTTATGATCTCCACGTCCGACTGGCTTTCTGCTTTGACTCTGAAAGCCAGCTACGGCGCACAGGGAAACGATAACTTAGGTACCTATTATGCCAGTAAGGGACTTTATGCCATTGTCTCCAATTTGGGAGAGAATGCGCTGGTTTCCGATCGTATTGCCACTCCGAAATTGAAGTGGGAAACCAATCTGAATTTCAATGTCGGCATCGACTTCTCCTTGTGGAACAACCGTGTATCCGGTTCGTTCGATTTCTTCCAGCGCCGTTCGAAAGACCTGCTCTATTCGCGTCCTGTGGCTCCGTCGTTGGGGTATAAGTCGGTGGATGAAAACGTGGGTGCTTTGAAGAATACGGGTATCGAGCTTTCTCTGAACGGGACGCTGATCAATACTCAGGATTTTATCTGGAAATTGGGTCTCAATCTGACACATTATAAGAATGAGGTTACCGAGTTGCCTTTGAAAGATATGCCGCCTTCCGGAGTCAATAAGTTGGCGGTGGGACGTTCCGTTTATGACTTTTACACCAAAGAGTGGGCGGGGGTGGATCCCGAAAACGGAAATCCGTTGTGGTACATGGATATTCTCGACAAGGATGACAACGTCGTAGGGCGCGGAACTACCAGTGTCTACAAGGATGCTACCGATTATTTTGTCAATAAGTCCTCTTTGCCCAAAGTTTATGGCGGTTTCAATACCTCCTTCTCTTACAAGGGGGTGGAGCTGTCGGCTATATTTGCTTATAGTGTAGGCGGGTATATCATGAACCGGGACATAACGATGATTCTGCATAACGGCAGTTCCGCCGGCCGCGCGTGGTCGAAGGAGATATTGAACCGTTGGACTCCGGAGAACCGTTATACGGATGTGCCGGCATTGGCTACCACTACCAATAACTGGACGTCCTATTCCACCCGTTTTTTGCAGAATAACTCGTATATGCGGCTAAAGAACCTGACTTTGTCTTACACGCTTCCGAAGCAGCTTGTCAGCAAGGCGGCATTGAGTAACGTACAGGTTTTTGTGCAGAGTGATAACTTGTTTACCATTCACCGCAATCAAGGTCTCGACCCTGAACAGGGGATTACCGGATTGACTTATTACAGGTATCCCGCCATGAGATCTTTTACCGGGGGGATTAATGTGACGTTTTGATTTATGATTCACAGTTTAAAAATTCACGATTATGAAATATATATTTTCTTTTATGGCTTCTCTGCTTCTATTGGCGGGATGTAGCGGTGATTTTCTCGATAAAGAGCCGACAGATTCCGTAAGTTCCGATGAAGTCGGTGTGCCCGGCAATGCCGAACGGTTGTTTAACGGCGCCTGGTACAATCTTTTCGAATATGTTTATACGCTTGCCAATAGCGGTTACCGTGGGCTTCAATGCCAGGACGACATGATGGCGGATGATGTTGTTTCCCGTCCGGCTTATGGCTTTAACTCGTCTTATCAGTTCAACGACATCGCCATACCCAACAATACCCGTACCTCTTTTGCCTGGTATCTGATGTATAAGACGATTGATAACTGCAACACCGCCCTTGCCATACAGGGCGATACGGAAGCGCTCCGTCAGGCACAGGGGCAGGCATTGGCGCTTCGGGCTTTCTGCTATCTGCATCTGGCACAGCATTACCAGTTTACCTATTTGAAAGACCCTGCGGCTCCCTGTGTCCCTATCTATACCGAGCCTACTACGGATGATACTGCTCCCAAAGGGAAATCGACCGTGGCACAGGTTTACCAGCGTGTGTTTGATGATCTGGCTCTCGCTAAGGATTACCTGAAGAACTATACACGTAAAGGTGACGGGCAGAAATTCAAGCCGGATGTAAATGTCGTCAATGGGCTTTTGGCCCGTGCCTATCTGCTCACCGGGCAGTGGGAGGAAGCTGCAAAGGCTGCTGCCGCCGCCCGTCAGGGTTATTCGCTGATGACCACTGCCGCCGAGTACGAAGGGTTCAATAACATCTCTAATAAAGAGTGGATCTGGGGGCATCCGCAGACGCTTGCCCAATCCAGGGCTTCTTATAATTTCTATTTTCTGGATGCCACCTATGTGGGGGCTTACAGCAGTTTCATGGCCGATCCCCATTTCCAGGATACATTTTCGGACGGAGATATCCGCCTGGAGCTTTTTCAATGGATGCGTGAGGGATATTTGGGATATAAGAAATTCCACATGCGTGCCGATGATACAGCCGATATTGTATTGATGCGTGCTTCCGAAATGCTATTGGTAGAGGCGGAAGCATTGGCTCGCGACGGTTTCCCGGAAAAGGCGGTAGTGCCTTTGAATGAGTTGCGTCATGCCCGTGGCCTGGGTGATTATGATTTAACCGGTAAGTCGAAGCAGGATGTTATCGACGAGATCTTGATGGAACGTCGCCGGGAATTGTGGGGTGAAGGATTCGGGATCACCGATATCTTGCGTACGCAGCAATCCGTAAAGCGCGCCATGCTTTCTGCCGAGGAGCAGAAACAGGAAGTGGATGCCTGGCAGGAAGGCGGAGGGTTCGCTAAAAGGAATCCGTTGGGACATTGGTTTGTTACTTTCTCCGAGGGAGAGGTATTTGTCCCGAACAGTACCAATTATCTGTATGCTATCCCGAAAGAGGAGACGGATGCGAATCCGAATTTATGATAAGAGTTGTTTCGTTGACACATTGTCAACTTTGACTTTTTGCTAAAGCTAACCTTGTAGAATTGCTTTGTTAAGGGATGGATAGGAATGGCTGCCGGAAATCTTCTTTATTGGAAGTGTTATTGGAGTGAATAGTTTGTATTAGAGGCAATTGTGTGATAAATAGGCCGTATATGTTTCTTTTATTGTGCATTTTGTCTTTATAATCTGTATTTGCTGTGATTTTAGATAATTGAGCATGATCGGGATTCGGACATCAATCAGCGTGAAAAAGCGCCTTTTGGAGAGGAAATAATTTATCTCGTAGAGTCTCTTGTCGTTTCTCGTAGAGTTTCGGACTGTTCCTCGTAGAGAAACCGAACTTATCATGCCGGGATAATGGAGTTGACATACCGGGATAAATCACATATTTATCCGGATAAGGTAAGAATATACAGAAAAAGCTGCATGATATTTGTTTTATTATGCAGCTTTTTCTCTGGTTGCGACTTTGCTTAGAAAGTGCTTGTTATAAAAATCATCAATAAGAGAACAAAAAGATGTTTATAAGGCTGTTTTGATGATATTTGGCTAATACCGTTCTCCATTCTTGATGGCAAATTTTACTTGTTGGAGAACATCCAAGTCCATTTATGCCAGATGCTTTCCAAAGGTCCTTGCTTGTGTCCGGATAGCCACCATTTACAGAACCGTACTTGCAGGAGGAACAATACAAAACCGATCAATACACTGACTGTATATCCGCAATAAGGGGCTAAGTAAAGTCCGAAGGGGAAATAAATAATAGCTCCTGCTATGGATTGGGTGATATAGTTCGTCAAACTCATCTTGCCATAAAAACGTAGACTCGTTACTGTATTTTTGAATTTCTCTTTCTGATAGAGAATAACGAAAGAGGCTACCAGTACAATAGTGAATGCAAACTTCTGCCACATGTCGAAAGCAGTGCCTACGGTTTGCTTAACTAAGTCGCTGTCGCTCTGCATAATCAGCTCTTTGAGTGAATAGAGCGGTGCAAAACTGATAGCTGCAAGGATCAACGCCTTTATCCAGAATTTGAGATGCAGTTCCGAAGTGACGAACAGTTCCTTTCTTCCTATATACAGTCCCATGAGGAAAAGCCCGGCTGTCTGCAGGAAGCGTCCTGCACCGATTGCCCAAAACAGGCTCGCCTTTTGCCCTAATGTGATATTTCCTATCAGGAAATCCCAGAAGTTTCCGGCTTTTGTATAATCCGCTACTTCCTGATACATGGCTCCTACACCTAAGTCGGGTAATGCATGCGAAGGATCGAAAAGAGACATGAAGTAATGATACCACTCTATGGGTTGCAACAAGAGGAAAATAGCTGTGATCAGGATCGCTTTATCACTCCATTTGCGTACTAAAAACAGGATAATCCCTACAATAGAGAAAAGCAACAGAACATCTCCGGCAGGGAAAAAGGCTGCATTCAGTGTAGCAAAGGCCACCAGTAAAACTAATCTCCAGAGAAAGCGATAACCAAAATCTTTTCCTTTCTTTTGCTGATTATGACATTGGATATAGAATGTGAATCCGAAGAGCAGAGCAAATATTGCATAAGATTTTCCGGCAAAGAGTGAAAAGATAACGTTGAAAGTTCCGTTATCGAGTATGTTCAGCCATTCGGGCGAATCTGTCGGATAGACAGGAAAGATGAAATGCTCTACGCTGTGTACAAGGAGAATAGCCATTACAGCAAAGCCTCTTAAGGCATCTACCACTTCGATACGTGGTGTTTTGTTTACGGTTGGTTGCATGTGGTTAGTGTTTTATCGTTTTTTTTGTTTAATTTATTTTGCCTGTAAAGATAGAACAAAAAAGGGGAAAAAGCGGGATATATAGATAAAGTAATTGTTTTTTTCTTATGAAATATAACCGGAATTTTAATAAAAAGAGGAGTTGATGAAACCTTTTGGCATACCTTATTCATTTCTTTGCACAAAATAACGGCAGCCTGTGATATGCGGAGATTTTTTGTTTTATAAATCCAACTGTTTTTTGTAGCTTTGTAAGCAGATAAATCTTGTGTAGGAGAAAAACAGAACTGATTTATAAAAGACATATTGCATAACTTGCAGACGATTATTTGATTTGGTTAAATCTGGTAAATTTAAAATGAGATCAAAAATAATTAGTCTAAGCATGTTTGTACCCTCCATAAAGGGCACAGGCTGCTTTTACTTATTTTGATCTCGGGCTTACCAGAGCCTAACCAAAGAAATAAGAAAAGGAGTGTTGTGTCCTTTTCTTATTTGATAACAAGCAGTATTTTGATAAAAAACAGTATAATGGGGGGAGGCCGAAACCCCGATAGAGTAGGTAACTTAAAAAAATAATAGTATGAGTAGTCATTTATGGAAAGTCACTGCCAAGAAAGCGGTGGGAAAAGTTGCTAAAGGGATGGAAGTGGAAGTAGTGAAAAGCGGAACTACTGCCAAACCGGTTATTAAAGAGATAGAAGAAGCGTTTAAGCGCAAGTATGGAATTTCTTTGATTTCGGGATGTAGCTTGGCAAACTTCGATATGGTGGAAGTAAAATAATAGATATTATGAGTTTATTTACAGAAGAAGATAAGATTTTCGAAGCGTGGAAAAAGGTATTGGAGAACTCGCATTTAGTAACAGACGGCATTGTCGATGAGAAAAAATGGTTAGAGTCTTCACCAAAAATATTGTTTGTATTGAAAGAGGCCAATCATAAAGGTAAACCACATTCTGCTTCTCTTTCAAGAGAATGGTTGTATGATGGAGCCGGAAGCAATACTTGGGGGAACATTGCGCTGTGGACACATGCTATCCGGCATTATAAAGAGAATCTTCAATGGTCGGATGAAATCAATCTACGTTCATTGGAAAAGGCGAGACGCAAGCATCATTTACAAACGGTCGCGGCGATGAATCTGAAGAAGACTCCCGGAGGTGCAAATACCAATAAAGCCGAACTTCGTGAATTCGTGAAAAAACACAAGGGCTTGTTGCGTAGTCAGGTTGATCTTTATTGGTCTCAAACCGATATTATTGTTTGTTGTGGGGTAGAAGTTGGTAGCTTGTTCCGGAGCCTTGTAAAAGACATTTCGTTGCAAAAGCATGTATTTGAAACTGCTGATAAGGAGATGGCAAAGAAAATTCTTTATTATCAGACCGGTGATGGAAAGCTGATTATTGATTTTTATCATCCGCAGGCTCATATAAGTAAGGGGTTTATGTATAATTCTATTCGCGACATTGTGTCGCTCTTCTACAAATCTTAGTTGAATAGGATTGGATATGAGTGCTGATGAGGTAGTATTAACTAAAATTTCTGAGCCTCTGTATGAAACGCATGCCAAAGACTTCATCGAGCATAGCTATCCGGCAACAATGCCAATACAATGATGTTCTTTACTCAAAAAGGTAAATGTTACTGGCTAAAAGTATATGAAATCCCCGAAGGAACGAAGAACTCAAAAGGACGCGCCATCCAAAATCTGCTGAATATCGATTCTGACGATGCCGTAAATGCATACCTGCGTGTAAAGAGCTTGAGCGATCAAGAATATATTAACAGTCATTATGTACTGTTCTGTACAAAGAATGGCGTGATTAAAAAAACACTGCTCGAACAATACTCTCGTCCTCGTCAGAATGGTGTAAATGCCATCACGATCCGTGAAGACGACCGTGTAATCGAAGTCCGTATGACAAACGGTAATAATGAAATTATCATAGCCAACCGCAACGGACGTGCTATTCGCTTCCACGAAGCAGCAGTTCGCGTTATGGGACGTACAGCAACCGGTGTTCGTGGTATTACGCTTGATAATGACGGACAAGACGAAGTAGTAGGTATGATTTGTATCAAAGACCTTGAGACAGAGTCAGTGATGGTAGTTTCAGAACAAGGATATGGTAAACGTTCCGAAATAGAAGACTACCGCAAAACAAATCGTGGTGGTAAGGGTGTGAAAACGATGAATATTACCGAAAAAACAGGTAAATTGGTAACTATCAAGTCCGTAACAGATGAGAATGATTTGATGATTATAAATAAGTCCGGTATCACCATCCGTCTAAAAGTTGCCGACGTACGCATTATGGGGCGTGCAACTCAGGGAGTTCGTCTGATAAATCTGGAAAAGCGTAATGACCAAATCGGATCGGTATGTAAAGTTACCACAGAAAGTCTTGAGGATGAAGTTCCTACTGAGGAGGTAGAAGGACAAATAGCAGTTGATCCTGCGGATATCCCAGATACAGAGATACCCGACACTCCCGATAATACAGAAAATGATGAAAATAAAGAATAGACGTAATATTAATAATTAATCAAACAACAATCATGAAAAGAGTATTATTTTCAATGGTTCTACTAATGGCTGTGAGTTTTGTATTCGCGCAACAAAAGAGCGTAAAAGAAGCCAAAAGCATAGCTAACGAAGTAAAACCGGATTTTAAGAAAGCCGAAGAGCTGATTAATGGAGCATTGACTAATCCTGAAACTAAGGACGATGCAGCTACATGGGATGTAGCAGGCTTAATCCAAAAGAGAATCAATGAAAAGGAGATGGAAAATGCCTATTTAAGAAAACCTTATGATACATTAAAAGCATACAACAGTATCCTGAAAATGTATGAGTACTTTTTGAAATGTGACGAATTGGCTGAAATCCCCAATGAAAAAGGTAAGGTTAAAAACAAATACAGAAAAGCAAACGCCGCTTCTATGATGGTAGAACGTCCGAATCTGATCAATGGCGGTATCCAGTACTTTAACCTTAACAAAAGTGGAGAAGCTTTGAAATTCTTCGGAACTTACGTAGAATCAGCATCTTATCCTATGTTGGAAAAAGAAAATCTGGCAGTTACAGATACTTTATTACCACAGATTGCTTATTATGCTACATTGGCGGCTAATGGGGTAGAGGATAGAGACGCTATCTTGAAATATGCTCCAATTGCTATTAAGGACAAAGACAATGGTTCAGTTGCCATGCAGTTATGGGCAGACGCTTTGAAAGCCAAAGGTGATACAGCAAAATGGGTAGAATCTTTGAAAGAAGGTATCTTAAAATTCCCCGAAAACCAATATTTCTTCGCAAATCTTGTTGACTATTACAGTAGTTCAAATCAGCCTGAAAAAGCAATGCAATTTGCTGATGACATGTTGACTAAAGACCCTAACAACAAGCTATATCTGTATGTAAAAGCATACTTGTATCACAATATGAAAGAATATGATCAAGCTATTGACTTCTATAAAAAGACAATTGAAGTAGATCCTCAATATGCAGAAGCTTATTCTAATTTAGGTTTGGTGCTTTTAATGAAAGCTCAGGACTTTGCTGACCAGTCTACTACTGATGTAAACGATCCTAAGTACGCAGAGGCACAAGCTACTATCAAGAAATTCTATGAAGAAGCTAAACCTTATTATGAAAAAGCAAGAGACTTAAAACCCGATCAAAAAGATTTATGGGCACCGGGTCTTTATAGAGTTTACTACAACTTAAACATGGGACCGGAATTTGATGAAATTGAAAAAATAATGAATGACAAATAACAGTTTCAAAAAGATTTCTTCAAAATAAGAAGAAAGGCCGATGCAACTGATTTTGCATTGGCCTTTTTTGGTCATCTTCATTCAAAATTACTCATAACTTTCTATAACAGGAGTATTTGAGAAAGTATCAATTTACATAAATAATAAAGGCAACTTATTCTTTTCAAATAAGTTGCCTTTATATATTAAACATAATCACGATTATTCCATAATTATAGATGAGCTATTTTTATTCTTCCGATCATCCGTTAATAACAAGTAATGGTGTATCAGAATGAAAAATCATCTTTCGAGCAATACTTGGATTAAACAAACGAGCAAATATATTCCGTTTGTAAGAAGTCAATGTAATGATATCGATTTTGTTCGTTTTGATATATTCATCAAAACTTTTAAGAAAATCGTCATTCTTCACCACATCATAATGGATTTCAAGTTCCGGATATTGTTTTTGAAAATATTCTTTAATACCGGCAAGTTTTATTTCATTCCAAGTATCTTTGACTTCTTTTGCATCAGCTAAGTAAATCAAAGAAACAACGAAATTAAAAGGTTTCCAAGCGCTTATAAAGGAATCAAAGGCAATTAAATCTCTTTGATCAAAATTGGTTATAAAAGCAACTTCTTTTACAGCACCGAACTCTTTAAACGGTGTATTTTCCGGAATAGCCAATACAGCTGTACGACTGCGTTCTATTACTTCGGCAGTAACACTACCAATCAAATCAATATCTTTTTGACTCTTACCACGAGTACCCATTATAATGATACGTGGACGTTGTTCTTTAGAATATCTCAGAATTTCCTCCTCAGGTATTCCTTCGCGTAATACACAAGTATATTTTACATCAGGAAATTCACCAGACGCTATTTTCTCCTTTATTTTATCTGCCAAAGCATTCAAATCCGAATGTACTTTCTGCAAAATAGTTTTTACCGTTTCTTCATCACTGATCTGATAGTTAAACACATCGCCATAAGGCAATGCCGACGCATATATAGGCGTAAAATAGACATGTAATAACAATACTTCAGCTCCATATGCTTTAGCGAAATTAAAGCCGAATTCACAAGCCTTTATCGAATAATTAGAAAAATCCACAGGAATCAGAATCTTTCTACTATCGTTATCATCTTCCACTTTAGGAGTCTTCTCTCCTACTATACTTTCAGCAAGCCATACAGAACTCTCGGTTATCTTAAGCGCCCGTGGTAAATCACTTTCCTTAATGCGTAATCTTACCCCGGATGAAACGACAGGCTGAATTTGATTCACATTATGGATATAAGTCTCTATGCCCTCGTTTTCAAGAACATTCTTCAATATCTGAGCTTTTGTGTAAGTCAGAATGGCCAAAGTTACTAATTTGTCTTCCATAAAATTTCATTGTATATGTGAATTTAACAAATAAGAAATCCCAATTGTTTTTAATTCAATTGGGATTCTACAAGTATATATCATTTCATCATGCCTGTACAGATTCGGTAGCCTCTTCCTTTTGCATACTCATATTCAATTCATCAAGAATGCGAAGAGCCCGGTCAAGTACGGTAGTATCATCAATCATCACTAAGCCACCGTCCGGACCGGGCTCTAAATGTATTCCGACACTCTTACCCTCTTTAAAATTATGTCCTCCGAAAAAGTTTCGCACTGTATCGACGTGCAAACCAAGTTCATCAGCTATTCTATGCATGCTACCGCTGGGCAATGAATCTTTAATCTTACGAAGTTCATTGAATGTTATTGTCCTCATGTCACATAAATTTAATGGTTAATAATAGTGTGAATCAGTATCACGCTATAAACTTAAGGAAAAAAAAAGATAAAACAAACTATTTCGGTGTCTTTTTTACAAAAATAAAGAAGCCTGTCAAAAGGAGATTTGTATTTTCCCTTTCAACAGGCTTCTTTCTATTATTAACTATCTTATTATGAAAGAATTATATCTATCAGATAACTTCAACAGATGACGCAGGTACCCATCCTACTTTACCATCCTCTAAGCGGATTTCTTTCCATTCACGCATGGAGTTATCTTTAATTTCAACCTTCCGTCCCTCATGCAATATGAACAAACTGGTGCCACTTTCACTCGGAGTACTACGTACTGTTACACTTGGAGTTAATACGATAGCATTGTTACGATTCAATAGCTCATTTTTTTGTTGAAAAGCAAAGACATTCGCTAATAAAACTAACACCAGAAATACTATCCCCGCAATAAATCCTATTTTCTTCCACACGATTTGCTTGGAAAAGAAGAAGAAATAAAGAGATGCAAGCAACAAAAAGAAACAAACGACGCCTACCTTCGCCCAAGCATCCACACTCAAACAATTAATCAATGATTTCGTCCAAGATACAAAGAAAACCTCGGGTACAGGGATCACTTTATCAATCGTTTTTGCACGAGCAATCTCTAAATTAGCCCGAATATCAGCATTGCCTGGCTGTATTAAAAGTGCACGCTCATAATTTAAAATGGCTTTTGCTATATCACCAGCCTTATAGTAGCTATTTCCTAAGTTATAGTATACCTCGGCCGCTTCTCCTTCTTTCAGCAAAGCTTCATATATCTGAATAGCAGAGGCATAATCATTCTTCACGTATGCGCTATCTCCTTCTGCTTTTGTCACACTATTCTCTTGCGCAGCAGCTGAAAATTCAGTGTGTGAACCTATTGTTACCGAATCATTCGCTTGTTGTAATGTATCCGATGCAGTCTGTCCAGAAGAGGTCAATGCCATTAATAGGCCAACAAAAGTAAAAAACAGTATTTTTTTCATCATATAACCTCCTAATTAATGTTTAATAGAATTCTCCATTTTACTTATTACTGCTAATGAAGCCGAATAGACTTTATCCATAGCCTGATTATCATCGCCAGGAGCAAAACGGGCAAACTCACAATCATTCAATGCAGCCAGGAATTCTTTAATCAAAGCATCCTCCACTCCATATTTACGAAGTTCCTCTTCAATATTATCTTTTGAAAGTCGAGAAACCGGAATATTCAATTTATCGCTTATATATCCCCAAAGAGCCTTCAAGACTTCGTCATAGAAAACATCTTTTTTATTATCAGCCAACAACTTACCAGCTAACTTCATACGTTTAACAGCAACCTTATTTGCCTTTTTCGTACGCATTTTCGCAACATTAGCATTAGCAGCTATCTGCTTACGGTAAATGATAAAGAAAATGATAAACGCAACGCCAGGTACTAAATAGAGCAACCAATATAACATAGAGTCAAAGAAAAAGTCTCCCTTTTGAGAAAGCGTCACATCATTTTGCTTGATGAAGCGAATATCCTCATTCAAGACTTTCAAATCCTCTTTATTCGTAAAGTTAGCAATAGTTTGCGCTGCATTTCCTTCACCTTTCTCTACATGCAATTCATACTCTTCGGTAGTCAATATCTTATAAGTACGGGATTTGATATCAAAATAGCTGAATTTCACCGCTGGTATTTTAAATGTTCCAGCATTGCGTGGAATAGCCAGATATTCAATAACCTTACTACCCGAAAGCCCTGCACTTGTCAGCCTGAATTTATTATCAACTTTAGGGTCATATACCTCGAAGTCATCCGGAAATTTCACCTCAGGATCACCTATTAACTTCAAATTGCCTGTACCGGAAATGACAAGTTTAATAGTTACAGCATCGTTTGTCTTTACATTAGTACTATTAATGGAAGAAGAAATGCTAAACTCTCCCACTCCACCGGAAAAATCAGCAGGTTTATCGCCTGGTAAGGGTTTTACATCTACAGTTAGTTTCGGTGTCATCAATGTCTTTTTGACTTCAATGTAGTTACTGCCACCATTAAAGAAAGCTTCAAATGGATCAGATACTTGAGTAGCTTTAGCAATAGAAGCATCAAAACGTGCCGGATCAATAGTCAAATTACCAGACTGCTGCGGAAACAGCACAAATTGCCGGTAAACGGTAGTTTGATAATTCCGTCCCTTATAATGTTCCAAGCTCCATTTTCTATCACCCGGAAGTTCTACTTCTTGTGAATGAAATCCCTTAAAATCAGGAAGTTTAACATTGTCAAAACCACGAAGGTCAACCAGAGTGTAAATTTTATAAGTCAGCAAGAATGCTTCTTGTTCATACACATTGGCCTTACTAATAGTAGGCAAAATAAAGAGATCCTGATTGGAAACAGAAGTTCCTGAAGAAGCACGGCTGGTATTGCCCTGTTGACTACTACTACCTCCGCCTGAAGAAGCTGCTCCGGCCTGATCTGCTGGCAGAACCTTGATTTGCACAGAATTAGAAACCATCTGATTACCATCGGCTGTAATTGTAGCTCCCGGAATTGTGAAACTACCCTCAGCAGTAGCCATCAGTATATAAGTGAAAGTAATACTGCTGGTTGAGGTCGATACCCCATTAACTATTTGCATACTACTTTGCTGAGAGCGACTGGGTCCCATCAGTACGTCAAATCCCTTAATAGAAGGAGCACGGAAATCCCTCACCTTCTGTGTAGTCACTGTATATGCCAGTCTGAACTGGTCACCCACCGCTACAGCATCAGGAGCTGACGCGGTAAATGACACCTTGTCATTAGCCAAAGCTTGCAGACTGACTACTACCAGTGCTATCCATAAGAAAATTAATTTTCTCATATATTATCGTATCTTTTATTATTTACCAATCCTTTTCCAAACGACCACCCTGGATAACTTGCTGTTTCTTCACCTTATCCTGTACATCTTTCTCATCCTGCATCACCGACTTCAAAAGCTGTTCAGCATTTTCCTTTGACATCTGATTTTCTTGTGGCTGAGGAGGTTGCTGCTGTTGATCCTGGTTCTGCTGATCTTGTTGATTTTGGTCTTGTTTGTCTTTATCTTGTTCTTTTTCCTGCTCCTTTTTGTCTTGATTCTGATCTTGGTTCTGGTCTTGATTCTGCTGATTCTGTTCCTGATCTTTCAGCATTTTCTGAGCCAAAGCCAAGTTATAACGCGTCTCGTTATCTTTCGGATTATTACGTAGTGACTCTTTGTATGCTTCCACAGCTTTGGCATAATCCTTACCGGAGTGGAATATTACTCCCATATTATGATAGATTTGAGCAAGATTACCCTTATCTTTCTCCATTTTAGTGGCAGCAACAAACTGCTCCATAGCCTCCTGCAACTTATTCTGTTGCATAAGCGTATTACCCAGATTATACATGGATATCGCCGACTTCGGATTCACATCAATAGCTTTCCGATAATTCACTTCAGCATTTACATACGTACTATCTTTATAAGCACGGTTTCCCTTACGAATATAGTCGCGTTCCGCTTTCTGTGCAGAAACTGAAATAGCCGTCAGTAGCAGCAAGATAATTCCGATAGTTCTATTTCTCATCATCATACCTTTCTTCCTTTTTAAACAGATGGATATTACGGAATAACGGGTTTTTACGTTCCAAAATCAGCATTTCAGCCAACAACAGTAACAATATAATCCATGCAACAGCCTGGAATTGTTCGTTGAACTCTGTATAAACCTGTGTTTCCACATCCGCTTTCGCCATTTTATTAATCTCCTGAGCAATCACCTTTTGTGCAGCATTTGAATTGTCTACACGCACATAAATCCCATCTCCTGCCTGAGCTATTTCCTGACACATCTGCTCATTCAAGCGGGTTACAACCACGTTTCCATCACGGTCACGGCGGAAGTCATTGGTTCCTTCTACAGGGATAGGTGCACCATCAGGCATACCCACACCCAGAACACTGACTTGAATACCTTTTTCTGCAGCAGCCTTGGCAGCTTCCACAGCTCCGCCTTCATGGTTTTCACCGTCAGTAATAACGATGACGGCACGCCCTACTCCTTCCTGGGGTGTAAAACTGCGGGTAGCCAGATTAATAGCTGCACCGATAGCCGTACCCTGCTTGGATATCAACGATGGATTAATAGATTCCAAAAACATCTTGGCAGAAATATAATCGCTTGTAATAGGCAACTGTGTAAAGGCATCACCGGCAAACACAATCATACCTACCTTATCATTCTCCATCTTGTCAACCAATTGTGCTACCAGTCTCTTGGCTTTCTCCAGACGACTGGGTTGTACATCTTGTGCCAACATAGAGTTAGAAATATCCAACGCAATCATTACCTCTACTCCCTGACGTTTCACAGTCTCCAACTTAGAGCCAAACTGCGGACGTGCCAGCAATACAGCAAACAGTCCGATTGCAGCAAACACCAGCCAAAACTTTACATCCGGACGATATTTAGATACATCCGGCATCAACTGTGCCATTAGCACCGGATCGCCAAACTTGCGGATCGCTTTCCGTCTCCGATAATTGGAGTACAGGTAGAAAGCCGCCAAGAAAGGCAACAGGAGCAACAGGTATAAATATGTAGGTTCTTCAAATCGAAACATCTTTCTATGTACAATTTAGTAATTTACAATTAATGCATTGTTTTAAGGTATCTTCTTCAAGATAGAATTACGAAGCAATACTTCAAGTAACACGCACAAGAATGCCGCCAAAGCAAACCAACGGTATTCTTCCTGGCGCTTGCTGTATTCCTTCACATTCAACTTGGTTTTCTCCAACTTATCGATCTCCTCATATACCTCTTTCAGCTTAGAATTACTGGTGGCACGGAAATAATTACCTTCTGTGGTAGCCGCAATTTGCGTCAGTGTCTTTTCATCAATCTCCACCGGCATATTGACATACTGCACAGTGTTACCCACCGGATAAGGATACGGAGCCATTCCGTTTGTACCTACACCAATTGTATAAACCCGGATACCAAAACTCTTAGCTATTTCTGCCGCAGTCAGCGGAGATATATCTCCTTTATTATTTGTACCATCCGTCAACAGAATGATTACTTTAGACTTCGCTTTACTGTCTTTCAAGCGGGTAACAGCATTAGCAATACCCATACCGACTGCTGTTCCATCTTCAATAATACCACACTTAATGCCTTGAAACAAATTCAGAAGCACTGCATGATCCACCGTCAACGGACATTGCGTAAAACTTTCACCGGCAAATAAAGTTATACCGATATTATCATTGGGCCGACCATTGATAAACTCCGCAGCCACATCTTTAGCAGCTTCCAGACGATTCGGTTTCAAATCCTCTGCCAGCATACTGGTAGATACGTCGATGGCCATCATAATATCTATACCTTCAATTTCACTGTTTTGCCAGCTATTAGTAGTTTGAGGACGCGCCAACACTACGATAATCAATGCCAAGGCAATAATCCGTAGCATAAAAGGCACATGCAACAAATAGTTCTTATAACTCTTCGGCGTATGAGCATATACACGAGCATCCGAAATCTGAAGTGTAGCTTCATTATTCCTCCGCTTCATAATATACCATACTATATAAGGTATAAGCAACAGCAGCAAAAACAAATATTCAATATTGGCAAAAACCATTGTATTTACTATTTAACAATTTACTATTTAAGATTGGAGTTACCCTTAAATTCTGCTACTATGCAAAATAATTGTATAACTGCATTCCAATATAAACGAACGAACCAATCAAGGCAACTGACAATACTACTATGCCTATGCCCAGCAATATTTTAGTACGCAATGAGCGTTTCTCAATGATAGTAATTTCAGTGGGTTGCGGTTTTGCATTCTCCACTTCTTTCTCCTTGGTTTCATTGATAAATTCGATGGCATTGATCAGATTCGCATCATTTTCGTTCATCAACGGATTATGTTTAGCGAACTTCACCAAATCGGCAGTCTCAAAAAGAGAACGTAAATCTGCAATAGCTTCTTTATCTTGCATTTCAAGCAGCTTTTCTATAATCTCCGAAGAGGTCATTTCCAAAGCATTGAAACCAAAACGCTCTTTAATATACGTACGCAAAGTATCTGTCAATTCCGTGTAATACTCCTTCGGCTGTCCCTTTTGCCATACTTTTTCCCCTTTGATACGCTCTATTTCTTTCATCGCCATCTGATGCGGAGGTAACTTCGGTTCAACCTTTACCTTACGGATGATAGGTTTATTGTCACAGATACGCATGATCAGATAGATAAGTAATAATGCAATCGGAATAAGCAATATGCCACAGGTGATAATCCCATACCAATCTTCCCACACAAAAGGAGGTTGCATTACTGTCTTCGGACCAAAAAACTGTTCCGGATTCTCTGGATCCAATGGCACATTCATCGAATATACCTTCAGTGCCAATGCCTTCGAACGATATACCTTATTATCCACCAATACTTCCATCGGTGGCAGATAATACAATGCCGAGTCAAATGATGTAACAGTATACTCCTGCGTAATCAGCATTCGTTTATCATCATTTATATACTGCGTATCCGGCTTTGCAACATCTATAATCTCCACACCGCTTACCAGTGTATCCGTATAAACAGGGAAAATAACCCGTTTATCGGCATCCAAGGCTACCTGAAGTTTAATCTTCGCCTGGTCACCGATATAAATTTGCAGAGAGTCAATGGTAGCATCCACTGTTACCGACTGAGCCACTGCCTTGCCAGTCAACATCCCCAATAGGGTTATCAGAAATAGATATCTTTTCATTTTTCCGATTAATTTCGTTTCGCAAACAAATTCATCAATGCTTTGACATAGTCCTGATCGGTGCGTACTGACACATTATCGACATTGCTCTTAGTGAATGTTTCGTTCAGTTCCACCTGTTTATTCACCCACCAGTCGTGATGAGCACGACGAACGGCACGCGACGAAGTATCAATCCACTGCTCATGTCCGGTCTCAGCATCCTTTATTTTCATCAAACCGATAGCCGGCAGTTCCTCTACCCTGCGGTCATACACCTGGATAGCCACCATATCATGTTTCCGGTTGGCGATAGTCATTGCATTCTTAAAGTTCCCCTGATCAATGAAATCGGATAACAGGAAGGCTGTACAACGACGCTTCATTACGTTTGTCAGATATTCCAGTCCGAGCCGGATGTCAGTCCTCCGACTCTCCGCTTTAAAGTCAATCAGTTCGCGAATAATATATAAGATATGCTTACGCCCTTTCTTAGGCGGAATGAATTTCTCTATCCGGTCAGAGAAAAAGATAACCCCGATTTTATCGTTGTTTTGTATAGCCGAAAAAGCCAACGTTGCAGCTATTTCCGTCACCATATCCTTTTTCATCTGCTTCACCGTACCGAATTCCAAACTACCGGAAACATCCACCAGCAACATAACGGTCAACTCGCGCTCTTCTTCGAACACCTTCACATAAGGCTTATTGAAGCGAGCGGTCACGTTCCAGTCAATGTCGCGTATGTCATCGCCAAACTGATATTCGCGCACCTCGGAAAATGCCATACCCCTACCCTTGAAAGCCGAATGATACTGGCCGGCAAAGATATTGTTGGATAATCCGCGCGTCTTGATTTCAATCTGACGGACTTTTTTTAACAGTTCACTTGTTTCCATCTATATCGTTAAATAATTCCGTTAATAAATACCAGCAACGTTCTTTAAAAACGTTGGCAAGATTCTTTAAAAACGTTCACACCATTTATTAACAGGTCTCGGAAGACCTTTTTAAAAATACTTACTTAATTAAGGTACTTCAACCTTATTCAGTATTTTGCTGATGATCTCGTCAGAAGTCAAGTTACTGGCCTCTGCTTCATAAGTCAATCCGATACGATGACGCAATACGTCATGAGCCACGGCACGAACATCTTCAGGAATCACATAACCACGACGTTTGATGAAAGCATAAGTACGGGCAGCCAGTGCCAGATTGATAGAGGCACGGGGAGAACCACCGAAACCAATCATATCTTTCAGTTCCTTCAGATCATATTTCTCCGGATAACGGGTAGCAAATACAATATCAACAATATAGCGTTCAATCTTCTCATCCAGATATACCTGACGAACAACTTTACGTGCTTCAATAATCTCCTGAGCTTTCAGAATAGGCTTCACATTGAATTTATCGCCATTGATATTCTGGCGGATAATCATTTTTTCTTCTTCCATCTTCGGATAGTCGATAACCACTTTCAGCATGAAACGGTCCACCTGGGCTTCAGGCAGCGGATAAGTACCTTCCTGCTCAATAGGATTCTGTGTAGCAAGTACAAGGAAAGGTTCAGGCAACGGGAATGTTTCCGTACCAATAGTTACCTGACGTTCCTGCATCGCTTCCAGCAAAGCACTCTGTACCTTGGCCGGAGCACGGTTAATTTCATCTGCCAAAACGAAGTTGGCAAAAACAGGTCCTTTCTTTACTTGGAACGTTTCGTCTTTCTGACTGTAAACCATTGTACCGATAACGTCAGCAGGCAGCAAATCGGGAGTAAACTGTACACGACTGTATTGTGCATCAATCAGAGACGCCAATGTTTTAATTG
>OLZF01000957.1_pt1 | contig 24968 bp, 21 predicted proteins | sample 1674391 | NCBI WGS metagenome assembly OLZF01 (sample SAMEA103958166, study PRJEB25191) | human gut metagenome | biome: human-associated habitat [ENVO:00009003]; feature: intestine environment [ENVO:2100002]; material: feces | place: Germany | collected 2013/2015
AAGGGACAGGGATAGGGGCAGCAGTCCCTCTCCCTGATCCCTTTGGTTGTCTCCCGCGTGAATAGCAGCAACGTTATTAAATGGAATAGCGAACCCGAGAAGTGCTATCCGACAAACAGAACTATCGGTAGTCTGCTATCGTAGCCGAAGCTGAATGACATAACAGAAGTACATCAAGCAAAAGACTTTTTCTACAATCTGAAACTCCCGACCTATGCTCAGCATAAGTCGGGAGTTGTCATTTACAGATTAATCTGTTACCCAGGGTGCGCCGTCCTTAGTTGTAAACTTGCCTGTGCAAACCTGAATCAGGTCTACGAGCCAGCCTATACCGAAGCATCCGCCTGTGAGAAGCCAGATAATGCCTGTTCCGATTTTTCCTGCCATAAAGCGGTGAACGCCAAGTCCGCCGAGGAAAAACGCAATAAGTATTGCCGCAGTTTTGTTCATAATAAAATCCTCCTATATCCGATCAGCTTAAAATATAACCGTATTTACAGTACTTCTCAGCGCTGCAACACAGTCACATTTTACCATACTCACGCTTTTTTGTCAACAGTGTGGCGTATAACGGTCGGAAAATGGCGTAAAACGGCATAAAATCTATGACTGACGGCAACTGAGATTTAATAGGAGTTAAGCATATTCCGCTAAAAAGTATTATACTTTGAAAACTGCCCTGCGTTCTTGCTCAAGTCAGCTTGTCTTATATCCGCTTGTTGTAATCTCGGCTATAAGCGCACCGGTGTTATCGGTGACCGAAACACGATAATAACAGGTCGTTCTTCCGTCACGGACGCATTCAGCCGTTGCTATGAGCTTATCGCCCTTGGAGGCTCTTAAAAACGTTATATTTGCGTTTAGCGATACAGTGCCTAATTTTTCGTGGTTTGACGCTACCGCAAAGGCAAAATCTGCAAGGGTGAAAATCGCTCCGCCCATTATTATTCCTGCGGCATTGCGATGGCGTGGTTCTATCTTCATACCGACTGTAGCTGTATTTTTGCCTACAGCTTCGATCACTGCGCCGTTTTCCGTAGCGAAACGGTCTTTTGCGAAAAACTCACGGATCTCATTCAGATCTTCCATCTTATTATTCTCCTGTGTAATTTTCTATCTTTGCGTATTGTGTGAAAATGTCGGGAGTAATATTCGTCAGCGTGTCAAGCATACCGACATACAGCGAGCCTGTACCCTTTGCGGTTTCGCTCGCAATTTCGCCTACCGTTCCGATAAGCGCCGCCGCTGTTACCGCCGCCTCAAAGCTGTCCTCTGTACAGCCGCACAGCGCCGCCACAAGTCCGGACGCAAGACAGCCCGTACCGGTAATCTTGCTCATCATAGGCACACCGTTTGAAACAAGCGCTACCCTGCCGCCGTTTGCTATGACATCTGTACTGCCTGTTACCATAACGGTACAGCTGTAACGCTTTGCCGCTTTTTTTGCAAGCGATATTTTGTCCTCAAGCGTTGTTTCGGCACTGTCCACACCCTTTTCCGCCTTCATAGTAATGGGGCTGGTCGAGAGCAGTGCGGATATTTCGGAAGCGTTGCCTCTTACTGCGGCGAATCTGAACTGACGCAGAAGCTGCATAGTGCTTCGTAATCTGTTATCTGTAGAGCCTGCGCCTACGGGGTCAAGCACTATCGGCTTTGCCATATCCGCCGCCTTCTGTGCGGAAATCAGCATTGCACGAAGCCTGTCCTTGCTGAGCGTACCCATATTGAACAGTACCGCCGATGCCTTTGCGGTTATATCCTCAGCGTCAAGCGGGCTGTCCGCCATAACGGGAGATGCGCCTGCCGCAAGAAGTCCGTTTGCGACGGTGTTTGCGGTAACATAGTTTGTAATGCAATGTACAAGGGGATTCTTCTCCCTGAGTATATCAAGTAATGCGGCACAGTTTTCTGTTGTGATATTTGTCATGAGATATGCTCCTTTTAATAATGCCTTAAATTACATAAAAATCCCTGCGAGCGCCGTATAGTACATCAGTGTAAGCGGCAGTGTGACCATCGAAAGTATGGTACTTACCGCAAATATCTCCGCACTGTAGCCTGCGTCCCTGTCATAAAGCAGGGCAAACATTGTGCACATAGCAGCGGCAGGGCAGGCGGTAGCAAGTATGTTTACACCCGCTACGGTCTGATCTATCTTAAACACAAGGCAGATAACCGTAAGCAGTGCAGGAAGCAGGAACAGCTTTACAAAGCAGGTGTAGTAAAGTCTTGGCTTTTTCAGCGCAGGGAGCAGTTTTACCGTAGCTATAGTTGAGCCTGCTATTATCATTGCGAGAGGTGTATTTATGTTTGCAAGGTGCTGTGCCGTTTCAAGAATTACATTCGGCAGAGTGAAGTTGCAAAGGAACAGGATAATACCGATTATTGTAACGATGATGCTCGGAGATAACAGCGACTTCAGCATCTGCTTAAAGTTCGGCTTACCGCCCTTCATCATAATAACTCCGTGCGTCCACGAGCAGATATTGAACATAGTAACGTATGCCGTAAGGCAGAATACGCCCTCAGTGCCGTACACGCCCTGTATCAGCGGTATGCCCATAAAGGCGCAGTTTGAGTAAAGGCAGCTGAAACGCTCTATCAGCTGTCCCTCCTTGTCCTTACTGCGTATTATCAACGGAACAAGTATAAACGCTATGACGTAGCTTATTATCGCTATGAGGAACGATAAAAGCAGTGTGTTCAGCGTTTCGGGGTCGAACGGCTTCTGATAGGATACCAGAATAACCATAGGCGTTGCGAAATTAAGCACAACGGTTGAAAGCTTTTTGGTGCAGGCATCGTCAAGCAGCTTCAGCTTACGGCAGAGTATGCCGACGCCTGCGAGCAGACCCATTATAACGACCTGCTCAATAATTGCCCAGTTCATAAGTTTACCTCTTGTCTTTTGTTCTTTTTATTTTTCTTTGAATAATTATACTACTTAAAATCGGTAAAATCAATGTTAAAATACTGTAAACAGGGGAATGAGCGGTAATTTTCAGTATTTTTCACAGATAAATTTCATCTGTCGGACGTCAATCGGCGATATAGCAATACTGCACAAAAACCGACAGCTAAATTTGTGCATAATACCGCCCTTGAAATGAAAACGATTTACTGATATAATGAAGTTACGCAAAGGAATTTAAAACCCGTGAAACAGCTTGTTTACGGGGAATATAATATCAAGGAGGACTTTCTGATGAATTACGGACATTTTGACCTTGAAAACAAGGAATATGTCATCACAAGACCCGATACTCCGTCGGCATGGGCTAACTACTTAGGCTCACCCGAATACGGTGCTATCATTTCAAACAACGCAGGCGGCTACAGCTTCGTTAAATCCGGTGCAAACGGACGTGTTATCCGTTACCGTTTCAATGCTGTTCCCAACGATCAGCCCGGCAGATATGTATATATCAAGGACGCTGAGGACAATGATTTCTGGTCGGCTTCGTGGGCGCCCGTATGCAAGCCCCTCGACAGCTACAAGAGCGAGTGCCGTCACGGTACAGCCTACACTGTCATCACCTCGGAGTACAAGAAGATAAAGTCTGAGGTTACATACTACGTTCCTATGGACGCTACTTATGAAGTATGGGCTGCAAAGATAACCAACACAGACACAAAGCCCCGTAAGCTGAGCGTTACAGGCTACTGCGAGTTCGTTAACGATCCCAACTACGAGCAGGATCAGGTCAACCTCCAGTACACCCTGTTCATCACAAGAACATACTTCAAGAATAAGTATATCCACCAGATGCAGAATGAGATATACAACCCCAACAGCGGACGTTTCTTAGGTCTTGCTTCTGCTAAGGTTGACGCTTACTGCGGCGACCGTGACGCTTTCGTAGGCTCTTACAGAACATACAACAACCCCAAGGGCATTGAAGAAGGCTTAAAGGGCGACTTAAACTACAATACAAACTCCTGCGGCGCACTCCAGAGCGACATCGTTTTACAGCCCGGCGAAACAAAGGTACTCACTTATGTTCTCGGCGGTCAGAAGACAGAGTCTGAAATTGAGGCTATCATCGCTAAGTACGAGAATGAGAACGCTGTAGAGAAGGATCTTGCAGAGCTTAAGAACTACTGGCACTCAAAGCTCGACAATCTGCAGGTAAATACTCCCGATGCAGACTTCAACAATATGGTAAATGTATGGAACGCTTACAACTGCTTCATCACATTCATCTGGTCAAGAGCCGCATCATTCCAGTATTGCGGTCTGAGAAACGGCTTCGGCTACCGTGATACTGTACAGGATATTCAGGGCGTTATCCACCTTGCTCCCGAAATGGCAAAGAAGCAGATCGTATTCATGCTCTCTGCTCAGGTTACAAACGGCGCAGGTCTGCCCCTCGTTAAGTACGATCACAAGGCAGGACAGGAAAACCATCCCGACGAAAACGATGAAAACAGCGTATACGCTAAGCAGACAGGTCACCCCTCATACCGTGCAGATGACGCTCTGTGGCTGTTCCCGACAGTTTACAAGTACATCTCCGAAAGCGGCGACCACGCATTCCTTGACGAAGTTATCTCGTATGCAAACGACGGCGAATCCGGCACAGTATACGATCACTTAAAGAGAGCTATCGACTTCTCGATGAACCACCTCGGCAACCACGGTATGCCCGCAGGTCTTCACGCTGACTGGAACGACTGCTTACGTCTTGGCAAGAAGGGCGAATCTACATTCGTAGCATTCCAGCTTGTTTACGCAGTAAAGATCTTAAAGACATACGCTCTTGAGAAGAACGACGCAGAGTACGCAAAGTACCTTGATGAAGTGAAGGCTAAGCTCGACGAGATACTTTCAGCTTGCTGGAACGAGGACAGATGGATAAGAGGCTACAAGGAAGACGGCACTGTTATCGGTCAGAGAACAGATCCCGAGGCTTCAATGTGGCTCAATCCTCAGTCCTGGTCAGTCATCTCCGGCTTTGCAAGCAAGGAACAGGCTGAAAAGGCTATGGACAGCGTAGAAAGAGAGCTTAACACTCCTTACGGCGCAATGGTTATGTATCCTCCTTATGTTAAGCACGGCTTTGACGGCGCTCTTATGCAGTGCTTCAACAAATGCACAAAGGAAAATGCAGGTATCTTCTCACAGCCTCAGGGTTGGCTGATACTCGCAGAGTCAAAACTCGGTCACGGCAACCGTGCATATAAGTACTGGAAGGAAGCGGCTCCCGCAACCTACAACGAAAACGCAGAGCACAGAGTTCTTGAGCCCTATGTTTACGGTCAGTTCGTTGAAGGTAAGGACAGCCCCTTCGCAGGTCGTGCTCATGTACACTGGCTGACAGGTACGGCTTCTACCGTTATGGTAGGTACTACAGAGGGTATCCTCGGTCTTAACCCCGAAACAAAGGGTATCGTGATCGATCCTTCTATCCCTTCAGAGTGGAAGGAATACACAATGAAGAAGACATTCAGAGGCAAGAAGCTGAATGTTACCGTTAAGAACCCCAACGGCAGTGAACACGGCGTTAAGAGTGTAACGGTAAACGGCGAAAAGATTGAAGGCAAGCTCATTCTTGACAGCATCTTAAAGGCTGAGAATGATATTGTTATCGAGCTTTAATCGGCAGAATAAATAATAACAGCACCCCCGTTCAGTTGAACGGGGGTGCTTATTCTTATACTGCCTTATTTTAGCTTATTTTAGCGGTATGACCACATCGGAGCAGAACACCTTGTCCTTATGATAGAAGGTTGCCGTACCGCCGTGTTTTTCGGCTGTGAACAGCACCGATTCAAGCCCTATGCCGTTACCGCCCTTGGTGGTGGAATAATAGTGTCCGCCCTCACAACGCACTTTGCCGTTAAAATTATTTTCAGCTACTATGTAAAGGTTGCCTGACGCATCGTCAGCCTTTACCGAAAGTGAGATTCTGCGATCGTTGTTTTCAGGAAGCATAAGGCTTGCGTTTACCGCATTTTCAAGTATGTTACCGACTATACAGCAAAGCTCGTCGTCGGTCAGCGCAGTCTCCTTGTTATCGCCATCAATCCGCAATCTGAGAGTAATGCTGTGTTGCTGTGCCTGCTCTTCAAAGTGACACAGCAGAGCATTGAGCGCATAGTTTCCGCAGTAACGCACGGGCGATCTGCTCGGGAACGTATCTATATAGTTATCAAGATAGCTTTTCAGTTCCTCTATATCGCCGTCATCGGCAAGCGTCTTTATAGCAATGATTGAGTGCTTGAAATCGTGACGTATGCGTGAGGTGTCCTCAAGATATTTCTGCTGGGCATCATACTGCTTCTTCTGCATTTCAAGCACACTTATATGCTCCTTGTCCTTGCCGGCTTTCAGCAAAGCGGACGCTATGAAATAAAACACGGTATACATAAGCACGAGCATAACGAACATAAGCGTCGTTATCAGGATATAAACCTGAAAAACACGGTTAAGATAAAGCGTCTGATAATGCACGGGCTGTACCGTAAAATTGAATCCGATAAACATAAGCGACATTACTATCGAAATCAGCCATACCCTTCTGTACGGAAGCCCGTTTATAAGATGAGAGCCGTATTTTGCTACCGGATAAGCAATAGCGGCGGTCAATGCGCAGGATATTCCAAGCTGTATCAATGCGCCGTCGGTGCTGAAGGTCGGCGTTCCAAGCTCAGGGTGTATAACTGCATCGATCATTATGGCATAGTTCTTACAGAAGCTCATTATAGTAAACGACAGCAGAAACGTTGCAAAGCATTTGACAATATCCGCATCGACAATGACCCTGTACGCAAGGAACAAAGGCACCAGCAGAATATAGAAGACTACCTTCGGCTCTACAGGGAGCAATGCCGTTGCGCCCGAAACTATCACCGTCACCATAACAAGCACGCCTAAAAACAACGGGAGGACGTTTTTGATGGAATATTTCATCTTGTCCTTCATAGGCAGTAAGCAAAGCACCGTCGCAGGTACGATTATAAGGCATGATAATGCCTCGTTTACAAATCTACTCAGCATCTCATTCATCTGACCGTCACCTGATCTTTCTCAAATTCGCTGTGAATACGATTCAGAACGAAACGTGTATAGTCGTTTTTGATCTGCGTCATCTTACGGCGGCTTATCGGAACGGTATCGCCGTTTATCATCAGAAAATTTTCACCGTCAATACGGGCTACATTTGCAAGCGACACAAGCACGCCCTTGTTGCAGGAAATCACTCCTTCATATTTTGAAAGCGATTCTTCCATTATCTTATGCGTGGTACGGATCTTCAGCGGCTCGTTCCCGACCAGAAACACGTTTACATAATGTCCGGAACACGAGGTATAGACAAGCGATGACAGCGGTATCACCGTACCGTCGGGGAGCGCCGCCGCACATCCCGTATTCTTAAGCTGTTGCGCTACGGTTTCGGCAAGCTGTTTTATGCTTTCCGCCCTTACGGGCTTCAGCAGATAGAAGTTTGCCTTTACCGCATAGCTTTCGCTTGCGAACTCGTTGCTTGTGGTGACAAACACCAGCATAACATTCTTATCCAGCGTCCTGATACGTTTGGCGGTTTCTACGCCGCTCATTCCGCCCATATATATGTCAAGAAATATCAGATCGTATCTGCCGGCGGAAAACTGCCTGAGCAATTCCTCGCCGCTTGTATATTCGTCTATATTGCCTACGTTCAGCCCCACTTTTGAAAACGGAGCGATTATTGCCGATGACAGCTTTTCACGCTCTGAGTTAAGGTCGTCCGTAATTGCTATTCTGAGATCCATTGGTTATGCACCTTCCGCTTTGCTTGGTTTACATCGCTGTAATTATGTACTGTTATGATTATACTATATTTCCGCTTTTTGTGCAATAAAAATTCTGCCCCGCAATGCCTTTTCAAGCCCGATTTGCACCGATTAAAGCCAATTTGTTGTTACAGCTGAACGTTATTGTTATAATATTTATCGCAAAACATTAAACAGGAGGTTCCTATGGAAAACGAGAACGAAAAAAAGACAGCCGACACTGCTGTCAGAAAAAAGCCGGATATGGACAAGCTCACCGAGCTTATAATAGTAATAATGCTGGGCGTTACCGCCCTGCTCACAGCGTGGGCAAGCTGGATAGGCTCGCTTCACGGCGGAAATCAGGCTACCAACTACGCCACCAGCAACAATCTTGCTTCCGAGGGCAACTCGGAATATAATGCAGGCGTTCAGCAGATGAATCAGGATATGATACTCTGGAACGATATAAGCTCATTGCAGATTGAAATCGTCTTTGCGCAGAACAATAATAACGAGGCTGAGCTTGCAAAGCTGTGCAACCAGCTGTTCTACAAGATGGCGGAGAACGTGAGTGAAACAATGGCGGCAAAGATTGACTGGAACACTGCCGACAACAGCAGCAGCGATCCTCAGGCAACTATACTTGCGTGGCTCGAAAAGGAAAACAGTATGAGCTCGCCCTTCTTTGACGAGAATTATGTCAACAGCTATTTCACAAAAGCAAACGAGCTTCTTGCACAGTCGCAGGAGATACTTGAACAGGGTCAGAAGGATAATTCAAACGGTGACGCATTCGGTCTTGTAACGGTCATCTACAGCGTTGTACTGTTCTTACTCGGTATTGCCGGCTCATTCAATCATAAGGCGAACAAATATGCTGTGGTAATTATCGCTCTTGTCGCATTTGTTATCGCAACAATCTATATGTTCACCCTGCCTATGCCCACAGGCTTCAACATTACTAGCTTCTTCAAGGGCTGAACCGATTGATGCCAAAATGCAACCGATTTACGCCAGTTAATTGAATTAAACAATTTCGGTGAGTATAATTTGCTAAGGTTGGAAAAACAACCGATATTACATAATCAGAGGCGGACATACCGCAAAGAAAGGAATAATTATGAAGAAAGTAATCAAGTCAGTCATTGCACTTGCAATGGCAGCAGTAATGGTAATGGCACTCGCAGCTTGCTCAGGCTCGGCAAAGGATAAGATGAAGGGCGACTGGATCTACGAAACTATCGCAGGCGAAAGTATAGCAGACTATGCGGCTAAGCTTGGCGTTGACGAATCAGCATTCGCATCCGTATGGACATTCACAGATGATAAGGTTATAATAAAGTCAGTTACCGCTACGGAAGAACACAACGTTCAGTACAAGAGCAACGGTGCAGAAGTAATGGAAGTAGGCAGCACAGACAAGATTCAGATGAGCGTAAAGTTTGAAAACGACAAGCTCTCTTTCAAGCTCAAGGGTACTGACGGCAAAGAGTACGACTACGTTATGAAGAAGGGTACTATGGAAATAGGCTCATCTACAGCAGTAGAAGAATAATTTTAAAAGCAACAGCTCCTTACAGTTGTTTTTCTTAATGTCACGTTTAATGTGACGAAGATCTTTTCCTTCAGACAGCGGTATCGGTTTTCCGGTACCGCTGTTCTTCATATATACGAATAACCGCCGTCCTGAAAAACGGCGGTTATTCGTATAGGAAATGGGGAATTATCGGTAATATCAGGCGCTTATCGGAGCGTAACGCTCAGACATAAGCGTATCGAGCATAGCTTTGTAGGGGTTAAGCTCACCGCTTGCCACCATCGAGAAAAGTCTGGGCGAACAGCCCGAAACGAGCGCAACACCGTTCTCGTTCATTGTGACAGGCTGCTGAGCTTTTCTGCTCTCAACATTCCAGAAAACTATCTCGGGGAGCGTATATCCTTTTTCGGCATACTTTTTCCTTGCGCATTCGAAGTTTGTTTTGCCTGCGTTATCAGCACACTTGTCAAACTCCATATCCGAGATTATGTATAACCGTTTCGGAAGCTCTTCCTGCGGAAGATTATACTTTACGGCGGTTTTCAGCAAAAGATTGAACACAGCCGATATATTCGTGTTTGCGACTTCGCTATACCGACGGCAGTACTCCACCTTTCCTGCAATATCACTGCCCTTTATTTCGACAAGCTGAGGTCTTTCAGAGAAGGTTATAAAATGATTATGGAACCTGCCCTTGTTTCTTTCGGCGAAATATATTCCGAGCGACAGCGCAACAGCAATCGCTCTGGGATACATCGAACCCGAACCGTCAATCACGGCAAGTGCGATTTCATCGTTGCCGAAATCTTCGAGGGCGTTCCACGTTACGTCCATTGCGTTGCGTTCCTCTGCGGACAGCCCGTCTGTACGCCATTTGAAGCACGGAGCAATAACATCATACGGGGTCAGTACGCCCGTGTGCATTTTTGCTTTGCCGTTTTTCACATTGTCGATATACTCGCAGTAGCGGTCATAGTCGTTTTCATAGAACGCACCACAATATTTCAGCATTGCGAGAGCGGGCAGCTTTGAATAGTCAAAGGTATAGTCCTGCACACGCAGGCGGTTTTCAACTATATCAATCTTTTTTCTCAGTGCGACAACTGTTTTACGGTACTGCATTTCGCTCATTCCGAGCAGATGTGCAAGACGGCGTGCCGTGCGTACCGTTTCCTTGTTTGATGCGTTGACGGAAGGGAGCCATTTTGCAAGAAGCGACACGCCCGTGTCAGACGCTATATCCTTTTTGAGCTGACCTTCTATAATCCGCAAAGCGTCCTTCTCGCAGGGCGTACCGATAAGGCACAGCAGATCGTCATATCTGCCGTACTCAGCGATGTATTCTATGTTTCTGCGTACACTCTCAGGCTCATATTTTGCAAGATAGTTCAGTATTATACGGAACACTCTGCGTTCGCCAAGACCCTCACGGACATCACGGGCGAAGAAAAGCGTTTTTACGGCAAGATTCTTATCCTCCGAATACGCTTTAACAAAGCGGTCGATAATATCTTTTTCGGTGCTGCTGCGAATTGCGCCTATTGTCGAAAATAAATCAAGACAGTGCGATTTTGTGCTTATGTAGGTCGCTGCGCCGTTTTCGGTCAGGGTCATGTTTGATTCTTCTTTTAACTGTTCAAGCATTGTGATTTCCTCCTCTGCGGCGCAGAGCAAGTTACTCACACGCCTTGAAATTATATATCGGTTTCAGCACTTCGATAACATCTACCGACTCTCTGATAACATCAATAATATCCGACAGCGACTTATACGCCATAGGCGCTTCGTCAAGCGTTGAATTATTGACCGAGGTCGTGTATATGCCCTCCATGCTCTTCTTATACTGCTCAATGTCGAGCGTTTCCTTAGCCTTTGTTCTCGACATAATCCTGCCTGCGCCGTGCGGTGCGGAATAATTCCAGTCCGGATTGCCCTTTCCTCTTGCAAGCACGCTTCCGTCCCTCATATTTATCGGGATAAGCACGAGCTCGCCGCTCTTTGCGGAAATTGCGCCCTTGCGGAGTATTCGCTCCTTGGTATCAATGTAATTGTGTATCGTATGGAACGCAGACACGGCAGTAAGTCCGCACCTGTCAAGGATTATCTCAGCCATACGCTCACGGTTACGCTTTGCAAAGCGCTGACATATCTCGACATCATAAAGATAATCCTCAAGGTAATTATCATAAAGATAGCAGAGATCTGCGGGCGTATCGGGGACTTTCGCCTGCCACTCTTTTTCCATCGCCTTTAATGCGGACTGAATTTCGGTGCGTCTGCCCTGCTCCTTATATGTCTTTATAAGCTCTGCTTTCTTTTCAAAAAGCTCGCCCTTACCGGACGCAAGCTCAATTGCAAGGTTCTGATAATACTCAGCTACCTGCTTACCTAAGTTACGGCTGCCCGAATGGATAACAAGGTACTTGTTACCGTCCGAGGAAACGTCTATCTCGATAAAATGATTACCGCCGCCGAGCGTACCGAGGCTTCTTTCAAGCCGTTTTGCCTGTTCAAGATGTCTGTAGCAACGAAGTCCCGTAAGGTCAAAACGTTCATAACGTCCGTCCCATACATTTCTTCCGCTCGGTATGTAGTGCGCGGCTTCATCTATCTTACTAAGGTCGATTTCCGCCTTTCCAAGCTCCGCTGTGTACATTCCGCAACCGATATCCACACCTACGACATTGGGTACTGCCTTATCGGTTATCGTCATTGTCGTGCCGATAGTGCAACCCTTGCCTGCGTGTACATCGGGCATTATTCTGATTTTTGAGCCTGCGGTGAACTCATAGTCGCACATTCTGCGTATCTGTTCTATCGCTTCGTCCTCGACTACTTTTGCGTAACATATTGCTGTGTTGATTTTCCCTTTGATTTCAAGCATATCTCTGCTCTCCTTTCTCAAAAAATAAGAACAACGTCCCTTAAAAAATATGATGGGAATAGTCAGGGACGCTGTCTGTTAACAAGACGCAATTAAAAATGGGTGTACGGACTTTAACCGCACTGTAACAAGCCGTAAGGCTATGTCGCCGTCAGGTCGGCAAAAATGGTGTTTAAAAAACACAGGTGTAAAATGCTGCTGTATGCGTCTTTACAAGGCACTGTTATTTTCCATATATAAATAATATGAACTGCTGTCTGTGCCTTAAACACTCTGCAAGGCACTGTTTTTAACCTCATATAAAAACTGCTGTCAGTGCCATTTGTCTGCGGTGAAGCTTTCCTTCATCGCATGAGTTTATTATACAGGATGGAATTTGGGTTTTCACGGAAAAAAAGCTGCGAACTTTATTTGTTCGCAGCTTTAATATGATTTATTAAAGGCAAATTGCTATATTACCCAAAATTGCAATTTTGCCGTTATCATCGAAGCTACAGCATATCGCCAACACCCTTGCCTTTCAATGAACGCTCTGTTGGTTTTGCGTCCTGCAAAACTCTGGGCGTTCAATTTCGGGCATCCATGCCTCCCCTCGAAAAAGGGGAGGTGGATTGACGGCAAGGCGCAAGCTATATTTTTACAACGTTTTTGTGCGATATATCCGACTTTAGAAATCGTCAAATCAATCTGCCGTCAAGACGGTAGGGATTGAAATTGATAGCACTCCTATCCTCAAAACTTCTGAGCAATCACAATCCCCACCGTCACGGCTCGGAATAGTTTCATAATTATAAAGGTTGGATTATCTGAATACTGTGCCACAAGGCAAAAACTTATATCAGCCGTGCCACCTCCCCTTTTTCGAGGGGAGGCAAGTTTAGTGCGTGGCAAAGGGATTATTGTCCTTTTTCAATGGTTGTGGGAATGACAAGGGTTGGTGCAACGGGAGGAGCGAGCATGACAAGAGTGACGGCAATTTGCTTCACTTTCTGCACTGAAAATTCATTTCACCCCACACCTTTTCTGCTCTTCCAGTCTTTCCTTTATCAATCCGACAAAGCTATCCGGGCTGATAACTTTAACGCAAGGGCCGAAGGACAACACACGGATAACGATCTCCGTTTCATCGGTTGCGTAATATTTCATATGAAGCAGATACTTATTATCGTCAACACGCTCCGCCTGCTTTTCAAAGTGTGCAAAGTGGAGCATTACACGCTCAAGCGCATTCCGCTCGTCATTTATCTGCAGGGTAAGCTCTCTTATCTGCATTGCTTCCGGCTTTTCGTTCCACCGACCTGTGCCTGTGTACAGCTGACAGTTTATAATTCTGCCGAGGTTTAACTGTCTGTACTTACAGCCGTCCATTATTACTCTTATCTTATCGTCCTTTTCCGAATATTCAAACCCTTTGGGGAAAAATCTCAGCGTTACTTCCTTGCCATAGCGGTTATTCAGCCTTGCGATTATCGGCAGATTGTTCTTTATGGCATAATATATCAGCCTGAACCGACCGATATAGCCCTCATCGCCAAAATCATCGCCGTCCGAGTATTTATCGTATACTTTATAATCGTCCTCGGTGAAAAGCGGTTCGACATCGGATAAGTCGGGGAACTGTACATCGAACAGCCTCACTCTTTTATCAAGCGATACGGCTTTCAGCCAGCGCTTCTGAAGCAATGTCAGCGGCATTGTCGGCTCGTGCTTTAATAGCGGTCTTAAATTGCCGTCAAGCAGCTTCCACTTTCCGCTTTTAAGCGACGGCATTATAGTCAGCACGCTTTCGGAAAATGCGTTTTTGCTCACGATACGGTCAAGGTCCTTCTCTGTCGTATTCTTATCGAATGCGGCGGTGATTATCCTTGCGACCGTGTTATAATATGCCGAGTAAAGCTCACTGAATATCATCGCTTTCACCTCCGCTTTCAACCGTGTTATCCTCCGTGTTATCCTCTATGCCGTATATTTCATACATTTTCTCTATATCGGCTTTAAAATTATTTTCAGCTGTTCTGTCCGAAAAATTGAGCCTTGTTATACGGCAGATAAATGTGCGTATCCACGGTATCATTTCGGTAGTGTCAAACACCTCGGCGGAATATCTGTAATGGTTGTCGTCGATTTTTTCAACCGTGCCGCACCGCTTTTCACGCTCAAGGCGGTTTACGATATACTGCTCATCATCGGCTATTCTTATATCAAACTCAACGTGCTGAGTGTCTTGTTTATCAAGCCTGCCGTTTACGCCCCACATACAGCTTTCAGCCGCATTCAGCTTCTCCCTAAGCTTATCAAACCTTTCGCACGGTTCGCCGATTTTCACATCGGATATGTAATCAAGCCGATATGAAAACAGCCTGTTCAGCTTTATATTATAGGCTATAAGGTGCTGTCTGCCGTTCTGTGCGCTGATATAAATTCTCAGCGGTACAAGCCCTACCGACATCGGCTTGTCGCTGTGTCTGCCGAGATTTTCCACAGTGACACAGCTTTTCTTCTGCATTGCGTCAAACAGCATAGCCGCTATATCGCTGTCAAGCGCCTGCGTGATATAGTGGTGCTTGAATGTGAAAAGTTCATTGTGCGGCGGTAATTTGTCCGAGATAAACGAGCCGATAACACCGCACGGTGCGGTTTCTCCGAAAAAGTCGACAACATCGCATAGCTGTGACACATCAATATCGGGAGAACGGCTGTAAAGCACCTTTCTGCCCTGCTTTTCGGTTATGATGATGCCCTCGGCGGTGTATTCCTTGAGCTTTTTTCTAAGGGTCGATTCGTCAAACGTAAAATCTCCCGACAGCAAAGTATCAATCTCATCTACAAGCTCCGACAGCGTCAGCTTTATTTCGGGAGAGCAAAGTATATCGAACACTGCGAAGTGCAGAGTTATATCCCCGTCCGTAAAGCTCTTTGCTTTCCACGCCTTGTAGAAAGGGTTTTTACAGGCGGTGCGGCTGTCTACCGACAGAAATACATTCTTGCCCTCGGCGGTTTTTGCAAAGCGCATATAATCTCCGAGCCAGCTTTCTACCCTGCGCCGTTCATCGTCATACGAGCGTGCGCTTTTCCTGTCATAACCGCTCCTGCTCTTGAAGCCGAATACATAGAATTCACGCATATATGAACGTATTTTCTCAAAGTTCTTTATAAGCTCGCTGTAAGCCATATCCGCTCCTTTCGGCATAGTAAGATATACCCGACTGTGAGGACAGTCGGGTAAGACATTATGTAATTTTATGCTCCTATATCAAGTGCAGGTGCGGTACCTATCGTATATCCGTCTGCACTTACGCCTGCGGTAGTGCCGTCCCAACGATAATTTGTGATTTCATCGCCGTTGTCATCTACCCACGCCTTGCTTGTTCCAAAAGCGGGAACATCGTTTATATCGGAGATATTCGTCGTATCGGGCGTGTACCACACCGACACGCACACGCCTTTTATGCAGTTGGCTCTTATTACGCCGTTGGATATTGTAGGGAAAACATCACGCAGATACATTCCGAGAAGTTCTTCGCCGTACTGAGAATTGACAGTATTGGTCGCCTGCGTTACTGTTGTGGCATTTCCCCATGTCACTGTGTCGGGAGAAAACGCTGACGGGTTCTGCGCCGCATCAATATACCACGTTCCGTCAACAACGGAAATAGTAAATACTTCTCGACAATCTTCCCCCATAAGCATATAGTTCTTGCGGTTTGCGTCCGCCATTGTCAGGAAGTAGCCTATCTGCTTTTTCAGTTCCGATGCTGTGGTATTCGCAGAACCCACAGTCGCTCTTATTGTTATTCCGAGCAATGTAGGAATAAGTATTGCGGCAAGTACACCGAGTATCGCTACAACCACTATAAGCTCTACCATTGTAAAACCGCAGTTCTTCATTCTTTTCTTTGCTTTGATTTTCAAATTATGTGTTAACTTTCTCATACTCCCTCCGATTTTAAGTTATTAGTTTAATAATACCATACCTTTATATAAAAATCAATAGTATTTAAGAAAGTTTTACCGCATGAACTTTATACAGCACACAAAAATCCCCCGACTCAGAGCCGGGGGATAATATGTACTTTAAGTTAATCAGAAGATTAGCCAAGTGACAGAACGGGAGCTGTACCTACTGTGAAACCGTCTGTTGTGATACCTGCTGTGCTGTTATCCCAAGCAAAAGGATCTGTAGCCCAAGCGTGCTGAGCGTCAGCACCGAATCCGGGAGCACCTGTAACTGCTGCTACTGTAGAAGCATCTGCTGTGTACCAAACTGCTGTGCAGCTACCGCTGATTACGTTAGCGTTGATAGCACCGTTAGATACTGAGGGGAATAAGTCAGCAAGGTTGATAGCTAACAGATCTGTAGCGTTTGTAACGCCAACCTTTGTAGCACCTGCTGTACCTGTACCTGAAGCTGTCCATGTGATAGCGTTGCCTGTCTTGAATGCGGTAGGATCGCTTACTGTAACGTTCCATGTACCGCCTGAAATTTCGATTGCGATTGTTGTAGTAGCTGTACCCTTCAGAGGACCGTAACCTGCTGTATCAGAATCAGTTAAGAACTGGTTGATCTGCTTCTGAACTTCAGATGCAGTTGTGTTAGCAGATGTTACTCTTGAGTTAGTAACGAAGCCCAGCATTGTAGGGATCAGGATAGCTGCGAGTACGCCGATGATAGCGATAACAACGATCAGCTCAACGAGTGTGAAGCCTTTCTTGGCTTTCAGTTTCTGTAATTTCTTTATCATGGGAAATTACCTCCTTGAAAAATGTAAAAGTTTTTTATGTTTAACGGTCTGCGCCGTTAAATCCAAAATTCCCCGTGGGTCTTCAGAATAAATATATGCCGAAGAATTTCTTCTCAGCACCTTTTCTGTTACCCTTGGTGTTTTCTGTACACTAAGAATATCATACTCCATTCAAAAAAGCAATAGCCAAATTGCTAATTTTTGTGTTAATCTTCAATTTTAGTGAATTTTAGATATAAGCGATTTCTTTTTGTGGTACATTTTGCACAATGCTTGTGTAACGGAGTTACACGCAACGCATCTTTTGTCGCATTTTATAATAATCCCACTGAAAACTTACCACAAAATCCGATCAAGTTTTCAGTGAATCCGCTCTTATAAAGCAAGAACCCCCTCCGGCATATCGCCTGAGGGGGTTGTGGCAGGATTTGTTACATACGCTTGCCCGCTATCGTCTTTATAAACGATTTTTTTAATTCCTGTGGTTTATAGAAGAACGAAGATTCCGATTTACTTAGTCTGTTTTCCTGCTGCTTTAGCGAAAGCAATTCTATACTACATATAAAATCCGCTAACTGTAACAATCTGTACTCACCCGGTGAAGCTTTCCTGAATTCAACGTTGCTCAAAAGCATAGACAGGATAGTATTAAGCACAAGATTAAGCTCTGTTTGTCCGTTATCATAATACACATTAACTTTGTCGAAAGACGAAAAGTAGTCGTAATTTTTGCTAACAAACGACTTTATTTGCTTTGAAAGCTGTGTACTCAGTGCGAACTTATCTCCCGCAGTCTTCCTGTCTATTATAATTGAATTATGTTTTATCGGAGCGTGAAGAAAAAAGCAACGCATTTTATAAAGCAATTGTCTGCGTTCGTCTATTGCCATATTATGATACGGAACCTCTCTTCTTATTATCGGCGCTGTATGTATATAAGAAAAGTCGAGATCCATATACGACAGACTGCTCTCGAGTTGTTCCAGTGCCTGCTTTAAATCTTCCGATTGATTATGCAACACCAATGTTACGATGTAATAAGGCGAAGCGTTGTTCACTTTACCAAAATCGCCCGATTCATCAACAAATACGCTTAATATCTTTTCCATTTTTCGTTATCCCGCAATCATAAATCTAAAAAAAATGACGGGGAAGTGTCCCCGTCTGCGGTGGCCCAGATCATAACGACCAAGCCAAAATGCAGTATACTGCACTTTTATTGTATTCGTATTATATCATAAAAATTCAACTTTGTCAAGATTTCTTACAGACTAAGCAAGAACCCCCTCAGGCTCTCGCCTGAGGGGGTTCTCTATATTAGTTTAAAACATTATGGAGCTTGCGATTAAACTGTTTCGTCAACGCCGTAGTAAGCATTGAGGTACATCTGCTTGATCTCGCTCATCAGCGGGTATCTGGGGTTAGCGCCTGTGCACTGGTCGTCGAATGCCTGCTCTGTCATAGCGTCAAGTCTGTCTAAGAAGTCCTTCTCATCAATACCGTAGTCCTTGATTGTCTTCTTGATGCCTACAGTTTCCTTGAGCTGTTCGATCTTAGCGATGAACTTCTCGAACTTCTCTTCGTTGTTCTTGCCTGTTACGCCGCAGAATTCAGCAACTTCAACGTATCTCTCAAGAGTATGGGGGTGATCATACTGTGAGAATGTACCCATCTTTGTGGGGTTGGGAACTGCGTTGAAACGCATAACGTGTGTGATAAGCAGAGCGTTTGCAATACCGTGAGGCAGGTGGTGGAAAGCACCGAGCTTGTGAGCCATTGAGTGGCAGACACCGAGGAATGCGTTAGCGAATGCGATACCTGCCATAGCAGAAGCATTAGCCATCTTCTCTCTTGCTTCAACATCTGTCTGACCTTCAGCGTAAGCTCTGGGCAGATACTCGAAGATGTTTCTTGCAGCCTTGAGAGCAAGACCGTCTGTGTAGTCTGTAGCCATGATTGATGCGTAAGCCTCGAGGCAGTGTGTGAGTGCGTCAACACCTGAAGCACTTGTCAGACCCTTAGGCTGTGTCATCATGTTGTCTGTATCAATGATTGCCATGTTGGGCAGTAACTGATAGTCAGCAAGAGGATACTTAACGCCTGTCTTTTCGTCAGTGATAACTGCGAAAGGAGTACACTCTGAACCTGTACCTGAAGAAGTGGGGATAGCTACGAAGTAAGCCTTTTCGCCCATCTTGGGGAATGTGTAAACTCTCTTACGGATATCCATGAATCTCATAGCCATATCGAGGAAGTCAACATCGGGATGCTCGTAAAGTACCCACATGATCTTACCTGCGTCCATAGCAGAACCGCCGCCGAGTGCGATGATAACATCAGGCTGGAACTGCTTCATCAGCTCTGCACCTTCCTTAGCGCAAGCGAGCGTAGGATCGGGAGCAACGTTGAAGAATACTGTATGAGAAATGCCCATCTGATCGAGCTTATCTGTGATAGCCTTTGTGTTGCCGTTATGATATAAGAAGGAGTCTGTTACGATGAATGCCTTCTTCTTGTTCATTATTGTGCCCAGCTCATCAAGAGCAACAGGCATAGAACCCTTCTTGAAGTAAACCTTCTCAGGAAGTCTCAGCCACAGCATATTCTCTCTCCTCTCAGCGACTGTCTTGATGTTGATGAGGTGCTTAACACCAACGTTTTCGGATACGGAGTTACCGCCCCATGAACCGCAACCCAGTGTTAATGAGGGGAGGAGCTTGAAGTTGTAAAGGTCACCGATACCGCCGTGTGAAGAAGGTGTGTTAACGAGGATACGGCAGGTCTTCATTCTGTTGCCGAATTCGTTGATCTTCTCACGCTCTGTAACAGCGTTGCAGTACAGAGATGATGTATGACCGTAACCGCCGTCAGCAACGAGCCTTTCAGCCTTTGCAACTGCGTCTTCAAAGTCCTTAGCCTTGTACATAGCGAGTACGGGAGAGAGCTTTTCGTGTGCAAACTCTTCTTCGATGTCTACGCTTTCAACTTCACCGATAAGAACCTTAGTCTTGGGGTCAACCTTAACGCCTGCAAGCTCAGCGATTGTAGCGGCCTTCTGACCAACTATCTTTGCGTTGAGTGCGCCGTTGATAAGGATTGTCTTTCTTACCTTTTCTGTTTCTTCGGGATTTAAGAAGTAGCAGCCGAGTGATGCAAATTCCTTCTTAACCTTGTCATATATCTTGTCGAGTACGATTACTGACTGCTCAGAAGCACAGATCATACCGTTATCAAATGTCTTGGAGTGAACGATTGAAGCAACAGCGAGCTTGATGTCTGCTGTAGTATCAATGATTGCGGGTGTGTTACCTGCACCAACGCCGAGAGCGGGCTTGCCTGATGAGTAAGCAGCCTTAACCATTCCGGGACCGCCTGTAGCGAGGATTATATCAGCGCTTCTCATAACTTCGTTTGTGAGGTCGAGCGAAGGAACGTCGATCCAAGCGATGATGCCCTTAGGTGCGCCTGCAGCAACTGCAGCGTCCAGAACTACCTTAGCGGCAGCGATTGTGCTCTTCTTAGCTCTGGGGTGGGGGCTGATTATGATACCGTTTCTTGTCTTAAGACAGATAAGTGTCTTGAATATAGCTGTTGATGTGGGGTTTGTTGTAGGAATAACTGCGGCAACAACACCGATAGGCTCTGCAACCTTCATTGTACCGAAAGCCTTGTCTTCTTCGATAATGTCGCAGGTCTTTGTGTTCTTGTAAGCGTTGTAGATGTACTCGGCTGCGTAGTTGTTCTTGATAACCTTATCTTCAACAACACCCATGCCTGTTTCTTCTACTGCCATCTTAGCGAGCGGGATTCTCATCTGGTTAGCGGCGATTGCTGCTGCCTGGAAGATCTTATCAACCTGCTCCTGTGTAAAGGTTGCGAATTCCTGCTGTGCAGCTCTTACTTCTGCCATACGAGCCTTGAGAGCGTCAACATTGTCAACGATCAGCGGGCTTACGGGAGCAGATTCAGCTGTCTTGTTGCTTACGATTTGCTTCTTAGCCATTTTGTCCTCCTGAATGTTTTAAACTGTTCTTTCTTATTGTACCGTTTTTGCGGTCTGCTATTATAGTTTACCGCAGGGTCGGCGGTTTACCCATTTGTTATTTTTTTAACAATATCATTATATCAATTTGAAGCGCATTTTGTCAATCTTTTTTTCTATGAAAATGGCTAAAATTAGAGCGCCGCTTTTGTGCATATTGTATAATTGATTGCGCAGAGGGGCGGATATGAGGGATAAAGCGGTATCACTCAGTCTGTTGTGCAAAAACAGCCGTGACTTCACCGCCACGGCTGTGCATTATTTAATTGTAATCAGCTCTTGAAATGCTCCCCGTACTTTTCTTTAAGTATCTTCCACTGATAACGGTATGCATAGCTTGCACTGAACACTCCGTTGTCTTCCTTTTCTGATTTAAATACAAACGGTTCACTTTGCTCTAAATCAAAAACGATAGGATAAGCATTATTGTAAATATTTCCGTCAACTTCATTTGCAGTAGTATCATTATCGGCAAAAATCAGATAAGATTGACCCTTTTGCAAAAAGACAGGATTCCACGTTGTTTGTATATATCTTCCGTTTCCACTTCTTAAAGTGTTGTAATATTCCATTTGCCCGTCATAATATTTTTTTTCAATTTCACTGTAATGACTGCTGTCAAACTCACCCGATTTATTTTCAAATTGAGCTTTCAGATTTTCTTCCGCTTTTTGCACAAAATTTAAGCTTCTGTCGTTATACTGTTCTGTTATACGATAAGATTCACGGATATATAATATATCCCCTTTATTATACAAGCATTTTCCGTTATTGGAATCGACAACTTCTTCTATAACAACAGGCGTGTAGATTAAAGATAAAAACGGCTTCATAATCAACGTTTCACCGCATTTACCGTCAATGATAACATAACTGTCGCCTGCAACTCTGCATTTGAGCGCTACAAGTTCCGATGATTTAACGTCTATCGTTTCTTTATACAAGTCATCAAGATTCGGCTCAACAGGAAGATACATACTATACAAGTTACGATATGTGTTAGAATATATGTATTCGTTTGTAATCTCGTATTTGTCCTTATCGTAAGAAAACGTCTGATACCCCTCGATATTCTTTACAAGGTTTTCTTCACTTTCCTTGCTTGTATTATCAGTTGCAGAGCTGTTTTCTGTAGCCGAGCTTTCGGTTTTGCTTTCATTTTTACTGTCGGTAACCGAATTTTCCACAGGCGGAGTAGTATCGCCTACGCCGCCGTTTGCAGAGTTACTTGTACAGCCGAATAGCATAAGCACCGATAAGATCAGTGCTGTTGTTTTAGTTAGTTTTTTCATAATTTTTTCCTTTCGCATAGTTGTGCTTTGTGAATAAAAACTGCAGGTATAGATTGATACTGATAGATTGATACTGATAGTATATCTACCGCTTTTATACTATCACGAAGTTAATCAGATGTCAATTTCTCCCCCCCGATTTGTGAAATATAGCCAATAAGAATTGTCAGAATATCCAAACGGCTTGCCCTCGCTCTTTCTTATCTGCTTTAACTTTTCGCTGAAATCCATATTGTCATCCTCCTGTTTTCGTTTGGCTTTTGTGAACAGCTATATCGTACCCTGTTTTTCGAGTAGCCGCAATAAACATATGCTTACAATAGTTGTTTTTCTGTGCTACTTTGCGTTGCATACAAGAAAATCGGTATAGCAAAGCGGAATGTGAAGCCACATTCCGCCCAGCGTGTCGAAAAAGTCTGTTTTTGAAAACAAACTTCTAACTTACTATCCCTATCCCCCTGCCCCCTTTCCCCCGTGAAAGGCTGTGTATGCTTGGTTGGCTTTGCATCGTGCAAAGCCCTTGTGCATACACGCCCGGCATCCGTGCCGGGGCTGAATGTGGGTTGCCGCCCTCACCCCGCTTGGGGCTACGCCCCAAACCCCACTTTAAAATTGTATAGTTTTTGATAGCCTGCAAAATTATAACATTATTTCTGCTTTTTGTCATCTGTGTTTTTGCTGTCGGATTTTTTGTTCTTGACGAAGATTTTCTTTATATCTTTAAACTCGTGCTTCTCCTTTTCCTTTTTCATATAAGGAGGGTGAGGGAAATAGACCGGCTCGTTTGTTTCGTCATCTATATGGTCGATGTCACGGTACACGTTTGAGTCGGAGGGAAGGGCTTTCTTTTCGAGTCGTTTTTTGACCCTGTTTTTTGTGAAGCTGTATACAACGGCGAACAGGGGTATGCCGATGATAAGGCCGACAAAGCCGAACAAGCCCTGACCGACAAGCATACCGAAGATGACCCAGAAGCTCGAAAGACCGGTCGAGTCGCCGATAATCTTCGGGGCGAGGACGTTACCGTCAATATTCTGGATGATAACGACCATAATTGTGAAATAGATGCACTGGATCGGGTCAACGAGGACGAGCAGCAGCATACACGGGATAAATCCAATAAACGGTCCGAAATAGGGAATAATGCAGAATATACCCATAACAACGCCGCAGAGTACGGCATAGGGCATATTGAAGATGCTCATAAGCAGTACATAGACCATACCGATAATAAAGCTGTCGAGTATCTTTCCTGTGATAAACTGACCGAAGGACTTGTTTACCTCACGGGTGCTGTTGATAATCTTTGTAGCGACCTTAGGCTTGAACAGGCAGTAGAGGATTTTTTTGAACTGAGCGGCGAAAAGTTCCTTGCTGTTGAGGAAGTAGATGGCGATAACGAAGCCGAGCAGGAGGTTCATGAACACGCTGATTATGTTCATGACGTTGGACGAAATCAGATTCCATATATTGTTCATCTGAGGGAGAAGCTCGGTTGACAGCCAGCTGTTGAGCATATCGGAAATGCCGCCGGTGAACTGGAGGACATAAGCCTCTACCTCGGGGTAGTTTCTGAGGGTCTGCGATACCCAGTCGCTTATCTGCGTAACGTATGTCGGCATATTGTTTACGAGCATAGTGATAGTGTCGATAAGCTGAGGGAGAAGTACCCAGATTATACCTGTGAGTATAAGCAGGGCAAGAATCATAGTTATAGCCACGCTCATAACTCTTGCGACCTTGCGGACGGGGAAGGTCTTGGGCGGCGGTTCTTCGCCGGGGTGTTCACGCTCGAATTTTTCACGCTTTTTGTCCTGTATTGTATAGAACAATCTGCGCAGGCACGGCTTTTCGATGAAAGTCGCTATCGGGCAGAGAATATATGCTATAACAAAGCCGTATAGGACGGGTGTCAGTATAGACAGGAACGAGAAGATGTTGTCGAGTATTTCTTTAATCTGTGACAGACCGAGGAAGAACACGATAGCTGCGGCGATAACGAGGAATGCGGTCACTCCCCAGTAGAGATATTTTTTATCCCATTTGAAGTTCATTACATCACACCTTTATATTGATATGGAAGTTACTGCTTTTATTATAGAATTATCGGCGGAAGTTGTCAAGGGTATGCAGGGAGGAAATGAATGTTGGATGGGGAATAATGAGAAATTGAGGGGTGAGGAGTTGGAAGGGATGGTGCGAGGCGAGGCGATGGATGTGCTTTTGAGAAGGTTGTGGGGATGGAGAGGTTGGTGGGCGATCCCTCAGTCTTGCGACAGATAGGGCTGAGCGAATATTAACGTTGATGAAATCGCAGAATGTTGCAATTTATAATAAGAAATAGCCTTGTCGCAATCCAGCTCCCTTTGGCAAGGGAGGCAAGTTTAGTGCGGAGCGTGGGATAGTGCGGATGCGAAACAGGCAAAGCGTTCATATGGTAAGGGTGATGGTGCGGGGCGAGACGGTTGAGGTGCTTTTGAGAAGGTTGTGGGGATGGAAAGGTTCGGTGCAACGGGAGGGGCAAGCCCACTCCCCTACGAAAAGCGAGTGTGATAGTTCAAATGCAAAACCATACAAGCACACGCAGACCCTCGCCCTACGAAAAGTGGGTGGGATAGTGCGGTTTTGGGAGAGTTGGTGCAAGCGAGGGATGGTGGTGAGGCAATCCCTCCGGTAGTCGCCCGAATTTTTTCGGGCGACAGCACCTCACCTT
>OLZF01000978.1_pt1 | contig 24781 bp, 21 predicted proteins | sample 1674391 | NCBI WGS metagenome assembly OLZF01 (sample SAMEA103958166, study PRJEB25191) | human gut metagenome | biome: human-associated habitat [ENVO:00009003]; feature: intestine environment [ENVO:2100002]; material: feces | place: Germany | collected 2013/2015
AAGTGCGGAGCAATCGACTTTCATGAATGGTGATGTCTGCGATAGCAGACATGTCCGTTTACTATGAAAGTCCCGTACAGCAGCCATGACCTGGAGTGTGCCTGCACACGGAAGGTCATGGACATTGGACGGGCAAGCCGGTATGAGTAAGAAGAGTGATCGCCCGGATTACGAATACCGGCGGCAGATGCGGGAGTGCGCAGCACGGAGCATCTGACTTTTATGCTTAGTAATAGGAGGAATTGAAATTTATGGATTTGATTAAGGTACTGGCTTCCGAGTTGGAAGTGGAAGCATGGCAGGTGGAAGCGGCAGTAAAGCTGATTGACGAGGGCAACACGATTCCCTTTATCTCACGATACCGAAAGGAGATTACGGGTTCTCTGAATGATGAGGTTCTCCGTAACCTGCATGAGCGGTTGAATTATCTGAGAAATCTGGAAGACCGGAAGGCTCAGGTGATAGCAAGTATCGAGGAACAGGGGAAGATGACTGAGGAGCTTAGAAAAGCGATTCAGGCGGCTGAGACGTTGGTTGCTGTGGAGGATTTGTACCGCCCCTATAAACCCAAAAGACGTACCAGAGCAACGATTGCCAGGGAAAAAGGTCTGGAGCCTCTGGCAAATGTCATTTTGCTGCAGATGACCACGAAGTCTTTGGAAGAAGAGGCTCAGGCGTTTTTGTCAGAGGAAAAGGGGGTACATACCGTGGATGAGGCGATTGCAGGAGCCTGCGATATCATTGCGGAAAGTATTTCGGATGAAGCGCGGTACCGTACTGAGATCCGTAAACGGACCATGAAGCAGGGGCATATCGTATCGAATGCAAAGGATGAGAAAGCGCAGTCTGTATATGAGATGTACTATGAATTTGAGGAACCGGTTTCCAAGATTGCAGGACACCGCATTCTGGCTTTGAACCGTGGAGAGAAGGAAAAATTTCTGACGGTGAAGGTGACAGCTCCTGTGGACGAGATTCTTCGTTATCTGGAAAAGAAAATTATTGTGAAAGATAATCCAAATACAACATCTGTACTGAAAGCAACGGTGACGGATGCATATAACCGTCTGATCGCACCGACAATCGAACGTGAGGTGCGGAGTGAACTGACGGAGAAGGCGGAAGACGGTGCAATCAAGGTGTTTGGAAAGAATCTGGAGCAGCTTCTGATGCAGCCGCCGATTGTAGGACAGGTGGTTCTGGGATGGGACCCGGCATTTCGTACCGGTTGCAAGCTGGCTGTTGTGGATGCTACGGGAAAAGTTCTGGATACCACAGTAGTATATCCAACGGCTCCTACCACAGAGGCTAAAATTCGTGCGGCAAAAGACAAGGTGATTCAGATGATTGAGAAGTACCATATCACATTGATTTCTGTTGGAAATGGCACTGCATCCCGGGAGTCGGAACAGGTGATCGTGGATATGCTGAAAGAAATTCATAAGCCAGTACAGTACGTAATCACCAATGAAGCCGGTGCTTCCGTATATTCTGCAAGCAAGCTGGCCACGGAAGAGTTTCCGAACTTTGATGTGGGGCAGCGCAGTGCCGCATCGATTGCAAGACGTGTACAGGACCCTCTTGCGGAATTGGTAAAGATTGATCCGAAATCTATCGGTGTGGGTCAGTATCAGCATGATATGAACCAGAAAAAGCTGGGCGATGCACTTTCTGGTGTGGTGGAAGACAGTGTGAATAAAGTTGGTGTAGATCTGAATACGGCGTCTGCTCCCCTGATGGAATATATCTCCGGTATCAGTAAGGCGATTGCGAAAAACATCGTAGCTTTCCGGGAGGAAAACGGTCGTTTTACTGATCGGCGCCAGTTATTGAAGGTTCCGAAGCTGGGTCCGAAAGCCTTTGAACAGTGTGCCGGATTTATGCGGATCGCAGGAGGTAAGAATCCGCTGGATGCCACCAGTGTACATCCGGAGAGCTATGAGGCGGTGCAGAAATTGTTTGAAAAACTGGGGATGAAGCAGGAACAGATCCTGGACGGGACAGCGGTATTTTATATCAAAGATTATAAGAAGACGGCAGAGGAACTTGGGATCGGTGAGATTACCCTGCGCGATATCATTAAGGAACTTCAGAAGCCGGGACGTGATCCCCGTGATGAGATGCCGAAACCAATTCTACGTACTGACGTTCTGGAGATGAAAGATCTGAAGGAGGGCATGATTCTGAAAGGAACTGTGCGTAATGTTATTGATTTCGGTGCTTTTGTGGATATTGGCGTACATCAGGACGGGCTGGTGCATATTTCACAGATGACCGATCGTTTTATCAAACATCCGCTGGAAGTGGTGAGCGTGGGTGATATTGTGGAGGTAAAGGTCATTTCACTGGATCTTCAGAAAAAGAGAATCGGACTTAGCATGCGTCTGTAGAAATTTCTTGTAAACAGAAAAGAGCAGTGTTATAATTAAGAAAAATAAATACGGAGATTCTTCGGGGCGGGGCGTAATTCCCCACTGGCGGTATAGTCCGCGACCTGCTGTCTGAAGCAGTTGAATCGGTGTAATTCCGGTACCAACAGTGAAAGTCTGGATGAAAGAAGGATATATGTAGTTTGTACAACTATTTTTCTATGCGTATCAGATGCCCTGGATGTTAACATCCAGGGCTTTTGTAATGCAGGAAGACAAGAATCTCCAAAGAAAAGGAGAGATAAGTTATGGAGAGCAACACAAATATGATGTCGAAATCACACAGCAATACGCCGAAAGGAACTGCCAAAACAAGGAGACTGGTGCAGATTGCCATGCTGGCAGCCGTTTCAGCGGTGTTGATGCTTTTTGAATTTCCCATTCCCTTCCTGGCGCCCTCTTTTTATGAGATGGATTTCAGTGAAATTCCCATTCTGATTGGAAGTTTTGCCATGGGACCTCTGGCAGGAGCATGTATTGAATTAATCAAGGTTCTCATAAATCTGGTAATCAACGGCACAGATACGATGTTTGTGGGGGAATTTGCAAACCTGCTTATGGGGTGTGCGTTGGTGGTTCCCGCAGGATATATCTATAAAACACATAAAACCAGAAAACATGCGTTGATCGGAATGGCAGCAGGAGCCATCTGCATGGCAGCGGCAGCGGTATTTCTCAATGCCTATCTCCTGCTTCCGGCATATGGAAAGGCATTTGGCATGTCCATGGATGTGATTATCAATGCAGGCGCAGCGATCAACAGTGCGATTGACAGTCTGCTGAAATTTTGTCTGCTGGCAGTTGCACCATTTAACTTGCTGAAAGGGATTCTGGTTTCGGTTATTACGTTTCTGTTATACAAACACATCAGCCGACTTCTAAAATAAGAAGAACTTTTATGAATAGCAGAGTTGCAGGTTATATGCGACTCTGCTATAATATTTATAATTGTTTATGACAGTCAGACAGGCGGATAACTGCCGGGAAAGAAGGAGTTGTGAGATGGCTATTATAAAAAATATATCAAAGCAGACAGAGAATCGTTTTCTGAATCTTTATCATTTGGAAGGGAAGAATAAGGCGGGAAATCCAACCAATTATTATGTGGCTTCCAGAGTGAAGCGGTTGGAGGATTTGAAATGTTGTTCCCATGAAAATCATGCGGACGGTGTCATTGTCTATAGTCTTTATGGGGAGAAGCATGACCGGGTGGTTTTGATTCGCCAGTATCGTTATGCCATAGACGGGTATATCTATGAATTTCCGGCAGGTCTGGTGGATGAAGGAGAGGATTTTCATCAGGCGGCGGTTCGTGAGATGCTGGAGGAGACCGGGCTTCGTCTGGAGCCAATTCCTGTAGAGATCGGATATGAGAAACCTTATTTTACAACGATTGGTATGACGGACGAATCCTGTGGTACGGTCTATGGCTATGCATCCGGACAGGTGAGCAAGCAGTTTCAGGAGGAAAATGAAGAGATTGAGGTAGTTCTTGCGGATCGGGAAGAGGTTCAAAGAATTTTGAGGGAAGAGCGTGTTTCCATTATGTGCGCTTATCAGTTGATGCATTTTCTGAAAAATGAAGATCCATTTTCTTTCCTGAAGTAAGGAACTGTTAATAAATAACGCCTGACAATGATTTGTCTAAATGTCCATCTGCGGCATCAGACAATCTTGACGTAGTCCACTATGCCTGCGATTGTCTTCTTTACAGATGAACATTTATACAGCGTCCTTGTCACAAGTTATTTCTGAAAAGTTCCTAAGGAACTGCATGAGTTATTTCTGAACAGTTCCTAAGTAAAAGTTATAACCTTGCCAATATTGTCAGAAAAGGGTATAATCAAAGCATTGAATTCCAATTAAGGGGGAAAAATACTATGAATCTCACGACTGTACGTGACATTTACAAAAACAGAGAGAATTATCTTGACAAGGAAGTTACCGTAGGCGGCTGGGTGCGAAGCGTCCGGGATTCCAAAAGCTTCGGATTTATTGTGCTGCATGACGGTACGTATTTTGAAACACTGCAGATTGTGTACCATGATAATATGGAAAACTTTGAGCAGATTTCCAAATTAAATGTGGGAGCCGCAATTATTGTGAAGGGAACACTGGTGGCGACACCGCAGGCAAAACAGCCTTTTGAAATTCAGGCAGCAGAGGTTACTGTGGAGGGTGCATCTGCACCGGATTATCCACTGCAGAAGAAGCGCCATACGATGGAATACTTGAGAACCATTCAACATCTGCGCCCGCGTACCAATACATTTCAGGCAGTATTCCGTGTGCGCTCCCTGTGTGCTTATGCCATTCATAAGTTTTTTCAAGAGCGTGGATTTGTATATGTGAATACACCGTTGATTACCGGAAGTGACTGTGAGGGAGCCGGTGAGATGTTTCAGGTTACCACTCTGGATATGAATCAAATTCCGAGAGATCAGAAAGGAAAGATTGACTACAGTGAGGACTTCTTCGGAAAGATGACAAATCTGACAGTAAGCGGCCAGCTTGACGGTGAGACCTTTGCCCAGGCATTCCGGAAAATCTATACCTTCGGACCAACTTTCCGTGCCGAGAATTCCAACACTACACGCCATGCGGCGGAATTCTGGATGATTGAGCCGGAAGTGGCATTTGCAGATCTGGAAGACAATATGGAACTGGCAGAGGCTATGCTGAAGTATATCATCCGGTATGTGATGGAAGAGGCTCCGGAAGAGATGAAGTTCTTTAATTCTTTTGTGGACAAGGGTCTGATTGAACGTCTGGAACATGTGGCAAACTCTGATTTCGGGCATGTGACTTATACGGAGGCCATTGAGATTCTGGAGAAAAATAATGATCATTTTGACTATAAGGTTTTCTGGGGATGTGATCTGCAGACAGAACATGAGCGGTATCTGACGGAGCAGGTATTCAAGCGTCCGGTATTTGTGACCGATTATCCGAAAGAAATAAAAGCATTCTATATGAAGCTGAATGAAGATCAGAAGACTGTAGCAGCTATGGACTGTCTGGTTCCGGGAATCGGAGAGATCATTGGCGGAAGCCAGAGAGAAGATGACTATGTGAAACTGAAAAACCGTATGGAAGAATTGGGACTGAATGCGGAGGATTATGATTTTTATCTGGATCTGCGCAAGTATGGTTCTACCCGCCATGCCGGATTTGGTCTGGGATTTGAACGTTGCGTGATGTATCTGACCGGTATGGGGAATATCCGTGACGTTATCCCGTTCCCACGTACGGTAGGAAACTGTGAATTATAAAAAGGAAACTTGTATTTCCGGAGGAACATATGAAGATTATCCACGTTGCAGATGTACACTGGGGTGCAGAGCCGGATCTCGGCTTTGCATGGAGTAAGGAACGAAAAGCGGAAATTCCGCTCACATTTCGAAAAGTTATTACGATATGTCGGGATGAGAAAACAGACCTTTTACTGATTGCGGGGGATTTGTTCCATCGACCGCCGTTGTTAAGGGAATTAAGAGAGGTGAATTATCTGTTCAAAGCCATTCCCGATACTACGGTTGTACTGATGGCCGGAAATCACGATTATCTGAAAAAGGGCGGCTATTCCGAAGCATTTTCCTGGAATGAAAATGTGATTGGATTGTGGGGAAAATCCTGTGAACGTGTGGAGATTCCCGAATTAGACCTGGCGGTTTATGGATGCAGTTATCATGAACGGGAAATCCGTGAACCGCTTTATGATGAGGTGCACCCGGAGGGGGACTGCCGATATCATATTTTGTTGGCTCACGGCGGAGATTCTGCACATAGTCCGATCAATAAAGAAAAATTGCTTGCCGCCGGTTTTGATTATGTTGCCCTTGGGCATATTCATAAACCGCAGATTCTGGCGGAGAACAAGATGGCGTATGCAGGTGCTCTGGAGCCTATTGACTGCAATGATTTCGGGCAGCATGGGTATATGCAGGTTGAAATTGCAGGGAATCGGGTGAGCGCTGAGTTTGTCCCTCTTCCGGTCTTTGAATATAAGATTTTGGAGATGCAGGTGGATGAAGAGACCACACAATTTGCTTTAGAGGAACAGGTGGGGCAGCGAATTCGGCAGATGGGAGAAAAGGCGATCTATCATCTGCATCTTGTGGGAACCAGAGAACGTAAGATGGAATTTAATTTGCTGCGTCTGCTGAAATTGGGGCGTATCATAAGGGTAAAGGACAGGACAAAGCCTTATTATGATTTGGAAGAACTGGAACAGAAGTACGAGGGAAGTCTGATCGGAGAATTTATCGGAAGACTGAAAGATCTGGATGGAGTGGAAAAGAAAGCTCTATACTACGGATTGGAAGCTTTGCTGGAAACGAAGAGGTAATGGATGAGACTGAGAGAATTAAAGATAAAGAACTTCGGAAAATTTAATCAACAGTCCATATTGCTAAAGGACGGTATTAATATCATATACGGTGAAAATGAAAGCGGAAAATCTACCATTCATTTGTTTATTCGGAGTATGCTGTTCGGACTTCGAAGAGGGCGGGGAAGAGCCGCCCGGATGGACACATATATCCGCTATGAGCCCAGAGAGAACCCGGCATTCTATGCAGGGATGCTGAAATTTGAAAGCGGTGGAAAAGTATTTCGGCTGGAGCGGAATTTTCATCGGCAGGACGTGCGGGAAGAATTAGTCTGTGAAACAGACGGAGAAAGGCTTTCGGTGGAGGATGGAGATCTTAAGATGCTTCTTGGCGGTATCAGCCAGTCTGTTTATGATAATACGGTATCTGTCGGACAGATGAAGAGCAGAACCGATGAAGATCTGACGATAGACCTCCGCAATTATATGGCGAATTATCAGGGCGAATCCGAACATGAGATGAATCTGGAAGAGGCGCTGAGGGCTTTAAAGAAAAAAAAGAAGCAGCAGGAAGAAAAGCGTGATGTGTACATTCATGATCTGGAAGCCGAGGAAAGACAGCTTCATTCCCGGATGAACTTTGTGCGGGGGGACTTGAAAAATAAGTTTCATAATCTGGAACTTACGCGCCAGGAGCTGGAGGAGGAGATCAATGACCGGGAGATTAAACAACAGGAAGAGAAAGTTGTGAAACGGAAAAGAAACCAAAGACTGGCCGGACTGTTCGGTGTTTGGGTATTCTCCATTTTTCTTGCGGTGTTCTGCGCGGTATGTTTTTTTAAAGTTACGCCGTTTTGGGAAAGGATAGGATTTGTTACGGCAGCGATTGGGCTGATTTGTGTTGCGGCAAATATCTGGAGATATTTCTGGGATTACAAGGCGGATGTTCCGGAGACGCAGGAGTCTTGTATTCGGGAACTGCAATGGAATATCGGGCGGCTGGAAGAAGACATCAGCGAGGCGCAGATGCTTTTGGAAGATATGCAGGAGGAAGAACAGGAAATCCGGATGGCCATGACGAAATCCAGCAGTTATGAGGAGGAGGTCCAGGCGGTTGGAATTGCCATGCAGGTAATTGCAGATATTGCAATCACAATGCAGATGGAGATCAGCGGGAATCTGAAGCGGAAAATCTCAGAGATTTTATGTGAATTGACAGATGGACGATACAAGAAGGTTTCCATAGACGATAAGTTTGAGATGGAACTTCATACGGAAGATGCCTGCCTTTGTCTGCGTCAGGTCAGCAGCGGTACAATAGAGCAGGTGTATTTTGCATTGCGGATGGCAGTGATGGAGATTCTCTGTAAAGAAGAAGAGATGCCGGTGCTGTTGGACGAAGTATTTGCCATGTATGATGATAAGCGGATGGGGCGGGCGTTGAAATGGTTGTATCAGAACCGGGGGCAGGTACTGGTGTTTACCTGCCAGAACAGAGAACAGAGAATATTAGAGAAGATGGGGGTACCTTATCATTTGATTCGGATTTCGTGAAAACAGAGTGGGGACGGAAACCAACGGGGCGAGGAAAGTCCGGAGAATTTGCTTGCTTCTGCGTTTCCCCTCAGCTAACTTTCGTTCTCACTAAGCTCATCGCGAGAGCGCTCTTCGCTAAGTGATCACAGAAAGTGGATCTTCGGGCGCACTCCGAAGTCAGCGCAAATTTCTCCGGACTTCCCTCGCCCCGTTGGTTTCCTGACTTTTGCGGTTCGACTGTATTTCGAATGTTTTTAGGATTGCGGGAGTGCACAGTGCGTAGTAATCTGCAGGCGTTATGGGAAAAATACTTTTTGGGTTTAACATGATCTTGTTGGATTGAAGAACGTGGTAAGATATTGTTTACAGTTCCGTTTTGGTTATTACGTGTTGAATTTTTATGATTTGGCAAATGATGTTGCTATGAAGCATACAGAGAACTGAATGGTGATAAGATATTAGGGTAAAAAGGGGATTCAAGAGTATCTGAAAATTATGTTCTGTGGTGGAAATGTTGGATTACAGGAGGGAATTTCAGATGCGTTTTGAGTTCCTTTTTTGTGTTTGAAAGGTTGGATTTTTGAGAGTCAGGTAAGGAGGGAATGGTTTATGTTTAAGATCGGGTGTCATTTGTCGTCTTCGAAGGGATTTCTGCATATGGGGAAGGAGGCGGTGGAGATTGGGGCGAATACGTTTCAGTTTTTTACGAGGAATCCACGGGGGAGCAGAGCGAAGGAGCTGGATTTGGAGGATATTGGGAGATTTCGGGAATTTGCGGGGGAGCATGGGATTGAGGTGATATTGGCACATGCGCCGTATACATTGAATCCTTGCTCGAAGGATGAGCGGACCAGGGAGTTTGCGTTTGAGACGATGGAGGATGATCTAAGAAGGATGGAGTTCGTGCCGGGGAATTATTATAATTTTCATCCGGGGAGTCATGTGGGACAGGGAAGTGAAGAGGGGATTCGGCAGATCACGGAGGTCTTGAATCATATATTGAAACCGGAACAGACGACGACGGTTCTTTTGGAAACGATGGCGGGAAAAGGGACGGAGGTCGGAAGATGTTTTGAAGAATTGCGGGGGATTTTGGAGCGGGTAGAGTTGGCAGATCATGTGGGGGTTTGTCTTGATACCTGCCATGTTTATGATGCCGGATATGATATTGTCGGCAACCTGGATGGAGTGTTGGAGACATTCGACCGGGTAATTGGACTTGAGAAGCTGAAGGCGCTGCATATCAATGATAGTAAAAATCCTTTTGAGAGTCATAAGGATCGCCATGAGAAAATCGGGGAGGGGTCTTTGGGATTGGAAGCGTTTGTACGGATAATCAATCATCCGAAGTTACGTGAGCTGCCGTTTTATCTGGAGACACCGAATGAGCTGGAAGGATATGCAAAGGAAATTGCACTTTTAAAAAGCAGAAGAATGTAAAAGTTCAGATATCTGATAAAAAAAGTCTGTATCAATTAAAGCCGTGTGATACTTCTGAATATGGGAGAGAAGTATATGACAGGTTTTAAGGAACTGTTCAGAAATAACATGTACAGCTATATTTCTGAACAGTTCTTAAAGGATACAGGCTTTTTTTACTTCAGATTTTTTCGTGATTCCGGAATTTTGTTAATACTTTCTGAATCCGCTCCACTGGGTTCAGAAGACGGCTGATGGAGGAATCGTGATTTAGGGTGTCAATGATCAGAGCAATGTATTTGCTCAGATCACAGTTTACATACCATGGTTTTTCAAGCAATTCAGGTGTCTGATAAATCAGGTTGGTGGTCAGGACTTTGGTAAACAGACCTTGCTCGTAGGCACGGTCAAATTTTTCCAGTCCATTTGTGAACAGACCGAAGGAAGAACAAAGATAGAGATTGCGTGCATTCCGTTCTTTCAGAAGGGCTGCAACCTCAAGCATGCTGTCGCCGGAGGAGATCATGTCATCGATGATAATCATATCTTTTCCGGCCACATCAGCGCCGAGAAATTCGTGTGCTACGATTGGATTTCTGCCGTCTATGATAGTGGAATAATCGCGGCGCTTGTAGAACATACCCATATCAACACCGAGATTGTTTGCCATATAGACAGCGCGCCCCATACCGCCTTCATCCGGACTGATGACCATCAAATGATCTTTGTCAATCTGCATATCAGGAGCATTGCGGAGAATATTTTTAATAAATTGGTAAGCGGGCTGTACGGTCTCAAATCCATGCAGAGGAATGGCGTTTTGGACACGGGGATCGTGGGCATCAAAAGTGATGATATTTTCCACGCCCATATTCACCAGTTCCTGCAGTGCAAGGGCACAGTCAAGGGATTCTCGTCCGGAGCGTTTGTGCTGGCGGCTTTCATAAAGGAAGGGCATGATAACATTGATGCGCCGTGCTTTTCCTGCAATTGCCGCAATAATACGCTTTAAGTCCTGGTAGTGGTCATCCGGAGACATCGCATTTACCTGGCCGCAGAGTTTGTAAGTCATGCTGTAATTGCAGACGTCTACCAGAATATAGATATCATCTCCGCGGACAGATTCATTTAAAAGGCCTTTTGCTTCTCCGGAACCGAATCTGGGTATTTTGGATGGAATGATGAAGCTGTCACGCAGGTATTCCTTCAGAACAGATTCCTCAGTAGCCTGACAGCGGTCTTTCCGCCAGGATACAAGATAATCGTCCACTTTTTTTCCGAGTGTGGTACAACTTTCCAGCGGGATAATTCCAAGACGGCCAAATGGCAGATTGTCATAATATTTTTCAGAAACCTGATTCATGAGTTCTTTCCTCCTAAAAGTTTTTTCTGGATTCGAATGTCATTTCCAAATAGTTTTATCATAGTGTAATTGCTTGAAATACGAGAGAATGTCCGCTCTGAATAAATTTCGGCAAACCGGTCAAGGGACAGATTTGTGGAAATAATTGTGGATTTTTTCCGAAGCAGACGTTCATTGATGCATAAAAATAACTGTGAAGATACAAAGGAGTTTGTAAGCTCTGTGCCGAGATCATCGATGATCAGCAGATCACAGTCAAAGATGTTGCTGTGCAGTTCTCTTGCCTCGTCTGTTGTGGAAAAGGTGTGTCTGGCAAACAGATCAAACAGATCGAATGCAGTAAAATAAATCACACAGTAAGAGCGGTCGATCAGTTCTTTGGCGATACAGTGGGAGAAGAATGTTTTTCCAACTCCGGTATCACCGTAAAAAAACAGATTTTCAAAATGAGAACCGAAGTTTGCTGTGAAATTCCGGCATCGTCTTAATGTCAGGGCGGCAGTATCGTAAGAACTTAAGCCGGTCACATTGTTAAGGATTTCCCGGGAGTAATAATCCAGGCAGCAGTGAGAAAAATTTTCCTCTGTTAAGCTGTCTCGGATGTTTGACTGATCGTAAAGAAGTTCAACTTCCGCCTTCCTGAAACAACTGCATTTGCGGTTGTTCACATATCCGGTATCACGGCAGTGGGGGCAGTCGTATTGCATCTCCAGGTAGTCATTGGGAAAGCCGGAAGATAAAAGCAGCTCCTGACGTTCCCGGGAAAGAGCAGCGATCGCCGAGGGAAGATCTGTGTCGTCCGGATGACCGCTGAATCTGGCACGAATTTTAGCAATGCTGATTTCAGCAACTTTTGCATCAATCAGTGCAAGCTGAGGGATTTTGTTATAGGCAGCTTTAACATGCTCATCGTGCAGGCGCCGGTGACGCAGTTGTTTTTCATTATAGATGCGCATAATGGCGTCATATTGAGTGTTGGTAAGTGGCATGGTTGCTCCTTATTGATTTAATAACTGTTTTTCCAGTTTGGCGTAATCATATTCGCGCTGATGGAAATTGTTGAATTTGTTAGCGGCTTTGGCTTTTGTTTCAGCACCTTTTTCGGAAGATCTGACGCGTTTCTGATGCTGTTCATCCAGCCCGTGGATATCGTCCGGGGTTCTGACATTTTCTTTCTTCCATTTAGAGAGAATACCTTCCGCATATTTGAAACTAGGCTGTGCAGTTTGGGCGATGGTGCGGGAACAGGCTTCTTTAATGATGTCCATCGTGAAACCATATTCTTTGAGCCAACGATTCATATACTCTACCTCAGTTGCGACCGGATCACGCCCCCGGATACCAAATGCTTTTAAGATGGTATAGTAGTCCTTGCACCAGGTGTTGGTGCGCTGCTTTGCCGCTGCAACTGTATGTACATTCTCCTGATGCCAGGCAATTCCCACTTTTTCGATATAACTAAGGCTGCGGTGGTTCTGAGAGACACAGTATTCTATTAAATATTCAATCAGCTCCACCGGAAAATGCAGCTCATCGTAAAAATATAGGATTCTCTGCATATCTGTGGCGCTTAAGGTTTTTTTCAAATACTGTTCTGCCAAAAACAATAGTTGTCCGATATCCGGATTTTCTTGCTTGAGCTGCTGAATCGCACCGGGAGACAGATATTTTGGCTGCTTTCGAACTTGCTGGGGTTCCGGTGCGGCAACCAAAACAGAATCATCAGTCACAGCGGCCGATGAGGTTGCTTTTGCAGAAGAATTTTTTGTTTCAGGAAACGGCAGCAGGAAAAGTCCGGTAAGGTTCTGGCTGCTGTCAAATTCAAGATCAAGAATATGGACTTTTTTCCAGTAATTCAACGCGCGCATCACATCTTTTTCCGTACAGCTAAAGTCATCGGCAATTGCAGACAAGCTGATCTCTGCCGATGGATTGTGGAGCATGCGAAGCAGGTACAGGTATATCTTAACAAATTCCCCATTAGCCTGGAGCATGTAATGATCGATAAACACATTCGCTACCAGAGTGGCTTGAATTCCGCCGGAGTTATTAATCTTAAATGTACTGCTCATCAAATACACCTTCCGTTCAAATTGTCAAAATTAAAGTAACTGTTCAGAAGTCACTGAACCGCTACAAGTTAAGAAACTTCAAGTAGTATCAGTATAACACAGGATTTTGGGAAAGAGAATAGTTAAATTTTTGAGGACAGAAAAGAGGAGTTGAGGTGATGAAAATGTGGATAATGTGGATAGTGTGGAAAGAAATTGTACAGGATTGCTGTATAAAAAGAAAAATGTCATCGAAACATTGAATTTACGGTGAAAAAATGAAATGATGTCGAATTCGTCAGAATGGTGGAAATTCGATAAAAAATCCACATGCTTATACAGTCAAAAATGTGTATAAACATGTGGATAATGTGGATAACTTACTGTCCTAAAAGGTTTTCCCCTATTTTTACTACGTCTCCGGCTCCCATAGTTATCAACAAATCACCAGATTCGCAATTTTCCAATAAAAAATTTTCAATTTCGTCAAAAGTAGGGAAATAATGGCACTCAGTTCCCAATTTCTCAATCTCAGTCTGAAGATCTCTGGATGAGATACCGATAGTATTCTTTTCTCTGGCAGCATAGATATCAGCCAGAACTACCTTATCAGCCAGTGTCAGAGCCTGTGCAAAATCGCCCAGAAGGGCTTTGGTTCTGGTGTAGGTATGAGGTTGGAAGACACACCAGGTGGTTTTGTGCGGATAGTTTTCGGCAGCGTTCAAGGTAGCAGTGATTTCGGTCGGGTGGTGTGCGTAATCATCAATCACAGTAACGCCGCTGACAGTCCCCTTGTATTGGAAGCGGCGGTCGGTGCCGGTGAAGGTTGCGAATCCTTTTTGAATCGCAGCAGTATCAAGTCCGAGTTTTTTGGCCAGTGCAATTGTGGCCAGTGCATTGGAAACATTATGAATTCCCGGAACGTGCAGTGAGAATGTATCCACAAGCTCTCCGCGGAAGGAACATGTAAATGTCGGATGACCGTATGCGTTAAATGAAATATCGGAAGCCATATAGTCGGCGTCATGATCCAGGCCATATGTAAGCACTTCGCAGTTCAGCCCTTCGGTGATCATCTTGTATTCCGGTGTATCTGCATTAATGATTAAGGTTCCGTCTTCCGGAAGCAGAAGGGCGAATTCGCGGAAGGAATGGCGGATATCATCAATATCCTTAAAAAAATCCAGGTGGTCTGCATCCATATTCAGGATCAGGCTGATTTTAGGATAAAAGCTTAGAAAGCTGTTCGTATATTCACAGGCTTCCGTAATGAATGTTTCGGACTGACCAACACGTATGTTTCCATGGATTGACGGAAGAATACCGCCCACGGATATGGTAGGATCACAATTGCCGGCCATAAGTATATGGGAAGCAAGGGAAGTGGTTGTGGTTTTTCCGTGTGTACCGGATACAGCGATGGGGGTTTCGTAATTCCGCATGATCTGCCCCAGAAGCTGCGCACGTGTCAACATGGGAATTTGCTTTTCGGCGGCGCAGGCGAATTCCGGATTATCCGGATGTATGGCAGCAGTATATACAACAAGGTCGATATCGTCAGTGATATTAGAAGCCATCTGAGGGTAATGGATTTGAGCCCCCATCTCCTCCAGATGTGCGGTTAGGTTGTTGCTTTTTGCATCAGAACCTGAGATCCGGAAGTCTTCTTTCAAAAGGATCTCTGCCAGACCGCTCATACTGATACCGCCTATTCCTATAAAATGCACATGAATCGGTTTATCAAAGTCAACTGTATACATGTAAATAACCTCTTTATTCCTAAATTTTTTTCCATTATACGCTTTTCACTGAAAAAAGTAAATAAGAAAGCCGTGATTTGAAAAGTACAAACTTTGTAATACAAAGGAAAAATATCAGATATTTCTTCGAAAAAAGAATTATGCATTATCCTTTTGGAAGTTTTATATATTTTTGTTATTTTGGCTATTGCATATTGACGATATAAGAGGAAAAGTGAGGAATATATGGAGAATCGGACGAAAGAGGAGGAAAAGCAGAAGGGAAAATTGGGAGATATTGTGGAAAAAAGAAAGAAAAGGAAGAGAGGGAGAGAAAAAAGTGAGTAAAAAGTGATAAAATGTAGGAAAAAAGTTTTGAAAATATATAAAAATTGTTCACAATTAATCCGGAATATGATATAATTTTAAATCATATACGACAAGAGGTGATTGCATGATTAAAAAAGAGATGATAGCAATGTTATTGGCAGGCGGGCAGGGAAGTCGTCTGGGTGTGCTTACTCAGGAAGTTGCAAAACCGGCAGTAGCATTTGGTGGAAAGTATCGTATAATCGATTTTCCTCTCAGCAATTGTATTAATTCCGGAATTGATACCGTTGGTGTTTTGACGCAATATCAGCCGTTACGACTTAACAGTCATATCGGAATTGGTATTCCGTGGGATTTGGATAAGAATGTAGGTGGTGTTACGATTTTGCCGCCGTATGAGAAGAGCACGAACAGTGAGTGGTATACAGGCACTGCGAATGCAATTTACCAGAATATGGCTTATATGGAAAGTTATAATCCGGATTATGTTCTGATTCTGTCCGGTGACCATATTTATAAGATGGATTATGAAGTGATGCTGGATTTCCACAAGGCAAACAAAGCAGACGTTACGATTGCATGTATGCCTGTACCGATTGAAGAAGCCAGCCGCTTTGGGGTCATGATTACAGACGGGAACGGACAGATTACAGAATTTGAGGAAAAACCGGAACATCCGAGAAGTAATCTGGCTTCTATGGGTATCTATATTTTTAGCTGGCCGGTGCTCAAGGAAGCTTTAAGTGTATTGAAAGATCAGAGCAACTGTGATTTTGGAAAGCATGTGCTTCCTTATTGTCGTGACAATGGCAAACGCTTATTTGCCTATGAGTTCAATGGATATTGGAAGGATGTTGGTACACTGGGTTCCTATTGGGAAGCCAATATGGAATTGATCGATATTATACCGGAATTTAATCTGTATGAAGAGTTCTGGAAGATATACACAAAGGGAGATGTGATCCGTCCTCAGTATATTGCGAGCGAAGCAATTGTTGAAAGAAGTCTGATCAGTGAAGGTGCCGAAATCTATGGTGAGGTACATAATTCTGTCATCGGGGCGGATGTGCGCATTGAAAAAGGCGCTGTGATTCGTGATTCCATTATTATGAGGCACAGTACCATCGGCAGCGGTACTCAGGTGGACAAGTCTATTATTGCTGAAAATGTCACAGTCGGTGAGCATGTTGCGATGGGAGTAGGCGAAGAACAGCCAAATGTGCTGAAACCACAGGTTTATGGGTTTGGAATTGCAACTATAGGTGAGAATTCCATTATACCTTCCAATGTACGGATTGGTAAGAATACGGCTATTGTAGGTGAAACTACACCAGAGGATTATCCGAATGGAGAACTGCCATCCGGCGGCGTGATTCAAAAGAAGGACGGTGAATAATATGAGGGCATTAGGAATTATTTTAGCAGGCGGTAATAATAACAAGATGAGAGAACTGTCAAATAAGCGTGCAATTGCCGCTATGCCTGTTGCGGGAAGTTATAGAAGTATTGATTTTTCTCTCAGTAATATGGCGAACTCTCATATTCAGAAGGTAGCAGTCCTGACGCAGTATAATGCAAGGTCATTGAATGAACACCTGAGCTCATCAAAGTGGTGGGATTTTGGCCGGAAGCAGGGCGGTATGTTTGTATTTACACCTACGATTACGAAGGATAACAGTTTCTGGTATCAGGGAACTGCAGATGCAATCTATCAGAACCTTACATGGCTGAAAAACAGTCATGAACCATATGTGGTGATTGCATCAGGTGATGGTGTTTATAAGCTGGACTATAATAAAGTATTGGAATACCATATTGCAAAGCGTGCAGATGTTACAGTTGTATGTACAGAATGCCGTGAAGAGGATACCAGCCGTTTCGGTGTACTTAAGATGAATGAAGAAAGCCGCATCGAAGAGTTTGAAGAGAAGCCGATGGTTTCCAGTTCTAATCTGATTTCTACGGGTATCTATGTGATTCGCAGACGTCAGCTGATTGAACTGATCGAACGGTGTGCACAGGAGGATCGTCATGATTTTGTTAAGGATATTCTGATTCGATATAAAAATCTGAAAAGAATTTATGGTTATAAGATTGAAAGTTATTGGAGCAATATCTCTACGGTTGAATCTTATTATCGTACAAATATGGATTTCCTTAAACCAGAAGTGCGTGAATTCTTCTTCGGACAGTATCCGGGGATTTCTTCTAAGATTGATGATTTGCCTCCGGCTAAATACAATCCGGGCAGTTGTGTAAAAAACAGTCTGATTTCCAGCGGATGTATTATCAACGGACAAATTGAGAACTCCGTGATTTTTAAAGATGTATATGTGGGAAATAACTGTGTGATCAAAAATTCCATTGTACTGAACAATGTATATCTGGGTGACAACACTCATATTGAAAACTGTATTGTAGAAAGCCGTGACACAATCAGGGCGAATTCATACCATTGCGGAGAAGATGGTATTAAAATTGTGGTAGAAAAAAACGAGAGATACGCAATCTGATAAAATGCAAGGGGGCAAAAACGATATGAATATCACAGATGTGAGAGTACGTAAAGTGACCAAAGAAGGAAAAATGAAAGCGGTTGTTTCCATTACGATTGATGATGAATTCGTGGTACATGATATTAAAGTGATTGAGGGGGACAAAGGACTGTTTATTGCGATGCCAAGCCGCAAGGCTACAGATGGCGAATACCGGGATATTGCTCATCCGATTAATTCGGGAACCAGAGATCGGATTCAGGGGATTATTCTGGATAAATATGAGCAGGTAATGGCTGAGAGTGTCGAGGAAGTAGTCTGAATTTTATGATACCAGAGTCAAAAGGTTATGCGTTTCATACTTGCATGAAATGCGGAGCAATCCGTGTATTATAGGGTTAAGTGTAAAAAAAGTGCCTGTACAAGGATATGATGTACAAGCACTTCTTTTTTGCGTCTGGAAAACGAGGCGCTTACCGGCATCGGTTAATTGGGGTGCAGTGCCTAAACGGACATGGCTGCTGTCCGGGACTTTCATAGTAAAGGATGTTGAAAAAAGCAGTTGATTTCTATATAATGGAGAAAATCTTGTGATAAATGAAAGAAAGGTACTCGAAAAAATGATTACATTACCGGAACAATTTCAAAAACGTATGAGCGAAATGCTGGGAACAACATATCAGGAATTTCTGGAGAGTTACAATTCTCCGCGTCAATATGGACTCCGTGTTAATACCTTGAAGATAACGCCGCAGGAATTTCAGCAGATTGCACCTTTTCCGATTACGCCTGTACCCTGGATCTCAAATGGATATTTTTATACAGAGGAGATTCGTCCGGCTCAGGATCCTTATTATGCGGCTGGTATGTATTATCTTCAGGAACCGTCTGCCATGACGCCTGCCAGCCGTTTGCCGGTAACTCCGGGGGAGCGGGTATTGGATCTTTGTGCAGCGCCTGGTGGAAAGGCAACAGAACTGGCTGCACGTCTGCAGGGGCAGGGTACATTGGTGACAAATGATATCAGCAATTCCAGAGCAAAGGCGTTGCTGCATAATCTGGAATTATTCGGCGCTTCTAATGCTTTTGTGACAAATGAATTGCCCGGTAAGTTAGCACAGGCATTCGAAGGCTGGTTTGACAAAGTATTGGTGGATGCGCCCTGTTCCGGAGAAGGCATGTTCCGGAAGGCGCCGGAAGTGGTGAAAACCTGGGACTTGGAGCGTCCGGAGTATTTTTCCAGGATTCAGAAGGATATCGTGGAAAATGCTGTGAAGATGCTGCGCCCGGGCGGCATGATGCTGTATTCTACCTGTACCTTTGCTCCGCAGGAGAATGAGGGAACCATAGCCTGGCTGCTTCAAGCTTTTCCGGAGATGGAAGTGATTGAGATGGAACCCTTTGAAGGCTTCCGGCCAGGTGTACCTGAGTGGGCGGATGAAAATCAGGAATTAAGAAAATGCGTTCATATTTGGCCCCATTGTATGAATGGAGAGGGGCATTTCCTTGCTTTGCTGAAAAAACGGGAGGAATATGGAAATAAAGAAAAGGCCGCAATATTGAAAATCTCCGGAATGGACAAAACGGAGAAAGGATTATTGAAGGCGTTTTTACAGGAGACAGGAATAAGGTTGGAATTTGACAGGGTAGAAGCAAAAAATGGAAAGGCTTATCTGGTTCCGGAATTGCCGGAACGTGTTAAAGGGATACGCTTCCTGCGAAATGGACTGTATCTGGGAGAATTTAAAAAGAACAGGTTTGAACCTTCTCAGGCATGGGCGATGGCGCTTTCTGCGGATGTATGTGGGCAGCATATATGTTTGCCTCGTGAAGATGAACGTGTAGAACGTTATTTGCGCGGTGAAACAATCTGTGCGGGTGAGAATGATGATCAGAAAAATGGATGGAAATTAATCTGTGTCGATGGATTTGCCCTGGGATGGGGAAAACTGTTGAATGGTGTGGTAAAGAATAAATTTTTGTGTTCCTGGAGGAAAAATTAGAGAGGATATCGTAAAAATATAACGTAAATTGTGGAAAATTGTTGGGAAAATGCGACAAAATATTACGTTGTTGTTACGGAAGGTTAAAAAATGGCTTCCAATCTTTAAAAAAGTGTGCTATAATCAAAAAAGCATCAGGGCAAGTGAAAGTACGAGGTATGAAAAATGAAAGACAAGAGACGATTCAGTTTAGTGCTTACGGCTATACTTACTGCAGTCTCCATATTGCCGTGTTATGCGGCAACAACGAGGGAAAAGATTGACGATGCGGAAGCCCGGAAAAAGACAACCGAGTCTACCTTGGAGAGTACCAGAAACAAAATAGCGGATCTGGAATCAAAAAAAGATCAGTCGGAAGCATATCTGTCGGATTTAAGCCAGCAATTGACTGATTTACAGGAAAGTATGGAACAACTGCAAAGAGATTCCGAAGCGAAGCAGATGGAGCTTATACAGGTTCAGCAGGAACTTGAGGAAGCCAGGCAGCAGGAAAAGCAGCGTTATGAAGATATGAAGCTTCGGATCCAGTATATGTATGAGAATTCCAGCACGGGATATATGGAAGTATTATTTTCTTCTGATAATTTCGGGGATTTTTTAAACAGTGCCCAGAATATGGCAGAGATTACCCGGTATGACAGGGAGATGCTTGACGAGTATGCAAAGGTCAAAATGCAGGTGGAAGAAAAGGAAACGCAGGTTCTTGAAGAACAGCAGCAGATTGCATTATTACAGGCGCAGAGCTCTGAGAAGCAGGAACAGATACAGGAATTATATGAGGCGACTTATTATCAGATACGCGAGTACAGCGAGAATATCGACAGTGCCCAATCAGAAGCGAATAAACTGCTTTCTGAAATCAGCGCTCAGGAAGAGACGATTACACAACTTTTGATTCAGGCTAAGAATGAGGAAGTAGAGCGGCAGCGGCAGGAAGAAGAAAGAAAACGACAGGAAAGAGAGCGGCAGGAACAGGAGGCTGCACAAAAGGCTGCAAAGAATAAGACGATCCAGAATACTTCCGGTTCCTCACAAAGTTCCGGAAAGAATCAGAACAGCAGCAATAGTACACCAGCAACACCAACGAAGGCAGAGAGCGGTTTGGGAGAGCAACCTTCTTCGGATTCACAGGGTACATATCTTGGCAAGTTTAAACTTACTTCTTATTGTGCATGTTCAAGCTGCTGCGGCAAGTGGTCTGGTGGTACGACAGCCAGCGGAACAACTCCTACAGCAGGCAGAACGATTGCAATGGCGGGTCTTCCCTTTGGAACTCAGCTGCTTATTAACGGACATGTCTACACGGTAGAAGACAGGGGAACTCAGTATGGACATGTGGATGTCTTCTGCGGAAGCCATTCCGAAGCAATTGCTTTTGGAGTCCGGTATGCAGATGTATATCGTTTGAATTAGTGTAGGATTTATAGGGTGAATGGAGCTTTAGGGCAGGACTATTTTCCTGTATTTAGCTCCATTCGCACCGTTTAAAAACAGAAAATAAAATATTTTTTATTTTTTTTGAAAAAATAGTTGACATTTTTTATGAATTAAAATATAATACATATTGCTGATGCGAAAACAAAACATCAAAAAATCGAAGCGTGGCTCAGTTTGGTAGAGCGCTGCGTTCGGGACGCAGAGGTCGTGGGTTCGAATCCCGTCGCTTCGACTGACGAAGAATACCGGAAATCTTCTTTAAGATTTTCGGTGTTTTTGTATGTGCAATTGGATGAATGGAAGATAAAGGAGTTTTTATGCTGGATGTATGTTTGTTAGGAACCGGAGGGATGATGCCTTTGCCAAGACGGTGGCTCACTTCTTTGATGACGAGGTATAATGGCAGCAATCTGATGATAGACTGCGGTGAGGGAACACAGATTGCCGTAAAGGAAAAAGGATGGTCTTTTAAACCGATTGATGTAATCTGTTTTACGCATTATCACGCGGATCATATCAGCGGTCTGCCTGGGCTTCTGCTTACGATGGGAAATGCAGAGCGCACGGAACCGCTGACTTTAATCGGTCCCAAGGGGTTGAACCGTGTTGTGTCGGCATTGCGGGTAATAGCGCCGGAACTTCCGTTTCGGATTGAATGTATTGAAATAACAGAACCGGAGCAGAAGTTTGAGATTGCGGGTTATCACATTACAGCATTTCGCGTGAATCATAATGTGATCTGTTATGGCTATACGATCGAGATTCCGCGGATCGGAAAATTTGATGTGGAACGTGCGCGTGAGCAGGAGATTCCGATCAAATACTGGAATCCCCTTCAAAAAGGACAGACTGTAGAAGTGGACGGTAAGATTTATACTCCGGATATGGTGCTCGGACAGGCGAGAAAGGGAATTAAACTGACTTATTGTACAGATACCAGACCGGTGCCGTCTATTTCTGAACATGCAGCCGGATCTGATCTTTTTATCTGTGAGGGAATGTATGGAGAACCGGATAAAGATGCAAAAGCAAAAGAGTATAAACATATGACGTTTAAAGAGGCCGGATATCTGGCAAAAGAAGCGAAGGTGCGCGAAATGTGGCTGACACATTACAGTCCCTCTCTGGTACATCCGGAGGAATATCTGGAGAGTGTGCGCGGGATATTCCCGAATACTTTTACTGCAAAAGATGGCAGGTCAGTGGAATTGTTGTTTGAAGAGGAAGCATGAAATGCGGAACAATCCGTGTATCATAGGGGTCAAAATACTTTTTGACCTCAACATCATTGATATAAGAGAACAGAGGGAAAATAGATGGAAAAAGATGTATTGATACTTGCGATAGAGAGCTCCTGCGATGAGACGGCAGCTGCTGTTGTAAAAAATGGAAGAACGATTCTGTCAAATGTAATTTCATCCCAGATTAAACTGCATACACTGTACGGTGGTGTTGTTCCGGAGATTGCCTCCAGAAAACATATTGAAAAAATAAATCAGGTGATACAGCAGGCACTTGACGACGCAGGAGTTACGTTGGAAGATCTGGATGCTGTCGGCGTTACATACGGTCCTGGGCTAGTTGGCGCGCTTCTGGTAGGAGTTGCAGAGGCAAAAGCGATTGCCTATGCAAGAAAACTGCCGCTTGTAGGTGTTCACCATATCGAAGGACATGTATCAGCCAATTATATAGAGCATCTGGAACTGGAGCCGCCATTTATGTGTGAAATTATTTCGGGCGGTCATACCCATCTTGTCATTGTAAAGGATTACGGCGAATTTGAGATATTGGGCAGGACAAGGGATGATGCGGCTGGTGAAGCATTTGATAAGGTGGCGCGTGCAATTGGCTTAGGATACCCAGGCGGACCTAAAATTGATAAGCTCTCGGAACAGGGAAATCCGGATGCTATATCATTTCCAAGAGCACATGTGGCAGATGCGCCTTACGATTTCAGCTTTAGTGGGTTGAAATCAGCCGTTTTGAATTATCTCAATAAATGCAGGATGGCAGGGGGGGAGATCGTACAGGCTGATGTGGCAGCGTCCTTTCAAAAAGCAGTAATTGATGTTCTGGTGGATAATGCAATCCGTGCAGCCAAAGATTACCATATGGATAAACTGGCAATTGCAGGAGGTGTGGCATCCAATCAGCATCTGCGGGCAGCGATGAAGGAAGCCTGCAGGAAAGAAGGAATTGCATTCTACCATCCATCACCGATTTACTGTACCGATAATGCGGCTATGATTGGTGTTGCAGCGTATTACGAATACCAGAAGGGAACACGGCACGGGCTGGATCTGAATGCGGTACCGAATCTGAAGCTGGGGGAACGTTAAGGGTTCATCAGTAGGAGAAGTTGTGGGAAATTAAGGGAGATCTGATGAAAAAAGAAGTATGTACTGTGATTTTATTGGCTGCCGGAAAGGGAACCAGAATGGGAAGTGTCATTCCGAAACAGTTTATGAATATTTTGGAAAGGCCGGTGTTATACTATTCACTGAAATGTTTTCAGAATTCTGAACTGATTGATGCGATTGTTTTGGTGACGTCGGAAGAGTCGGTTTCTTATTGCAAAAGTGAGATTGTTGAAAAATATGGTTTCTCGAAAGTGAAACAGGTGATTGCCGGAGGTACAGAGCGTTACGATTCGGTATATGAGGGACTAAAATATTGTGGGGATACGGATTATGTGTTTATTCATGATGGAGCAAGACCCTTTGTGACGGAAGAGATACTGCAGCGGGGATATAAAGAGGTAAAGATAAAGGGCGCCTGTGTAGCAGGCGTTCCATCCAAGGATACGATTAAAATCACTGATTCCAGAGGTGTTGTGGCAGAAACTCCAAAACGCAGCCATGTTTGGGCGATTCAGACACCTCAGATCTTTGAATATTCATTGATTAGAAGCGCATACAACCAGCTTCAGCAGCTTGATAAAACGGGTATTACGGATGATGCTATGGTTTTAGAGAAGATGAGCGGGCATCCTGTACATGTGTTTATGGGAAGTTACAGGAATATTAAGATCACAACGGAAGAGGATTTGGAGATTGCCGGTGTATTTGCAAAAAAAGATTAAAAAAATGTAAAAAAGTTATTGACATTATTGCCTAATGATGGTAATATATCACTTGCGCGATTCAGTAAAACGTTTGCAGGAATTTGACTGCACAGACGGATACTGAATTTGGCATAAACAATTTGGAGAGGTATCGAAGTGGTCATAACGAGGCGGTCTTGAAAACCGTTTGTCCGAAAGGGCGCATGGGTTCGAATCCCATCCTCTCCGCTTGCTGAGTATGCCGGCAGTATATATAGAAATGATTTCAGGCATTTTGGAGAAGTACCCAAGCGGCTGAAGGGGCTCCCCTGGAAAGGGAGTAGGTCGTTAATAGCGGCGCGAGGGTTCAAATCCCTCCTTCTCCGTTCTGTTGCAGGCGACTTGAAAAAAAGTTGAAAACATGTTGACAAACATGAAAAGCTGTGATAGAATAATTGAGCTGTCAGAAAGAACTACAGAACAGCACAAAAGACTTTGAAAAAAGTTAAAAAAGTTCTTGACAAACAGAAAACAACATGATAGAATATTAGAGTTGCTGTTGGACAGGAACACAGAGAACCTTGATAACTGAACAGTGAAACACAT
>OLZF01000985.1_pt1 | contig 24640 bp, 34 predicted proteins | sample 1674391 | NCBI WGS metagenome assembly OLZF01 (sample SAMEA103958166, study PRJEB25191) | human gut metagenome | biome: human-associated habitat [ENVO:00009003]; feature: intestine environment [ENVO:2100002]; material: feces | place: Germany | collected 2013/2015
GATTTTATTATGAAATCCTTGAGAATAAGTTGTCAACTTTTTTTATACCACACCATTTTATTGCAAATGGGAATCAAAGGAGCTGCCATAGGGACAGGCATCGGATATATGATACCGACAATAATTGGCACTCTATTTTTTCTGACAAAAAGAAGTGGGCTGCACTTTTGCAAGCCTAAAATGGACGCATCTGTTCTGCTGAAAAGCTGTTCCAATGGTGCGTCGGAAATGGTAAGCCAGTGTTCGACTGCCGTAACGACATTTCTGTTTAATGTAACAATGATGAAGTTGCTAGGCGAGGACGGCGTAGCTGCGATTACAGTTATCATATATTCGCAGTTTCTCTTGACAACGCTTTATATCGGCTTTTCTATGGGAACAGCCCCAGTCATAAGCTACAATTATGGGAGTGAGAATGTAAAACAGCTAAAAAAGACTGTCCGTATTTGTTGCCGATTTATAGCAGGGATTTCCATATTCGTATTTCTGTTTTCTCTGCTTGGCGGGGAGAACATTGCAAAAGTATTTGCAGAGAATAACAGAAATGTTTTTGAGATTACAAAGAATGGATTTATCATTTTTTCATTCAGTTTTTTATTCTCTGGATGCAATATTTTTTCATCCGCTTTATTTACGGCATTATCCAATGGAAAAGCATCTGCAGCCATATCTTTCCTGCGGACGTTTGGATTTATTACGGTGTTCCTTTTGGCATTGCCGAGATTTTTAGAGTCAACAGGCGTATGGCTTGCTGTCCCGTTTGCGGAGCTGCTCACGTTTATGCTGACGGTATATCTGATATGCAGACATCGGAAACAGTACCATTATTTTTGAAAGGCAGGTAAGAAATTGAAACAGACAGAATGGATATTATGCCCTGTCTGCGGAAGCAAACCCCGCAGCAGAATTAGGGAGGATACTATTCTGATAAATTATCCTCTCTACTGCCCGAAATGCAGGCAGGAAAGATTGATTGAAGTGAAGAATCTGCGTGTGACAGTGGTTGGGAAATGAATGGAAAAACGACATATAGGAGAAAGAAATGATACGACCATTAGAAGAAAAAGACATTGATACGGTATGCAGCATTGTAAATGAAAACTGGAAAAATGTTTATTCTGGATATGTCAATCCGCTGCTGTTAAATTCAGATGGATGTGCAGAAAGGACACGCCGATTAAAAACAGATTTTGCCGCCCGCAGACTGTCAGAATATGTATGGGAGGAAGAAAACCGAGTGTCGGCAATGTTATCTTTTGGAGATACGGCAGATGCGGATATGGCGGGGGCATTTGAAATCTGGCGTATTTATGTCGCTTCCCAATTTCAAGGAAAAGGAATTGGGAAAATGCTGATTGACTTTGCTGAACAAAAGGCGGGGGAACAAGGGTATAAAGAGAGTGTGATATGGGCATTTAAAAATAATTATCATGCGGTTTCCTTTTATCAAAAGAGAGGATACAGTATTGACAAAGAAGAATATCTAAGTGAACCGTATTTTTCAATGGGAATACGGTTAAAGAAGAATATAGGATAGAGCCAGACACACAGATGCAGAGCCGATGAACGTGTGAGTAATCACAGTTTGTCGGCTTTTCCCATGGAAATAGACGTATAGTATTGAAAATTTCTTGAATCGGTAATGTGGTTGTATGGTTGAAATCAAATTTTTATTCTTATACACTATCCTTGTGCTTACAAAAGATAGGAAATATAAATCGAATTAGGCTATTCTTAACCGCAAGGAGGTAAAAGGATGGAATGGTTGAAAAAGCTTGGAGCAGCCATTGATTACATAGAAGATAATCTGGACAAGGAAATATCATATGATGAAGCAGCCCGCATTTGAATTGCAGCAGTCTGACGGCGGAAGTGAAGAGCCTCTGAAAAGAAAATACACAGCTGAAAAGGGAACTTGTGCAGGTAAAAGAGGAAAATGCTGTGCTCAGAAAGGAAAACCTTGCTTTACGCAAGGAGAACCAGCTGCTTAAGGATGACAATGAGCGTATGAAAAGAAGCCTTGGCAATGACAGCACCAATTCATCTGCCCCGCCATCTGCCGACCAGCCTGGCAAAGCCCCAAATACTTATAATGGGCGGAAACCAACGAACAAAAAGGTAGGTGCACAGCCGGGACATGCAGGCCGCCACCTTTCCAAAGCCGAGGTGGAAAAAAAGATAAACACGGGAATCTTTGAGCATGTGGTCAAAGAAATCAGTGTATCTGAACTGTTACAACAATTTAGAGAAAAGCCCGTAAAATCAATAATTTAGGGCTTGACATTATAGAAAGGTGATAACATCACAGAACCGTCAGGAAATTCGGATTATAATGAAATCACAATAGAAAAAACAAGGAGGATAAAAATATGTCTGCTATTAATATCGATAAAAACAATTTCCAGAGTGAAGTAATGAATTCAAATAAACCTGTCCTTTTGGACTTCTGGGCTCCCTGGTGTGGTCCCTGTCGTATGGTAGTTCCTGTTGTGGAGGAGATTGCAAAGGAGCGAGAGGACATCAAAGTCGGCAAAATCAATGTAGATGAGCAGATGGAGCTGGCAAGACAATTCAATATCATGAGTATTCCGACTTTAGTCGTGATAAAGGATGGTAAGATTGTAAATCAGTCCATGGGAGCAAAATCTAAAAGTGCGATTCTCGCTATGCTGTAAGGAGATGCGGATATGGGATTTTTCGATTTTTTCAAGCAGCTCGGCGGTATTGCTGCTTATTCAGGAAAGGTGGAACAGTAATATGAAAGTAGTTATTGTAGGCGGTGTAGCCGGAGGTGCAACTGCTGCCGCCCGCATTCGTAGATTAGATGAAAAAGCAGAAATCGTTGTATTTGAACGTTCAGGATATATTTCCTATGCCAATTGTGGCCTGCCGTATTATATCGGAGATGTGATTAACGATCCCAGGCGTCTGACTCTTCAGACTCCGGATAGTTTTTTCTCCCGGTTTCGCATAAGCATGAAAGTTCATCACGAGGTCACTGCCCTCCATCCGGACAAAAAGAGAGTTTCTGTAAGAAATCTGGAAACTGGAGATGAATTTGAAGAATCCTATGATAAGTTGATTCTATCTCCCGGTGCAAAGCCTGTCCAGCCCCGTCTCCCTGGCGTTGATATCAAAAAAATGTTTACTTTGCGCACTGTGGAAGATACCTTTCGTATGAAAGAATACATAAATCATAACCATCCGAAATCTGCTGTGCTGGCAGGAGGAGGTTTTATTGGTCTGGAGCTGGCAGAAAACTTACGGGAGTTGGGAATGGACGTAACGATTGTACAGCGGCCGAGGCAACTGATGAATCCTTTCGATGCAGACATGGCTTCCCTCATCCACAATGAAGTGCGTCGTCACGGTGTCAAGCTGGCTCTTGGCCACACGGTAGAAGGATTTGAGGAAAAGGATGGCGGCGTGAGTGTTCTTCTGAAGGATGGAGCCCCCCTTCATGCGGACATGGTGGTTCTCGCCATTGGTGTCACACCGGATACCGGACTTGCAAGGGAAGCAGGATTAGAATTGGGTATCAAGGGAAGCATTGTAGTCAATGAACGAATGGAAACTTCCGTCCCTGATATCTATGCTGCAGGAGATGCGGTGCAGGTAAAGCACTATGTTACCGGAGGAGATGCTTTGATTTCTCTCGCAGGCCCTGCAAATAAGCAGGGGCGGATTATTGCCGACAATATCTGCGGAGGTGAAAGTCACTATTTAGGTTCTCAGGGAAGCTCTGTTATTAAGGTTTTTGATATGACTGCAGCTACGACAGGGATCAATGAAACCAATGCAAAAAAAGCTGGATTGGATGTGGATACAGTGATTCTGTCTCCTATGAGTCATGCGGGCTATTATCCCGGTGGCAGGGTAATGACCATGAAAGTGGTTTTTGAAAAGGAAACCTATCGTCTTTTGGGTGCACAGATTGTGGGTTACGATGGTGTGGACAAGCGTATTGATGTGCTGGCAACTGCCATTTATGCAGGATTGAAAGCGACGCAGCTGAAGGAATTGGATCTTGCCTACGCACCATCTTATTCCTCGGCGAAAGATCCTGTTAATATGGCGGGCTTCATGATCGACAATATTTCCAAAGGTTTATTGAAACAATGGCATCTGGAAGACATTTCCGCTCTGCCCTGTGATGGAAGTGTAACTCTTCTGGATACCAGAACAACAACAGAATACGCTGGCGGGCATATTGAAGGGTTCATCAACATACCTGTAGATGAACTTCGGGAAAGTCTGGATAAAGTTGAAAAAGGCAAGCCTGTCTATGTGATCTGCCAGAGCGGTCTGCGCAGCTATATCGCCACTCGTATCCTGGAAGGAAATGGTTATGAAACCTACAATTTCTCCGGCGGTTTCCGATTCTACGATGCGGTGTTGAATGACCGTTGCCTGATTGAAAAAGCAAGTGCCTGCGGTATGGATAAGCAATAAGGGGGAGGTATCTGATGAATACTGGAAAGAAACGGCGTAAGGCTGTTGTGGATCAAAAAACTTGTGTTGCCTGTGGCTGCTGTGTAAAAGTGTGCCCTTTACAGGTTATCGAAATAGTCAAGGGGATTATGGCTCAGGTAAATCAGGAAAAATGTGTCGGATGTGGAAAATGTGCAAAGGAATGTCCGGCCAGCGTGATCTCCATTTGGGAGGTGTAAGAATGAAAAAACATTGGTATGATTACTTATGGATTGTTTCACTGACATATCTGGTGCTTGGCTTCTTTCATATTTTGTTTGCATGGCTTGGTTTACTTTGCTTTTTCATTCCCTTAATCATTTCTGTTGTAAAGGGAACAAAAGGGTACTGCAATCGGTATTGCGGAAGAGGGCAATTATTCGGCCTGTTGGGTGGACGTTTTGGACTCTCCCGCAAAAAAGACATTCCCAAATGGATGAAAAGCAAGGTATTCCGATATGGATTTCTTATATTTTTCTTTATCATGTTCTTTTTGATGCTCTTAAATACCTATTTTGTGTTTGCAGGAGTGAAGGATTTGAAACAGGTGGTTACACTGCTGTGGACATTCAGGTTGCCATGGCACTGGGCCTATCATGGAACACTGTTCCATGATGGTGTTGCTCAGTTTGCATTTGGTTTTTATAGTGTAATGCTGACTTCCACTGTTCTTGGATTGCTTACAATGGTTTTGTTCAAACCCCGCAGCTGGTGTGTGTATTGTCCGATGGGGACTATGACGCAATTAATCTGTAAAGCAAAAAACGGTAAATCATAAGAAATAAATGTCCATTCTCAACTCTGAACGGGTTTTGGGATGGGCATTTTTTACGTATCCTGCAGTTCTTCTAATTTTCTTTCATCCAGGATAATCACTGTTCCACGGGATAATCTGACCATTCCTTCATTCTGAAAATAGCGGAGCATTCGAGTAATAACCTCCCGGTGAGAACCTAAGTGGTTTGCTATAGTCTCATGAGTAATCTTCAGTTCGTTGGTTCCTTCAATGGTTGACTCTTCTAAAAGGAAGGCTGCAACACGCTTATCCAGGCTCTTCCACATGACCTGTTCCATCAGCCACATGACATCGGAAAAACGGGCAGCCATCAGTTCATTGGTATAGTTTGCTACCGGTGCGGATTCTTCCATAATACTTTTATAGATTTCTGCAGGAATGACCCAAAGCTCTGTGTCTTTTTCTGCTTTAATTGTCACTTCAAACTGAATAGAACGCATCATGCAGGAAGCGGAGAACAGGCACATATCCATATCAAACAGCCGATAGATCGTAATTTCACGGCCTTCATCGGAAAGAATGTATGCCCGGAGCTGTCCGGATTTTACCAGGAGCAGCCCTGTGCAGTCCATACTGCCGTTATGAATAAGCGTTCCCTTTTTAACTTTTCGTGTTATTAAGCCTCCAAGTATTCGATTTTTCTGGATTGCATTTAATTTATTCCAAACAGGAAAAATACTTTGAAAGTCCATAATGTTTCCTCCTATCCTATGTTCAGTATAATAAAAATTTTGGTATATGTCAAAAAGGGACCTATATTAATTACAGAGGCAGGACGCAGAAACGCATAACCTTTTGAATGTGGTATCATAATAAGGTTTAAGACATAAAAAAATAAATTAGCACTCAAGCCTTGACAGTGCTAATTATATATGTTATAGTACAAATAGAACAAAGGAAAGACAAATGTTAATCCAGAGTTCAGATGGTACTGTATTATGGATTTATCCCATAGTACTAACGAATAAAGTTTTTATTTGAAAGGAGTAATGACTTATGTTGATGTCTGGTATTTTTGGAGAGAACTTATTTGATGAATTGATGGATTTTTCATTTCCGAGAACAAACAGGGTGCTGCGTCAGGGAAACGCACAGAATATTATGAGAACAGATGTGAAAGAAACCCAGCAGGGATATGAGATTGATATGGAGTTGCCAGGTTTTAAGAAAGAGGATGTAAAAGCGCAGTTGAAAAACGGATATCTCACTATTCAGGCGACCCAGAATGTGAATAACGACCAGAAAGATAGTGAGGGAAAATATATCAGAAGAGAGCGTTTCTCAGGTTCTGTAAGCAGGAGTTTCTATGTGGGAGAAAAAGTGACAGAAGAAGATATCCATGCAAAATTTGAAGATGGAATTCTGAAGCTGTCCTTACCAAAAGAGGATGCTCATAAGGTTGAACAGAACAATTACATTGCGATTGAAGGATAAAGACTGGAATGGGCGACTGTATGGATCGGAAAGAAGTTCGGTTCTGTGAATAATTGAAACTCAGTGTAGAGAAAGGAAGAGACTACCACATGGCAGAATGGCAGTCTCTTTCTTTTTTCCGGATAGTGATTGTCTATATAGATCCTTCCGGTGAAAGTCGATGGCTTCGCACTTTATGCGCCCGCAATCGCCGCCAATCTGCGATTTTCTGCCATAAGAATAAATCATTTCAGATGATCTATGTTCATTTGCTTTCCTTCGATAATGGCGTTTACGAAAAATGATAACACATTTTCAATAAAAGGTATAGAGATAATCTGATAAACTGATATTTGAAGGAGGAAATGCAGAGAAGTTTTTTGTTCTCTTTTTATATACTTCAAATTTTTTATGGAATTTCTTGATGTAACTATTGACATTACAGCAAACGCATGTTATGATCTTGATGTAAACATAGATATTACAACGAAATCTGATTTATCTAGGAGGATGCATTATGAAAATCGCAGTTATTTGTGCAAATGGTAAAGCGGGTAGACTTATTGTTAAGGAGGCTGTAGAAAGAGGGCTGGATGTAACCGCCGTTATAAGAGGTGAAAACCAGACAGTTGCCGGGAAGGAATTGAAGAAGGATTTGTTTGATCTGACTGCCGAGGATCTCAGAGCGTTTGATGTTGTCATTGATGCTTTCGGCGCATGGACGGAGGAAATGCTTCCTCAGCACAGTACTTCTTTGAAAACCCTTTGTGATGCACTGTCTGGTACGGACACGAGGTTGTTGGTAGTTGGAGGGGCAGGCAGCCTGTATGTGAACCCTGAACACACCGTTTGTGTATTGGATGGTCCGGATTTCCCGGATATGTTCAAGCCCTTGGCAGCAGCTATGGCGAAGGCGCTGGGCGAACTTCGTGAAAGAAGTGATGTGAAGTGGACTTATATCAGTCCTGCCGGTGATTTCCAGGCTGACGGAGCAAGAACCGGTAAGTACATTCTTGGCGGTGAGGAATTGACGCTTAACTCCAGGGGTGAGAGTATCATTAGCTATGCAGATTATGCCATTGCCATGATCGATGAAGCCACAAGCGGTAATAATATTCAGAAGCGTATCAGCGTTGTGGCTGAATAAATACCAAATATCAATAAGGAGAACTTTATTATGAATAAGAATACATTTACTACAGTTAAACTTACGAAAGGGGAACTGAACATTTACGATTTCGGCGGTATAAAACTGCACGCATATAAAACGAACGATTTTATTGACGATGAAGTGTTCATCGTTGAAAAAAACGGAAAAGCGGTTATCATTGAATCTCCCTGCTTCTTTGATAATAACAAAGAGCTTACAGAGTACCTGAAAGATATTGAGGTGGAAGGTATGCTGGTTGCATATCACGGCGCGGGGGCGACATTCCTTCCAAAGGTACCGAAGTATGCAACACAGAACGCTCTGGAGTATTCTGAAAATGGCGGAGGAAAAGCTCTGATTGATAACTTTGCAGGTGCATTCGGAGAAATCTTTGATCATTCTGTCCATAAGATCACCAATGTGATTGAAACAGGCAAGAACACGATCGGCGGAATTGATTTTGTTATCAGGCAGACTGGCGAAGCCTTTGATGTGGAGATCCCTGAAATCAACGCTGTGTATACGCATATGCTGGGGCATGACTGCCATTCTATTGTTGCAGGCGCAGGACACGCGGATGCTATGATCGCAGAGCTTAAAAGCTATATCGAAAAGGGATACGATCTGATTTTGACCTCTCACTACACGCCTGAAGATCTGAAGGATGCTGAAACCAAGATTGCTTATCTCGAAAATCTCAAAAAGATTGCTGTGGGATGTGGGGATGCAGATACTTTTAAAGCTGAAGTAAGTAAGCAGTATCCGCAATACAGCGGTCAGAATTATCTTGATATGACGGCAGGTTTCTTCTTTGCTTAACCCGGTATCAGCCTAATACAGTTTGTCCACAAAATACGATCATTTGGGAGAGATAAACAGGAAGCCTGTCTGAGAGAAGATATTAGCAGAAGCGTTCCAAACGGCTTCGGAATAAAGGAGGACCACGCCATGATACATAGCGAAAAAAGGCTATATCTGATTAAAGAGCTATTATCAGAGCTGCCGCAATATAGGGATATGGAAATCCCAGACAATACAGAGGAACAGAAACATCTTCTTAGAGGTCTTATGAATATCCGCGCCCCTCGTCCGATTGGGACTGAATTTCTCAAAGTGCAGGACGAATATCTAAGTGAGGAAGTCAGGGAAAAAGGGATTATTGACAGCGATACACTACCAGTTTCTCCTATCAATAATCGTCTTGTACTTTGGCGTGGTGATATTACCACATTAAAGATAGATGGGATTGTAAATGCAGCCAACCGTGCTTTAAGGGGATGCTTCGTACCTTGCCATTCCTGCGTGGATAACATCATTCACAGCGTCAGCGGTATTCAGCTGCGTTTGGCTTGTGATAAGCTAATGACAGAGCAGGGGCATGACGAGCCGACAGGAAAAGCAAAAATTACGCCTGCCTATAACTTACCGTGCCGCTTTGTGCTTCATACAGTCGGACCGATTGTAGCAGACAGAGTTACGGAAACACATTGCAGGCAGCTTGCCGATTGTTATAAATCCTGTCTGGAATTAGCATCTGGTAAAGGGTTAAGGAGCATCGCTTTTTGTTGTATATCCACAGGAGAGTTTCGCTTTCCGCAGAAAAAAGCGGCTGAAATTGCCGTACAGACAGTTACAGAATTTTTGCAGACAAACGTACAGATAGAAAAGGTGGTATTCAATGTTTTCAAGCAGGAAGATTACGACATTTACAAAAAGTTACTTGGATAGAATAAAGCGTTTCCATGAACTTTTGCAAAAAGCAGATGCGGTTATTATTGGAGCAGGTTCGGGAATGTCCACCCCGGCAGGCTTCACATGAAAATACCAACCGAGTTAATTCCTGATTGTCCTGTCTGTGGAAAGCCAATGTCAATGAATTTACGAGCTGATAATACCTTTGTTCAAGATAATGGTTGGTATCAAGCAAGTGAAAGATATTCAGATTTTATCCGCAGGCATAGAGGGCATCGTGTGGTGTTTTTTGAGCTTGGAGTTGGAATGAATACACCGGTGTTTTGTTCTTCGAGCACCAGAGGAAAATCAAGAAAAAACATGGTTAAACAACAGGTTTCGAGTTTTTTAACAAGAGAATATGAGGAAAGGCGGTGTGCGTAATGTTCGGCTGGAAAATTCCAAAATCGGACAATACGCCGGATGGCGTTAGTAAACTGCGAGAGGCATTGAATAGTGCGGACGCTGTGATTATTGGTGCGGGAGCCGGTCTTTCTACTTCGGCTGGTTTTGTTTATACAGGAGAACGCTTTGAGAAGTATTTCCATGACTTTGCTGAAAAGTATCGGTTTAACGATATGTATTCCGGCGGCTTCTATTCCTACAATACATTGGAAGAACATTGGGCCTATTGGAGCCGCTATATTTACATCAACCGATATATGAGCGTACCGAAACCGGTATATAATAAGCTATATGAGTTGGTTAAGGATAAGGACTACTTTGTACTGACAACTAATGTAGATCATTGTTTCCAGAAGGCCGGTTTTGATAAACACCGGTTATTCTACACACAGGGAGATTATGGTCTGTTCCAGTGCAGCAAACCATGTCATATGGCTACTTATGAAAATGGGGACACGATTCGCAAAATGGTTGAGGCACAGGGTTATATGGTTGACGAGGACGGTATATTGCTCTTACCGGAGGGTGGCACTCCAAAGATGGAAGTTCCGACCGAACTTGTTCCATATTGCCCGAAATGTGGGAAACCAATGAGCATGAACCTGCGTTCAGATAACACCTTTGTGGAAGATGAAGGATGGTATCGTGCATCGGAACGTTATGCGGAATTCCTGCGGAGACACCAGAATGTGAAGGTGCTGTTTCTTGAGGCAGCAGTCGGATTCAATACGCCAACCATAGTAAAATATAATTTCTGGCACATGGCATACGAATGGAAAGATGCTGTTTATGCCTGCCTGAATAATGGAGAGGCGTATGCTCCTAATGAAATTAAGAAAAAATCCATTTGTATCAATGGAGATATTGGAGAAATTATGGGTCAGCTTTAAGTAAGAGAAAATTGAATATTGTCAGCACTTATGCTGATTGCCGTGGGCGTTTCACTTTTACAGGTGGGCGCCCTTTTTACATACTCATTTTCAAGAGAAAGGAGCTTCACATGACTGCCCGGTACACAAAAAATCCTGAACAACGGGAGGCAGCAGAAAGCCTGATGGAAAAGATTGCCGAGGACAGGCAGCAATCCGGCGCAGAGAAATTGAAGGGGTACGACATCATGGCGCTGATGTGGAATACCGGAAACGGATTCCTGCCAAAATACGCAATCTTACGGAAGATTGCATTACTTGTCAGTATGTTTGTATAACCAGAAGATATGATCTGGCAGCGGCAAAAGATACTTTTTAGGCATAACAAAGACATGCGAACTAAGTATTTGCTATGTGTGTTTTTCTGTTTTATACTGTAGGTGTATCAAAGTATAGAATGGATGTGTCTATATAATCCATCATTAGGAGATGAAAATGATATGAAAATTTTGTCACGCCCCTTTATTACTACGGGATGTCTGCACAGCTTAAAACACTTATTGAACGTTTCTGTGCATTTAACAGTAGTATCCAAAGAAAAAAAATGAAATCGGAGTTGCTCACCGTTGCATGGAACGATGACAGCTGGACATTCGATGCCCTGGAAACGCATTATAAAACGCTTGTCAGATATTTGAATTTGACAGATATAGGCATGGTGCTTGGCACTGGATGCGGAACGCCCACCATGACCCGGCATTCCAAATTTCCGAAGTTGGCGTATGAATTGGGAAGATCGCTGTCGTAAAAGCTTTTCAGAATGAACCAAGAAAATCTTTCAAAAAGTAGAACCTACGATTCCGGTGCAGTTTTCATTCGCTACAAAACCAAATAACAATTAAGAAATATTATAGGAGGAATTATCATGAGTAAGAGTTTAGTTGCCTATTTTTCTGCAAGTGGTGTTACAAAGAAGGCCGCACAGCGTCTAGCAAAAGTAGCGGGGACGGATCTGTTTGAGATTCGCCCTGCGATTCCCTATACCAGCGCCGACTTAAACTGGATGGATAAAAAGAGTCGGAGTAGCGTGGAAATGAATGATTCCACATCCCGCCCGGAAATTGCCGAGCAGGTGACAAATATGTGGGACTATGACACGGTATTTATTGGTTTCCCAATCTGGTGGTATGTTGCACCCCGCATCATCAATACCTTTGTGGAAAGCTATGACTTTTCTGGTAAGACGTTGGTGCCCTTCGCCACCTCCGGCGGCAGCGGTATGGGAAAAACCGTCCAGGAATTAAAGAAACTCTGCCCCGGCGCAAACTGGAAGCCCGGAAAAATGATAAACGGCATATCCGACAAAGCACTTTCTGATTGGGCAAATGAATTTTAATGACCGGCTTGAAAAAGGTGCGGCAGCACAGGCCGAGATCTTCGGGGAACATATGAAGGAGGCGTGGAAAGCCGGTCATATCAACCGCTGGCTGGCCGCAAACTGCTTTGGCGACTTTTTACCCGTTCAGGGCTTGATCTCCCGCAGCTCATCGCCCATGCAAAAGGAAATATGAATCTAGGGAATGACAAGGCGTTTCTGATTCGGGTGGTATCTCAATGCCTGCCTTACATCGGCTATCCCCGTATCTTGAATGCCATGAGCTGTATTCAAAAGGCAGCAGAGTCTTGAAGGAATAGAAGGGAACAATGAACATGGAATATACAATATTAGGAAATACTAACATTCAAATCTCCAAATTGTGTGTGGGTTGTATGAGTTTCGGCAAAACCGGAACTATGCACGACTGGACGCTGGACGAGACAGCCACGGAGCAGGTGGTTCGCCATGCCCTTTCTCTTGGCATCAACTTTTTTGACACTGCCAACGGTTATTCTGCCGGAACCAGTGAGGAATATCTGGGACGGGCGCTGAAAAAGAATATTAGCCGTGACCAGATAGTGATTGCTTCCAAGGTTTATTTTAACCCCGGCAGATTATCAGGTCAGGCGATTCATCGGGAAATTGACGGAACCTTAAAGCGTTTGGGAACCGATTACCTTGACCTGTATATCATTCATCGTTTTGACTACGATACACCGATTGAGGAAACGATGGAAGCGCTGAACGATCTGGTTAAAGCCGGAAAAGTACGGGCGCTGGGCGCATCCGCTATGTACGGCTATCAGTTTTATAATATGCAGCTTGCCGCCCGTGATCATGGCTGGGCGCAGTTCCAAGCCATGGAAAACCACTATAATCTGCTTTACCGGGAGGACGAGCGGGAGTTGATTCCCATTTGCAATCAGATGGGTGTATCGCTTATGCCCTACAGTCCCTTGGCGGCGGGGCATTTGACCCGTCCACAGTGGAATACTGACACGCTGCGCAGCAGAACCGACCGGGTTGCCATGGGGAAATATGACCGCACCGAGGAACAGGATATGCAGATTGTGCAACGGGTTTCCAAACTGGCGGAGCGTTATGGGGTGAAGATGCAACAGATTGCGTTGGCATGGCATTGGGCCAAAGGCGTAGCCTCCCCGATTATCGGCGCCACAAAGGCATCCTATTTTGACGATGCCACAGGTGCATTTAATGTCAGACTGACGGAAGAAGACATTGCCTATTTGGAGGAACCTTATCTTCCTCATCGGATTGTCGGTGCGATTGACCATAATCCGGCAGATGGTGTGATGTTGTTGGATGAAAAGAAATAAAAAGTCAAGAGGTGATACGATTGAAAAAATGGATTTCATGGATCCTTGCTAGAATCAGGAACTTGTTTTTTGGGCATACCTTATGTATAATGTAGAAAAAACTTTTTCAGGAGGAGCCACAATGGAAATCAGGGTGCTTCGCTATTTTTTGACCGTTGTCCGGGAGGAAGGCATTAACCGGGCAGCCGAGGTTTTACATATTACGCAGCCGACGCTCAGCCGTCAGTTATCCCAGTTAGAGGATGAAGTCGGTGTAAAGCTGTTTCATCGGGGCGCAAAGAAAATTACTTTGACAAATGAGGGGATTTTGCTGCGGCGTCGCGCTGAGGAAATTTTGGCGCTGGTGGACCGGACGGAGCAGGAGCTTGTCGAGCAGGACGAACTGGTGGAAGGCAGGATCATTATTGGCGGCGGGGAACTGGCGGCTATGCAGGAGTTGCCGGAAATCATTCAATCCTTTCGGGAAAAGTACCCGTTGGTTACATTTGACATTTTTACGGGAAATGCCGATCTGGTAAAAGAACAGATGGAAAAAGGACTCATCGATATCGGCGTTTTGTTGGAGCCGATTGATATGGAAAAGTTTGATTTTATCCGCCTGAAAGGCAAAGAGCAGTGGGCTGTTTTAATGCGTCCGGATGATCCCCTTGCGGAAAAAGAATCCATCAGCGCAAAGGACTTGGAGAACGCGCCGCTCATTCTTCCGAGGCGAACCAACGTACAGAATGAATTAGTCAACTGGCTTGGGGATTCTTTTCAGGAGAGCCAGGTCCTCTTTACCAGCAATTTAAGTACAAATGGCGCTCTGATGGTTCAGAAGGGTTTAGCTTATTCTCTGGTAATCAAGGGCTCTATTCCTTTCTGGGATAAAGATAAAATCACCTTTCGTCCCTTGTCCCCGCAGCTTACCGCAAACAGTGTGCTGGCGTGGAAAAAACAGCAGCCGTTTAGTCCGGCAGCGACCAGATTCATCCAACATATAAAATGCCTTTTAGGCATAAGATAGGTATGAAAACCAAGTATTTGATATAACTTATTCGCTGAATTATAATGTAGGTGTAGACAAAAGCGTGCTGCTTTTCCTCTGCACCTACATTTTTTATTATTACAGAAGGCGGACAATATACACTTTCTGCTATATAAGGAGGCAAGGGATGACATTAGGAGAAATTGAAAAGCTGCTAAATGAGAAAGAGAAAACCAAGGAGGAACAAATCCGGATTATAAGAAAAGAGCGAGGTCGTTTATTAGAAGAAATCCATGGGAAGCAGCAGCTATTGGATCGGCTGGACTATATGCTCCATGAGATGAAGAAAAATTAACAGGAGGATTTTACTATGAGCTATCAATTTTATGTACCTACCCGCACCCTGTTCGGTGGCGGAATGCTGAACGAACTTCACAATCAGACCATGCCCGGAAAAAAGGCCATGGTCGTCATTACGAGCGGAAAATCCATGAAGGTTACCGGAACCCTTGACCGGGTTCTGAAAGAGTTTGCTCAGGCCAACGTAGAGACAGTTGTTTTTGATCAAGTGCAAGCAAATCCACTTCGTTCCACTGTCATGGATGGCGCAGTTTTTGCCAGAGAGAACGCGTGCGATTTTGTTGTGGCTCTGGGTGGCGGCAGTGTCATGGATGCTTCCAAGGCTATGGCGGCTATGGCAACCAATGACGGCGACATCTGGGACTATATGTTTGGCGGCACCGGTGGCGGGAAAACCATCGCAAACAAAGCGCTGCCTGTTATCTGTATCACCACAACGGCAGGAACCGGCTCTGAAGCAGACCAGTGGGGTGTTATCACAAACGATGAGACCAACGAGAAGATTGGCTTCGGCGGCTATGACTGCTTGTTCCCGGTATTATCCGTGGTGGACCCGGAGTTGATGATTTCGGTACCTCCCAAGTTTACGGCATACCAGGGGTTTGACGCGCTGTTCCACAGTACCGAGTGCTACATCTCCAAGGCACATAACCAAATGGGCGATATGCTGGCACTGACTGCCATTGAAAATATCGGTAAGTATCTTGTCCGGGCAGTTAGGGACGGCAGTGATTTAGAGGCCCGTGAGGGTGTGGCCTTTGCCAACAACCTGTCCGGACAGGTCATGACAGTGAGCAGCTGTACCAGCGAACATTCCATGGAACATGCCATGAGCGCCTACCATCAGGCTCTTCCCCATGGAGCGGGACTGATGTAGGACGGATTTTGCGGACATTCAAAATAAAAAAGAATGTGGAGGTAACAGACAATGGCAAAATCATTATTTGAGGAACTGGGCGGCAAGTATGAAAAGCAGGGCGATTATTTAATACCGTGTTTGATTGTACCCGCCGAAGAAGAACAGCCCATAGGCACATGGGGACAGCGGCATCTGGACTATCTGAAGCAGTACCGCAAGGTTACATACACCAATCTTCTCACAAGCGGCAGGCTGAACACTTACCTTGCCGACATTGACAGGCAGGCACAGGAACGCTTTGAAAGGCTCATAGAGGGCATGAAACAGGCACAGGGCATAACAGAACAGCTAAAAAAAGAAAACGCCTTAGAATGGACAGGACGGCTCAACAACATAAGGGCTTGTGCGAGGGAGATTGTGAATAATGAATTAATTTACATATAAGTTTTATGGGCAGATTCTATTACGTTTCTGCCTTTTTCATTGTCTTGACAATCAACATAACCCATGATATAATCTTAGGAAACTAACTAAAGGAGGTGCTTATGGATAATCGGAGTGTGCAGCGTTATATTAGTAAGCTGTCAAATAAAGTGCGGCGGAGGCTTGATGTGCTTTCGGGGCAGTATGGCACATTGACTGGTGCGGAGGGGCGTGTCTTGAATTATCTCCTTGCTCAGAACAGCGACCAATTCCAAAGGGATATTGAGGAGGAATTTGATTTACGTGCCCCTACCGCATCAGAAATGCTCAAATCTATGGAGAGAAAAGGGTTTATTGTTCGGCAGTCGATTGCGGAGGATGCCCGAATGAAAAAGATTGTTATTACACCTGTCGGGTTGAGTTTTCAAAAGCAAGTGCAGGAAGATTTATCTGCAATGGATAAAAAGATACTTGCAGGGATTTCCGATAAAGACAAAGAGAATTTTTTCCGCATTGCCGAAGTCATGTTAAAGAATTTGTCCGATTGAAATCGGATAAATTTTTTAAATAAATACTTAGGAAACTATGAAAATGGAGGTTAAGGAAATGAATACAGAACAAAGGTTAGGGACTGAAAAAATCGGGAAGTTATTGATGACATTTTCTGTTCCCTGTATTATCTCATTGGTTTTGAACGCAGTTTACAATATGGTTGACCAGATATTTATCGGTCAGGGTGTCGGCTATTTAGGAAATGGGGCAACAAATGTAATTTTTCCTCTAATGCAAGTTGCTACGGCGATTGCGTTATTGCTTGGTGAGGGGGGTGCAAATTACATCAGTTTAAATCTGGGGGCAGGAGAAAAAGAAAAAGCGTCCAAAGCGATGGCGGCGGGAATTGCCAGTCTGTTTGGCGTAGGAATTATCATATTTATAATTTATATTTTGTTTTTAGAACCGTTCTGCCATTTGTTTGGGGCAACGGAATTAACATTGCCTTATGCAATGGATTATGGAAAGATTGTTGCAGTCGGTATGATATGGAATGTATTTGCTATCGGCTCCATGTCGCTTGTACGGGCAGACGGTCAGCCTGGCATGGCTATGGTTGGCATGATAGCAGGATTTATCGTTAATATGATTGGCGACCCAGTAGCAATTTTTGTACTTGGGCTAGGAGTAAAAGGAGCTGCCTATGCAACGATTTTAGGGCAGTTAGCAAATACTATTATCAATCTAATTGCATTACGCCGTTGTCATTCTGTCACTTTGAACCGCAGGACATTTTCGGGCTGTATAAAGTTAATACCAACTGTTGCGAAAGGCGGTCTGTCAAGTTTTACCACGCAATTTACGTTAGTGATTGTCATGGCAGTGCAAAACAATTTATATGTCTATTACGGGGCGAAAAGCGTATATGGGGCGGAAATCCCCATGACAGCTATGGGTGTTACCATGAAAGTCTTTGTTGTTGTCCAGTGTGCGATTCTAGGGCTTGCGACTGGCGGTCAGCCGATTTTTGGATACAATTATGGAAACAAGCAGTATAAACGAGTGAAAGATACCTATAAAGTGGTAGCCATTGTTTCTGCTTTCCTGCTTCTGCTTGCAACACTTTGGTTTCAGATTGCCCCAATGAGCATTGTCAAGCTGTTTGGGGAGGACGACCCACTGTATATCGAGTTTGCAATCAAATGTCTGCGTGTATTTTTGGCTTTGATTGTCCTTGAGGTGTTTCAGATAACAGGGAGTATTTTTCTTCAGTCATTAGGAAAGCCTGTTCGAGCGGCAATTTTGACATTAGTCAGACAGATTGTGATTATGATTCCAGCCATGTGCATATTGGGTGTACTGTTCGGGTTAGAGGGTGTCCTTTACTCTGGACCGGTTGCGATGACATTGACGGCAGTTGTGGCAGTAATCTTTATACGAAAGCAATGGAAAGAACTATCAGAAAATGAAAAAAATGCAGAGGGCAAAAAGGAAACTTCGTTTGTAGGGCAGTAATGAAAATGGGTAGAAAAAAAACAGAAACAAAATGGATTTTATGCCCTATCTGCGGTAATAAGACAAGAAATAGAATTAGGGAAGATACATTTTTAATAAATTTTCCGCTCTATTGTCCAAAGTGCAGGCAGGAATCATTGATTGAAGTAAAAAGATTGCAAATAAAAGTTATCACAGAGCCAGACGCATGACGCAGAGCCGATGAATGTGTGAATAATATCACCGCTCATTGGCTCTATTTCTTTAAATGTCATTAGATAAGTTAAGCTCACCATTAAAAAAAACGGAGTATGGTGGGCTGTATTGCTATGCCCAAAAAGACTTAACAAGCACTCTCCAGACCTGTTTTAAAGTTTGGGGGGATTTTTTATGTCCTTTTTTCGGGCAGTAATTTATCTGCTCACGCCACGCAGAATTTATCCATACATAGCATATCGGGGAATGGCAGGAAGCCAGTTAAAAAAATCCCTGCTTATGCAACGCTACTTCTCACCATGAAACCAGAAGTAGAATCTCCACTTAACAGAATATGTATCTCCTATAACCGTAAAGGTCACAGAGCCTTTGCGGTTTTTCTTTTGTCGTTTTTTATCGGAATGTGCCGCAGGGCTGTTTCTACTGTTGGCTGCCGTTCGCCGCCTTTCCAATCTGGACTTTACATTTTCAAAAATTCAGATTGGAGGAAAAGGAACATGGCATATAACCACGGACGTGAGGACAGGAAGTGGCGTATCTGGAAAGAAGCCGAGGAAAAGGTGCTGCGGGAGTGCGGCGTTGATGAAGCGGTCATTGAGCAAATCCGCATAGATGACAGGGCGGACTTTAATTCCAACAGGCGGTTTTACCGATGGACGAGCGACTTCGGGGAATACCTTGAGGGAATGGCAGACACCGAACAGCAGGCAGAGCCAGATACCGTTGCGGATTTACTGGATGAGATTGAGGACGAGAAGCTGTATCAGGCATTGCTTACGGTGGACAAGCATACCCTGCTCATTCTCCTGCTGAAAATGCAGGGATATTCCACAAGGGAGATTGCGACGATGGCAGGGCTTACCGAAAGGGCAGTTTACAAACGCCTTGAACGGTTACGCAAAAAATTAAAGCCTATTTTCTATCCTTTCGGGGAAATTTAAGCATCCCCACGGGCTATTGGGTGAGAGGGCAATCCTCTCACTCAATTTTTTTCGGGAGGAAAGGAAATGGCATACGGGGCAAAGACGTACACGCTTCGGGAGGAATCCACGGAAAGCGGCGTAAGGTATTTTATCAGCTTTAAGGATGGGCAGGGGGAACATCACGAACTGGAAGTATCAGAACAGCTATTCTTTGAATTTCGGCAGATGGAACGCAGGAACAGAAATCTTCAGCAATGGAATCAGCGGCACAGGGAGTTTAACGAGGTATGGGATGAAACGCTTTACAGACGTGCGTTGCGTGTTCCTAAATCGCTTGATGAAAGAATGATTGAAAAAGAACGGAATGAATTATTCGCTAAAGCGGTTGCCCGACTGCCAGAGATACAAAGGCGGCGTTTCCTGCTCTATTACGAGTATGATTTTAATTTTTACCAAATCGGCGGGATGGAGCATTGCACCGCTTCCGCTGTCCAGAAGTCTGTTTCAGTTGCAAGGGAGAAAGTTAAGGCAGAAATGAGGAAGTATCTCCAACCTTGACTGTTACTGCCCGAAAAAGAACCCCGTTTTTTATCGGCATGGAGATTGGCGGCATTACATACTCTCACTCTTTTTCGTGGGAGTAAATCTATTTTAGGAGGTCAACGTCTATGTGCAAAAAAACCAAAGACACCCACCGAAAGGAGGAATCCCATGCAGAAGCTTCAGACAGTCAACGCCGACACGCTCCTCTATGAGCCGCTTGAAAAACCGTCCTTTGTGGTGGACGGTCTGATACCCACGGGCTTAACCCTGTTCTGCGGCTCACAGAAAATAGGCAAGAGCTGGCTCATGTTAAAGCTCTGCTTATGCGTGTCGCAGGGAATCCCCTTATGGGATATGCCGACACGGGAGGGCGATGTGCTTTACCTCTGCCTTGAGGATACGTTCTGCCGCATACAGGACAGATTGTTCCGTTTGACAGACGAAGCAAGCGGGCGGCTCCACTTTGCGGTGGCAAGCGATAAGCTCTCAGACGGTCTTATCGTGCAGTTAGAGGACTATTTGAAAGAATATCCAGACAGCAGGCTCATTGTCATTGATACCTTGCAGAAAGTCCGCACCGCTTCCAAAGACAACGCCTATGCAAGCGATTACGGGGACATCTCCCTTATCAAAGACTTTGCAGACAGGCATTCTCTGGCGGTTATTGTCGTCCACCACATCCGAAAGCAGAATGACAGCGACGTGTTCAACAAGGTGTCTGGCACGACGGGATTGACAGGGAGTGCGGACGCAACCTTTGTTCTGGAACAGGAAAGCCGTGCGTCCAATGCCGCCAAGCTGTATGTGACGGGCAGGGACACGCCCTATCAGGAGTTTAAGCTCCGCTTCCGTGATTGCAGTTGGGAACTGGTGGAACGGAAAGAGCAGGAACAGCTTGCGAAAGAAGCGATACCAGACGTTCTTTTTCGGTTAGTGGATTTCATGCAGGGCAGGGAGGGATGGACTGGCACAGCCACCGAGTTATTGGACGCTCTGGGAGAAACAGGGACAGCGGCGAATGTCTTGACAAAGTGGATGAACGAGTACCGCCGTGATTTCCTGCTTGAAAACCATATCCGCTATGATTTCAGCCGCAGGAGCAGCGGGCGGATGATTTCCCTTGCAAGGCAGGAAGATGTGGGGAATGACGGTCATGACGATGATGACGGTGTTTTTGGGATACCCCCGCCGCTGTCACCCTTACGGGAGAACACCCCGTAAACGCAAAATGCAGGCGTGGGTATTACTCGCCTTTTTCGGCTCGTAAAGCCACCCCTGCGGTCAGAAAAATCCTCTGATTTTTCCGACTGCGTTTACAGGGTGTAACACACTACACTTTGCCCTGCAAAGTCGTGTGCCAGACGTTCCCTCTGGACTCCCTTAAGGCAGGGCTGTGCCCTGCTATCCTACGCCTTACGGCTTCGGATAAAAGAATGGCGGCATGACGGTGACGGCTCTTGCGAGGGGGGTATCCCAAAAACACCGTCATCATCGACATGACCGTCATGCAGGGGGTGAGGGTGACAGTTGCGGCAGTCGGCAGGGGGTATCCCAAAACTGCTGTCACCACCGTCACCGCTGTCACCCCAAAGGACGGTCACCCGCCGAAAGAAAGGAGGAATCCGCCTATGCCTTATGCAATCCTGCGTTTCCAGAAACGAAAAGCGGGCGGCGTTGCGGCTTGTGAACGCCACAACGAGCGGAAGAAAGAAGCCTACAAAAGCAACCCAGATATAGATATGGAACGCTCTAAAAACAATTACCATCTCATAGCACCACCAAAGTACACCTACAAGAAAGAGATTAACCGCATGGTAGCCGAAGCGGGGTGCAGGACAAGGAAAGACAGCGTGATGATGGTGGAAACGCTCATCACAGCTTCACCAGAATTTATGAACCAGTTACCGCCCGAAGAACAAAAAGCGTATTTCCAGACGGCTCTTGACTTCATTTCGGAGCGTGTGGGGAAGAAAAATATCCTCTCCGCAGTTGTCCACATGGATGAGAGGACACCCCATATGCACCTATGCTTTGTGCCGCTTACGCCCGACAACAAGCTGTCAGCAAAGTCAATTTTAGGCAACCAAAAGAGCCTTTCCGAGTGGCAGACCGCCTACCATGAGCGGATGTCCGCACGGTGGAATCAGCTTGAACGGGGGCAGTCCTCAATGGAAACGAAGCGCAAGCATATTCCCACATGGCTCTATAAACTGGGCGGCAGACTGGATAAACAGTATGCGGAAATCGTGTCTGCCCTTTCCGACATCAACGCTTTTAACGCAGGAAAGAAGCGTGACAAGGCTTTGGAACTGATTGCAGTATGGCTCCCAGACGTGGAGAAATTCTCTAAGGAAATCGGGAAACAGCAGGCGTATATCGACAGCTTGAAAGAGAGAATCGGGCAGGAATCCGATTATGCGGGGCGTATGCGTGATGAAAAGTACGAGCAGGAACTAAAGGTACAGAAAGCCAACCAGAGGATATTTGAGTTGCAGAAAACCAATCAGCAGATGGAAAGGTTATTGAAAAAAATACCGCCAGAAGTATTAGAAGAATTGCAGAAAAGCAATCGGAACAGAGCGAAAGAAAGGTAGGAATGTGAATGAAGAAACAGGATTTTAAGGTATTAAAGACAGCAGATTTATACCCGTTTCCCGACAACCCGTTTCATGTGGTGGAGGATGAAATGCTATCAGAGTTGGCGGAAAGCATTAAGGAATTTGGAATCGTAACGCCGATAATCACACGCCCGAAAGAGGACGGGAACGGATATGAAATCATTGCGGGACAGCGGCGTGTGCGTGCTTCGGAGCTTGCAGGGATAAACACAATCCCCGCTTTTGTCCTGCCATTAGACCGTGACCGAGCCATCATCACCCTTGTAGACAGCAACTTGCAACGAGAAAATATCCTGCCGAGCGAGCGGGCGTTTGCCTACAAGATGAAATCCGAAGCCATGAAGCGGCAGGGATTCCGCACGGATTTAACCTCGTCACAAGTTGGGACGAAGTTGCGGACGGACGATAAGGTGGCGCAGGGCTTCGGCGTTGGCAGGATGACCGTACAGCGTTTTATCAGATTGACGGAGCTGATGCCGCCGATTTTGCAGATGGTGGACGAGGGGAAAATCGCCCTCACGCCTGCGGTGGAGCTGTCTTTTCTGAAGAAAGACGAGCAGGAAAATTTATTCGCCACAATGGAAAGTGAAGAAGCAACGCCCTCACTCTCACAGGCACAGCGGATGAAAACCCTAAGCCAGAGCGGGCGGCTTGACATGGATACCATCTTTGCCATTATGACGGAGGAAAAGGGAAACCAGAAAGAAACCGTGAAAATCGGCATGGAGAGGTTAAAGAAATACTTTCCGAAAGGCACAACGCCGAAGCAGATGGAGGACACCATCATCAAACTTTTGGAGCGTGAATTGCAGAGGAAACGGAACAGGGACAGCCGCTAACCTTCTCTTTTCGGGAGGTAAATACAGAAAGTTGAGGTAGGGAATGAAAGAAATCCAGTATGAGATTGTAAAGGAAATCGCCGTGCTGTCGGCAAGCGACAGCGGCTACACAAAGGAAGTCAATTTGATTTCATGGAACGGGAAAGAGCCGAAGTATGACATCCGCAGCTTTTCCCCCAACCGTGAGAAGTGCGGAAAGGGAATCACGTTGACCGCCGATGAAGTGGCGGCTCTCCTTAAAGCATTGCGGGAAGAATTGAACAGCGGGGATTGATTGTGTCTGATTGGCAGGGTGGGGGCGTTTCCAGACGCTCCCCTGCCCTGTCTGGAAAGGAAGATTTGAGTATGGGCGAGGATAAGAAAGCGAACAAAAAGAGAAAGCGTATTGTGGCAAGACAGCCAGTGCAGATGATTGTCAGCCGTGAATATGTCGGCACACAGACCGTTGCCGAAGCGTTCATCCCGATTATTTCCGAGGACATCCGAAAGAGCATTACGGGAAATGACACCTTCGACAATGACGGGTTATCCGCTTAGAATGTACGCAATGGAACATGAAATTGAGTAGAGCAAAGACGGAGGTTTAACAGTATGGCAGGGATAAGAACGGGAAATATGATTTATAATGTCGGCGATTATTGCCGCTTGTCAAAGGACGATGGCACGGAGAACGAGAGTGCGAGCATTGCCACACAGAAATCTATTCTTGCTGATTATGTGAAAAAGCAGGGATGGAATCTGGTAAAAACGTATGTGGACGACGGTTATTCTGGTACAAATTTTGTTGAGGTAAGATAACGATACCTTTTTTGCAGAGGGTGTTATCTTACCTCTTTTTGATGTATGTTAGATAGCATAACTCTTTACGTCGGCTCCTATCTGTCTGAAATAGGAGATACTTTCGGTAGGCTTGTCACCTGTATCAACTCTGCCGACAAAGCTATAAAAGATTTCGATTTTGCGGGTGTTCGTTTCCTTATCCAGTTCGTGAATAAGAATACGGTCAATAAATTCATGGACGTTTTCGTAGGTCAGTTCTTCAATCGCTGTGTATCTGCGTACCAGTGCGACAAACCTTTTTACGTCCGCGCTGCGCTCGGTGGCGTTGTCGATTTCCTGTGACAGCTCCGCAATCCTCCGGGTCAGCGTCTTTTTTTCTTCATCATAGCCGGAAGTCAGAAAAGCAAATTGTTCATCTGAAAGTTTCCCTAAAGCGTTGTCCTCGTAGAGCTTGCGGAATAAGATGTTCAGCTCGTTAATACGGTTCTGCGCCTTGTCAAGCTCTTTCCGCTGCTGTGTCAGTGGTGTGGTATAAAAAAAGTTGACAACTTATTCTCAAGGATTTCATAATAAAATC